>Ga0316205_10000307_pt1 | contig 102752 bp, 101 predicted proteins | sample 3monthpyrite_MG_FD_204941 | JGI IMG/M metagenome (GOLD analysis project Ga0316205, IMG submission 204941) | Microbial mat bacterial communities from mineral coupon in-situ incubated in ocean water Damariscotta River, Maine, United States -... | ecosystem: Environmental > Aquatic > Marine >... | reverse complement strand
GCCGCTCCATGAGTGATAAACATTTAACAGATACGCTATTTGCGTCAATGGATCTGCCGGCTGAATTGTTACAAGGCCTTGAAGAAGCAGGTTTTTCTAAGTGCACACCGATTCAGGAACAAACCCTGCCGTTTGCCTTGAAAGGCCAAGACGTTGCTGGACAGGCACAAACCGGCACCGGTAAAACAGCGGCCTTTTTATTGGCAGCGATGACGCGCTTGCTACGAAATCCGGCTTCGCCGTCACGTAAACAGAACCAGCCAAGGGCATTAATGTTGGCGCCAACACGTGAGCTGGCTATCCAGATTCATAAGGATGCGGAACAGCTAGGTAAGCATTCCGGCCTGAAATTAGCACTGGCCTACGGCGGTACAGGCTATGAAACGCAACGTGAAACGATTGAAGCGGGTTGTGATATTTTGATTGGTACACCCGGTCGAATTATCGATTACTTTAAAAAACACGTTTTTAATTTAAAAGAAATCGAGGTTGTGGTTTTGGATGAAGCTGATCGTATGTTCGATCTTGGCTTTATTAAAGATATTCGTTATTTATTGCACCGTATGCCAGAGCCCGGCAAACGTCTGGGTTTGTTGTTCTCCGCGACATTGTCACATCGCGTAATGGAATTGGCTTACGAGCATATGAATACGCCAGAAAGTGTAGTGATTGAAGCAGAAAATATGACGGCGGATAAGGTTACGCAGATCGTTTATCATACGGCGAACGAGGAAAAAATCCCTTTCTTATTAGGCTTAATGAAACATATGGATCCGAGTCGTTCGATTGTATTTGCTAATACCAAGCGTGCCGGTGAAAAAATCTGGGGTTACCTTGAAAGTAATGGTATTCAGGCCGGTATTCTATCTGGTGATGTGCCACAGAATAAACGCCAGCGCTTACTGGAAGAATTTAAGGTAGGTAAACTGCCTGTCTTGGTTGCAACAGATGTTGCTGCGCGTGGTTTGCATATTGATGGTGTGAGTCATGTCTTTAATTATGACTTACCAGACAATAGTGAGGATTACGTGCATCGTATTGGCCGTACTGCGCGTGCTGGTGAATCGGGCGATGCGATTAGCTTTGCCTGCGAGACCTTTGCTTTTAATTTGATGGATATAGAAGAATATTTGGGGCATCGCTTGCCAGTTGGTCAGGTCGATACAAGCCTATTTTTAGAGGATCTAAAGCCACCGGTGAGAATTCAGCGTAAACCGCGTCCGGACCATAAAGGCGGCAGTGGAAGAGGAAAATCCCAACAAGGTCAACGACATAGAAGATAATATGCCTTGACGACGGGGCCTATTCCTACCTTAAAAACCGCTTTTTGACTACATAATAGCCATATTCCACGGCTGAAAAAGCTGCTAGTATCAATCAGATACAAGTAATAATGAATGGAATCCGGACTTTCCGGATTTTTTTGACTAAAAAAATAAATAATTACTGGCAGCAGATGGCTCCACTATTAAACAAAATAACCGACCGTGTTGGGGAACAAGGTTTGGTGTGGCTCGTTAATTTGTTGTTGTTGGGTTTATTGGCTCAAGCTATTGCGAGTTTTACTTTGCAAATTCTTGAAGACGATAGTCAGCAGCAAACACAGCCGCGAGCGGTAACATCAACGAATCAACGACCAGCACAGCAATCAGCGATCTTGATAGCTCAACGTATCGCCAATAGTCACTTGTTTGGTCGAGCCAATGTAAAAACAAATACGCAGCGCGGCACCTCGGCGCCAGAGACAAAACTGAATCTGTTATTAAGTGGTGTGGTTGCGTCAGCGGATGAGCGACAGGCAGTGGCATTTGTTGCCGCCGGCAAAGGCGCTGCAGAGAAAGCTTATGGCATAGATGAAAATCTGCCGGGTGGTGCCATACTAAAAGAAATTTACGAGGATCGAATTTTGCTCGAGTATCGTGGGCGTATGGAGAATTTAACCTTACGTCGCAAATTGCTGACAAATAAAGAACTCGGAATACAATAAATAACTGTGCTGATTTAGTACGGTGGGAATAAGTTTAGAAGACGTTTAATACTTACCGTTGCTCGTTCTGAGAAGAACAGGCAGGCGGTTCTGTCGCCTCTGTTTTTGACGACAGAAGCAGGCGAAGCTTAGGGAAGCACAATGAAAAATAAAAAAATGAATTTAGTGAGCGCACTTACCGCAGCATTGATGATGTTGTCGATATTGTCAGTATCTGCAATGCAGTTGGCTGACGGTGAAACCGCGATGCTCAATATGGAGAACACTGATATCAATACGTTGATATCTACGGTTGCAGATAAGACGGGTAAGAACTTTATTGTTGACCCGCGAGTGAAGGGTAAAGTGACGATTATTTCCCATCAATCGATCACACGAGAGGAGCTTTATCAAACTTTCTTATCTATTTTAGAAGTGCATGGTTTTGCAGCAATACCAGGCGATGGTGTTGTTAAGATTGTGCCTGACTCAACTGCTAAGCAAAGCAGTATTCGTACAGCGACACGTGGTTCGCCTGGTCAAGGCGATGAATTAGTAACTCGAGTTGTGATGGTTGATTATGTCAACGCTATGCAGCTTGTTCCTATTTTACGTCCTCTGATTCCACAGCAAGGACATATGGCGGCTTTTCCTTCATCTAACGTACTTCTTGTTTCTGATCGTGCTGATAACATTGCGCGGATTATGCAATTGATTAAACGTATCGATCGCCCGAGCAATGAAGACGTCGAAGTTATTGCTTTACAGCATGCCTCGGCTTCCGAAATGGTGCGCGTACTTGGATTATTAAGAAAAGGTGGCGCGAATAAAGGCGCGGCTGATGCACCTGTTTTAGTTGCCGATGAACGTACTAATAGTATTTTACTCGGCGGCAATAAATCTGAACGTTTACGTTTGCGGGCATTGATTGCACACCTTGATACGTCTACTGATGATGGTGGTAATACGCAGGTTATTTATTTGAAGTATGCCGATGCAGCCAGTTTGGTACCGGTATTAACTGGTGTTAGTACGAACCTGACGAAAGCCAGTGGTAATGGAAAATCGGCTGCGGCAAAAAAAGCGGCAACAAATATTAGTATTCAAGCAGATGAAAATACCAATGCATTAGTAATTACGGCACAACCTGATCTAATGCGCTCTTTGCAAAGTGTTATTCGCCAACTTGATATACGTCGTGCCCAAGTATTGGTTGAAGCGATTATCGCAGAAATTTCTTCGACTAAAACGTCGGAATTGGGTGTGCAGTTTGGTAGTTTAGATACGAATAATACCGGTGCTATTTCTTCTGAGTTTCCTGGTACGGGGTCAAGTATTTTAGGCATATTGAATTCAGACACATTAAATTTAAATGGTGGTCTCAATATTGGTATTGGTGATGGTACCGGTAATAGCCGTTTTGGTGTGCTATTACGCGCCATTGCATCAGATGATGATTCAAACCTATTATCAACACCAAATCTGGTTATGCTTGATAATGAAGAATCTGAAATTATTGTTGGCCAAAATGTACCATTTGTAACGGGTTCGCAGGCAACGACTGGCGGCGTAGCAACACCATTCCAGACCATTCAGCGCCAGGATGTTGGTTTAACATTAAAAGTGAAACCACAGATCAATGAGGGCGATGCAATCAAACTTGATATCACTCAGGAAACTTCAAGTGTGGTGCCGGATAATAGCAGCGTTACATCGGCTGATATTATTACTAATAAACGCTCTATTAAAACCTCAGTGTTGGTTAATGACGGTGAAATCATTGTATTAGGCGGATTGATATCGGATGATCTAACTGAAGGTGTTTCTAAAGTACCAGTATTGGGTGATGTTCCTTTACTAGGCAATCTTTTCCGTAGCCGCACTACGCGTAAGGTAAAAACTAATTTAGTCGTATTTTTGCATCCAGTTATTCTTAAGGATGGCAAGGGCAAGTTACATGCGAGTAAAAAATATAATTATATCCGCACGAAACAATTAGCGGCAAGAGAAGATGGTGTAAATTTATTGGACGATGATGTTGCTCCAGTATTACCAGAGTTAGATAAATATCTAGAAATTCCACCTCCTTATAAGCAAGAAGAATCTTCTGCGGAATAAAAATGTTACCTGAGTCAGTTAACAATAAAATGGATGAAAGTGCGGTAGGGGTAATTGCATCGCAACGAATTCCTTTTGGCTACGCCAAGCGACATGGTGTGTTGCTCGGCGATATTGAAGATGGAACACGTAAGGTATTTTGTCGCGAACATGTAAAGTCAGTTAGCTTGTCAGAGTTACGTCGCCATCTTGCTTGTAAATTTACAATTGAATTTATCGATGATTCAAAGTTTGAATCCTTATTGCAAAGTGAGTACGAGCAAGGTTCAAGCGAAGCCATGAATATTATGGGTGACATGGAAGGTAATGACCTGTTTAGTGTCGCGCAAGATTTAGCCGAACCAGAAGATTTAATGGAAACGGAAGATGACGCACCAATCATCCGCCTGATAAATGCGTTGTTAACAGAAGCAATTAAAGAAAACGCCTCTGATATTCATATTGAACCTTATGAAAATCGTCTGGTAGTACGGATGCGTGTTGATGGGGTGTTGCGAGAAATATTGGAACCACACCGTGCCATTGCACCACTATTAGTTTCGCGCATTAAGGTGATGGCAAAACTGGATATTGCTGAAAAACGCCTTCCTCAAGATGGTCGTATTTCATTACGTGTTGCAGGGCGTGCGGTAGATGTACGTGTTTCAACATTACCAGCAGGTGGTGGTGAGCGTGTGGTGATGCGACTCCTGGATAAGCAAGCCGGTCGCCTCGATTTAGAACATCTGGGTATGCTGCCAAAGACCCTGAAATTAATCAGTGGTGTTATTCAGAAACCACACGGTATTGTCTTGGTCACCGGGCCAACCGGTTCAGGTAAAACAACTTCTTTATACGCCATGTTGCAGGGGCTTAATAATAAGCAACGCAACATCATGACGGTTGAAGATCCTATTGAGTATTACATCGATGGGATTAGTCAGACACATGTAAATACTAAAGTGGATCTTACTTTTGCGCGTGGCCTACGAGCGATTCTACGTCAGGATCCAGACGTGGTGATGGTTGGTGAAATTCGTGATTTAGAAACGGCGCAAATTGCAGTTCAATCCAGTCTTACGGGTCACATGGTGTTGTCTACCTTGCATACTAATACTGCCGTTGGCGCAGTGACACGCTTACGGGATATGGGCATTGAGCCTTTCTTGTTGTCGTCGAGTTTGAGCGCAGTATTAGCACAACGATTAGTCCGTCAGTTGTGTCCTGACTGTAAGCGTCCACATGTCGCACAGGCGAGTGATTGTGCCGCGCTAGGTATTGATATTAAGCAGGCACCCACTATTTATGAGCCAGTTGGCTGTGATAGTTGTAATGGCATTGGTTATAAAGGGCGTATGGGTGTGTACGAGTTAATACTCGTTGATGAAACCTTGCGCGGCATGATTCATGATAGCGCCAGTGAGCAAGAACTTGAAACCTATGCGCGCAAATCGACACCAGGTATTGGAGATGAAGGGCGACGCCTGGTGATTTCCGGTACGACTTCGATTGAAGAAATTCTGCGTGTAACACGCGAAGATTAAAGCATGAGTGCCTTTGAATATACCGCGCTGGATGTTAGCGGCAAGAAGCTCAAAGGTGTTGTTGAAGGTGATGCACCTCGACAGGTACGTCAGCAACTTCGTGATCAAGGTTTAACCCCCTTAACCGTTGATGAAGTTCGTCAACGTACTAAGAATGATGAGAAAAAGACATTTAGTCGAGGCATTAGCTCGACTGAATTAGCTGTTTTTACCCGGCAGTTAGCTACGTTAGTTGGGTCCGGGATGCCATTAGAAGAAACGCTTGACGCGGTTGGCAAGCAAACAGAAAATCCTCGTATGCAAGGCACTATTGTCGCGGTGCGGTCGCGTATTAAAGAGGGTCATTCTTTAGCCGAGGCGCTTGCAGATTTCCCTGTTATTTTCCCGGAGCTGTATCGTTCAACGGTTGCCGCAGGCGAACAAACTGGCCACCTTGATGTGGTGTTATCACGTCTTGCAGATTACACCGAAAATCGTCAGATGTTGATTCAGTCTATTAGTCAGGCTCTGATTTACCCTGCTGTACTGACATTCACGGCGTTGGCGGTGGTTATTTTATTGTTAGGTTATGTTGTACCCCAAGTCGTCCAGGTTTTTACCGACTTGGGTCAGACTTTACCTTGGCTTACGCGTGCATTAATCGCGACCAGTGATGTTGTGCGCGGCTATGGCTGGCTGATGGCGCTGATTATTGTGCTGGCGGTGTTTGCTTGGCGCCGAGCTTTGCAGAATGAAGCAATTAAATATCGTTACCATGCATGGTTATTAAAATTGCCACTCGTTGCTCGATTGGTACGTGGTGTTAATACCGCGCGTTTCGCGCGTACGTTTAGTATTCTCACTGCCAGTGGTGTGCCGGTATTAGAAGGTTTGCGTATTAGCGCTAACGTAATGGGTAATTTACCCATGCGTGATGCTGTACTGGAAGCAAGTTTGCGTGTACGAGAAGGTAGTACAGTACAAAAGGCATTGGAAGTGAGCGACTGTTTTCCACCGTTGGTGCTACACCTTATTGGTAGTGGTGAAAGCAGTGGTAAGCTCGAAGACATGCTCGAACGTGCAGCACAGAATCAAGAGAGAGATCTCGAAAATCGGATTTCAATGCTAATGAAAATATTTGAACCGGCATTGATCCTGGTAATGGGTGTTGTGGTGTTGGTTATTGTATTGGCTATTTTGTTACCCATTTTTGACTTGAATCAGTTAGTAAAATAAAAACAGGACAGTAAGAAAATGAACAGAAATAATGTCATAAAAACATCAGAATCAGGTTTCACTCTGATTGAAGTAATGGTGGTAGTAGTTATTCTTGGCATTCTTGCCTCGGTGGTTATCACCAAGGTTGCCGACCGCCCTGATGAAGCAAAAATAGTTAAGGTAAAGCAAGATTTACTCACGCTAGAATCAGCACTGAACCTTTATAAACTTGATAATGACATCTATCCAACTAGCGAAGAAGGTCTAGAGGCATTGGTGACTAAACCTGCCGATGCGCGTAACTGGAAACAAGGCGGTTATATTGCAAGACTGCAAAAGGATCCATGGAATACGCCATACCAATATCTAAGCCCCGGTGAGAACAGTCAGATAGACATTTACTCTTTCGGCGCAGATAAGCAGCCAGGTGGTGAAGGTATTAATTCCGACATTGGTAACTGGAGTAAATAAAATAATGTTTCGGCGTACGCAGGGGTTTACGCTGCTGGAGTTACTAATTGTATTAGTGATACTTGGAATTACCATCAGTTTCACCGTTTTATCCTTTGGTCTTAAGAATCCTAAAGATGAACTTAAAGAACATGGTCAGCGTATTGCGGCGTTGATGCAGCTTGCCTCTGAAGAATCTATTTTATTAGGTGCTGAGCTTGCGATGCAATTTAATAATGGTGGTTATATGTTCCTTAACTTAAAAGACGACAATTGGCTGGAAATTGATAACGATCAAATTTTTCGCCAACGTGATCTCCCTAGGCATATAAAAATCGATCTAAGCGTTGAAGGTATTGCCGGTTCTGATAGTGATATTAAACAACGGGTTTATTTCTTTAGTAGTGGCGAGGCTAGCCCGTTTAATTTAACGTTAAGTTCACAAGATGCTGATGTTCGTTATAAAGTGACAGGTGATAGTCAGGCGGTGATCACACATGGCGATAAATAATCATGCGCATACTATGAAAGGCATGACCTTGATCGAGGTATTGGTCGCTCTGGTTATTATTGCTGTTGCACTTTCTGCAGCTATTCGTAGCGTTAATGCCGGTGTTTCAAACACCGATTATTTAAAACAAAAAAGTTTTGCACATTGGGTGGCTATGAATTCAGTTGCCGAGCAGCAGGTAAAAGTATTTAAGGGTGTCAAGAACGAATGGGCTGAAACCGAATTAGCCGGTCGCAGTTGGCACATAAATACCAAAGCGATTGTTACGGGTGATAAATCAATATTGCGAGTTGAAACCAAAGTTTATCGCGAGCGTAATGATGAGTCAGCACTTGCAGATATTATTAGCTTTGTTGGTGTTCAACCATAATGTTTAAGAAAGCTTGTCATGGATTAACGTTAATTGAATTATTGGTTGCCTTGGCTATTTTTGCGATTCTTGCCAGCCTGGCTTATGGCGGACTTAATAGTGTTTTGAATACTCGTGAAGCGGTCAAAGAGGAATCAATACGTTTGGCGAATGTGCAACGTAGTTTTGTTCGATTGGCTCGTGATTTTGGCCAAACCTCTGCGCGTGCAATACGCGATATTCATGGTGATACACAAACTGCGATGCATACGGGTTCTGATACTTATAGCTATACAAAGCACAATGTTCTTACCGGTGAAGATGTTAAAGAAGAAGCCAGAGTACTCATCGAATTTACTGTAGCGGGTAAGCACGTATTGCCGGGGCAGAAAGGTAGTTCATTACAGCGAATTGCTTATGCAGTGGGCGACAAGGAATTGTTGCGTTTAAGTTGGGCTGTACTGGATCGAGCACAAGACAGCGAGCCTTATGTCGCTGTATTGTTATCGGACATTGATAAATTGGCCTTTCGTTATCTTGCGGGTGATGGTGAGTGGCGTGACGATTGGACGGGTTCAGACGTTACATTACAGGCGCTTCCTGTTGCAGTAGAGATTTCTTTTGAAGTGGAAAAATGGGGAACACTAAGACGTGTATTTATTGTCTCATGATGCAAAATAGAAATATGAAATCATCTTTGCAGAGAGGCACGGCTTTAGTGACTGCATTACTGATTGTTGCGTTGGCGAGTGTGATTGCAACGGCGATGCTAAAGCAGCAGCATATTGATATCCGCCGTGCCGAGAACATGGTTAAGGGCGATCAAGCGGTTTTATATCTCCAGGCTGGAGAAAATTGGGTACGACAATTATTAATTAAAGATCAGTCGGCTAACAAGATTGACAGTCTCAATGATAATTGGGCAAAGATTGATGAATCACTTGATATCGAGGGTGGTTCAATTCAGATCGGTGTTGAAGATTTACAGGGACGCTTTAATCTTAATAATTTACTGGATAAAGAAGGTCGTCCAAGTAAGCCTGATATTGCGCAATTTAGAAATTTATTAGCGGCACTGGAGCTTGACCCTGAATTAACACAACCGGTGCTGGATTGGAGTGATGCTGACATTAATGTCAGTTTACCAACCGGTGCAGAAGATCAGGAATACTTAGCATTGGAGCAACCTTATCGAACAGCCAATGCGCCATTTGTCAGCAGCAGTGAGCTGATGTTGGTAAAGGGTTTTAGCAGAGAGATTTTTGATAAATTAGCGCCCTATATTACGGCGTTGCCCGCACGGGTAGATATTAATGTGAATACGGTCAGTATTCCTGTGCTTGCGGCGGTATTAGGTACCGGCATAGTTGAGGCAGGAGAGATCTTGTCCGGCCGCCCTGAACAAGGTTATCAAAATATAGCTGAATTTAGAGGTGAGCAAGCATTGACAGGTAAAGCGGTGCAGGGGGTAGGCGTAACAAGTCAATTCTTCATGACACGGGTAATTGTCGAGCTGGGCCGCTATAATGCAAGTCAACATAGTATTATTGCACGAGATAATAAAGAGGCCGCGTTGCCGCTGGTTATTCAGCGCAGCCGAGCAAAAATATAAAAAATGCAGCAATTATATATCCATTTACACCAACAAAATGCTAGCTGGGCAATTTGCGCCGAGGCAGGCTGTTTACCTGAACAAATTGAGTCGGGTGAGCTTGCGCATATACGTCAACCTGAAGGCGAAATAAATGTTGTCGTGTTTGTACCAACGGTTGATGTTGTTCTGGCATCAGCGGCTGTCCCTCTGAAAAGTGGCCAACGGCTAGCGCAAGCCGTGCCATATGCGCTTGAAGAACAACTGATTGATGACATCGAATCCCTGCATGTTGCGATAGGTCGTCAGAATAGTGATGGCAAGGTAGCCACTGCGGTTGTCTCACAGCAAGTAATGAAAAGTTGGCTGCAGCGGTTAGAGGATATTGGGGTAGAGCCTGATGTCATTTTGCCAGAGGTACTTGCATTAGAGCGACATAATGGCGATTGGTCTGCATTGCAATTAGAAGGCGAGATTGTTTGTGTGCGTAGTGGTGTGGAAACCGGTTTTGCATGTGATGCGCATAATCTCGCGGTTGTCTCATCATCTCATGCGAGTGAATGTGAGACTGATCCAAATGAATTGCAATTTACCGATTGTGGTGGAGCGGATACTGACAATATTGCCGAACAATTTAAAAAAATATTTTCGATACCGGTGAAGATTCAGTCTTGTAATGGTGATGCACTGGCGACATTGATCAGTGGTTACAAATCAACGGACGGTATTAATTTACTACAAGGCGCGTTCGCTCGTAAGTCACGTTGGTTGCAGGGCCAGAAGCGTTGGTTGCCTGCGATAGTCTTACTCATGTCTTGGTTAGTGCTGCAATTTAGTATGAATATTTATAATCTGCAACAGCTTGCGGCAGTTGAAGCAGGTTATAAAGAAAAGATTGTTAAGGTATTTAAGCAAGCTTTCCCTGAAGTGAAACGTATCAATGATCCACAAAAACAGATGGCGATTAAATTAAAATCTTTACGTGGAGCACCTAGTCTGGTGGGTACTGGATATCTTAGCTTAATGGAAAAGGTTAGTAAGGTTTTCCTGAAAGTACCTAATATCGAGATACAAACTTTGAGCTTTAAAAATGGCGCGATTGATATTGAGTTACAGGTAAGTAGCTTGGAAAAACTAGAAAGCTTTAAGGAATCAATATTAAAAGATTCGGGTATTGACATCGATGTGAAATCGACCTCACAGAGAAAAGGTAAGTTGCGTAGCCATATTCAAATCAGGAGTCGGTTATGAACGCCTTGATTGAAAACATTAAGAAACCATTAAATCGACTTAATCCTCGGGAGAAGATTATTGTTGTTGGTGGTGGTTTAGCCTTATTGGTTATTGGTATTTATCTATTTGCGTGGGAACCTTTGCTTGAGAAGCAAGTGGCGCTTAATGCCTCTATTGAATCTCAACAAGATTTATATCAGCGGATGCAAAAAGCTGCCGCAGAAGTTAGACGATATAAAGGTTCTGGCAATCATAAGAAGCTTGATCCAGGTGCGATGCAAAGTATGATTAACAGAACAGCGAAATCTGCATTACCTGGCGCGTTAATAAAACGGATTGAGAAGAATCGTCAGCAAGGTGTGCAGGTATGGGTTGAGCAAGTTGCCTTTGATGACATGATGAAATGGCTGGGTGTTTTACAGCAAAAGCATGGTATTCAGGTTGCTTCGTTAGTTAGCGAGCGCACAGACCAGGCCGGAAGAGTGAATGTCAGGTTAGTACTTAAGGCCAGCTAGAATGCGATCGGTATGGGCCACAACGGCTTTTGTCCTTTTTATTATTGTTATTACTCTTGTTTACAAGTTACCTGCGAAATTCGTTTATCAGAAATTTTCTAGTGTTAGCTCTTTAGAGCTAGTCGGTATCTCAGGTTCAATTTGGTCAGGGCATATTGATTCAATTATTACGCCACAATTAACATTAAGCCAGTTAAGTTGGCAGCTTTCAGTTTGGCCCTTATTAGTTGGCGATGTAGATTTACAATGGAAATTGGAAGATCCTGCAGTACAGTTGCAAGGTGAAATAAGTCTGTCAGGTGAAGAGCTTAGTCTAATAGATATACATGGTCATATTGATTTAGTTGGACTGGGAAGCAGATTGCCGGCACAAGATATATTATTGGCTGGAGTCATTGATATTAATATTTCTCAGCTTGAATTTAAAAAATCAGAACTTATAAATGTAACAGGCTTGGTTAAATGGGAAACTGCTCAGTTGTTATCACCTACAAATATTAAATTCGGTGACTTTAAGGCAGATTTATCGAATAGCTCTAGTAAATTACTTGCTAATTTAAGCGACATGGGTGGCCCGATTTCTCTGCGAGGAGTCTTTAGTTTGTCGACACAGAGGAGCTATGATTACACGCTAGAAATAGCTGTTCGCGATACTAGCGTACCGGGTTTGCTAGAGGGTTTTAATCAACTAGGCCAGCATAATGATAATGGTGTGGTTACGCTGCGTGGTAATGGTGTATTGTTTTAAGGCGTATCTGTGTCATTGAGTTTATCTAAACAGTAAATCGAAAGGATTTCTCCTAAACGTTCAGGTGAGACAGGTTTGCTGAGGAATTCATTCATTCCCGCACTGAGGCAACGAAGTCTGTCATCATCCGAAACGTTGGCAGTTAAAGCAATAATTGGAATTTTTCGCATACCATCATTTCTACTGTGTTCTTCATCACGCCATTTTTGTGTCGCTTGAATGCCATCCATAATTGGCATGTTCATATCCATGAAAACAATATCATAATGATTATCACATAAAATGTGGTAGGCAAGTTCTCCATTTCCTACTACATCGACTTGATGACCGGCTTGTTTCAGCATGGTGGACATAAAGAGCACATTGATTTCACTATCTTCAGCAAGTAATACCTGTAATGATTTAGTTTCCGGAAGTTTTACCGATTCCTTGTTTGTTTCAATTATTGTTTCAGATATTTCTGAAATGGTTGCAGACTGAAATGGAATTTCAAACCAGAAAGTACTGCCTTCACCAAGTACGCTACGTGCGCCTATATGGCCTTTCATTAATTTTACTAATTCACGCGCAATAGTTGTTCCTAAGCCAGTGCCGCCAAAGCGTCTGGTCGTGGATGAGTCAGCTTGAGTGAAACCATCAAAAATATGTTTTAGATTTGTTTCCTCTATACCAATACCAGTATCGACCACTTCAAAATAAATATTCTTATTCTGCTTGCTCACGCGTATTCTGACTTTCCCATCTTCAGTGAATTTGATGGCGTTACCTGCAAGGTTTAATATTATTTGGCAAAGCCGGAATGAATCACCTAATAAAGTTTTTGGTACGTCATCAGCGATTTCATAACTAAAATCAACATTATTTTGTTTTGCCATAGGGCTAAGCATCATGTTGACGTCTTGCAAACTTTCTTTGATATTGTATGGGCGTATTTCCAGAGATAATTTCCCGGCTTCAATTTTTGAAAAATCTAAAATATCATTAATCAACATATGCAGACGGCCAGTTGATGTTGATAAGCCTTCAACATAAATTTGTTGCTCGTCATTTAATTCAGTTGTTTTGAGAAGATTAATCATGCCGACGGCACCACTCATTGGTGTACGGATCTCATGACTCATGGTGGCAAGGAAACGACTCTTTGATTCATTAGCAGTATCGGCATCTCTTTTGGCGCGCTGAATCGTTTTAAGCATGGCGTCTAGATATAAAGGCAAGATGATTAATGCTATTAATTTGAAAGAGCTTTCTAAAGCATGTTCGGAAAAATTAGGATCTATAAAACAAAGAAAAGTATAAGAGACAATACTCATAAATGAAGCTGCATATAAATACGGGCGACCAAATCGTCCGCCTTGGCTGATAAATATAAGAATATAGATTAGATAGAAAGGGCTATCCGACAGGCCAACAAGCATGCTTGATATTGTAATGTAGAGTATGTCAATAAAATTAACAATATATCGTCGTGGAATATTACCCGGACGTTTTAGTATCCATACGAGCACAGCGATTGAATACAATATGAATGTAAATAGCATCACCGTGAAACCATAAGTAGAAATAGTGAAGTAACCAGCCATGGTGCCGATGCCGAGATAAAAACTCATGAAAATGCCTATGGCAACGCGCACAAAGCCAGATTTGTAATCCTGGTCATTTTTAAAAGCAGGAGGCATAAGAATATTTGAGATTTTTTTGATAAGCATCATTTTATCCAATCATTTATTGCTTGGAATAATATCACTGAAATTTGTAATCGCACTAAACTCTTCTACGTCTTTGTTTTCGGCCTGGCTATCGGGTTTTAGTACAGCTAATAAATTTTCGATACCATATTTTTTGGCTGATCGTAGTACCGGGAGACTGTCATCGACAAGTAAGGTGGCTGATTTTTCAAAAGGCTCAGTCGCTTGCAGTTTTGCCCAAAATTCAGGTTCTTCTTTTGGTAGTCCGATATCATGAGCACAGATAATGGCATCAAAATGCTGGGCTAATTGGGTGCGCTGCATTTTTAGAGAGAGACTCTTACTGTGTGCATTTGTCACCAATGTAATACGCTTACCGCAAACACGAGCAGCAGATAAAAAATCGATGACGTGCGGGTGAATATTTATCAGGTGGTCTACCTCGCGTTTTAATTCAGCGATATCCAGACCTAATTCCTGGCTCCAATAATCAATACAATACCATTGCATTGTACCTTCGACGGCCTGAAAACGCGGGAACAAATGTTCGCGAGCGGCCTCTATTTCCAGACCGTTATATTGGGCAAATCGCATCGGCACGTGTTCGCGCCAGAAGTGATTGTCGAAATGGAGATCTAGCAATGTGCCATCCATATCGAGAAAAACGGTCGTTATAGTATTCCAATTAATCATAGGTCTTAATATTGTCAGTTAAATTGCCAGCATACTTTAGCAGAGTCGGGGTGACATTGAGCCTTTATCGACTATATTTAAGTTTATGGACTGCCTTGCGAGAGGCGTCAAATGGAGTATGTGATCATGTCAGGACGTAATCTAATTGTACTCATAATATCCTTGTTTTTCATTGGGTTAAATTCCCAACTTGCTGCCCAGCAGTTAACCCCCGAGCAAATGGAAGAGTGGCTATTTGATGATAGTGATTCTCTAGCGACAGATGATGTTAATGAGGGGGAATTAACCTTTGTTGAAAAAGGCAAAAATAAAGGTGTTCACCACCACCACAATAAAATGCTTATCACTGACGCTAGTCTGGATGATGGTTGGATAAAAATGGAACAATGCCATCGAAATCTTGATGTCGTGCCGCTGGCTCAAATTTTATTTAGTAAATCAAGATCGCGGCATTTATCTGTTTCACATAGTGAGAATATTGGTAAGGCATGGGTAGACGGTAACTCTGTTCAGCTTGAAGATATCGATAAGCAGGCGGTACTTTGTGTTAAGGCTGAAACAAGATCATTAGTCTACAACGGAGATGGTACCTATAGCCTACGCAGTGGCCCATTTATGAGACGTTTTCTCGATGGCTACTACCCTATGCAAGTCACCATGGATGTTGAAATTAGTGCAAAGCGGTTGCGGTATTTTGAAACAACGCCGGCACCACAGAGTGGCCTGAAGGTTTGGCGCAGTGCTGGCGGGGTTCATTTTGATGCCTGGTTTGAGGGACGCCTTAATACGGATATTCGGTTTCATGACCTTGTTATTGGTGATCCCGTCGCGTTACGTCAATCTAATGGTAGAATAGCTAAACTTAAGGTGAAATAGATTTCACTTAGCTGTTTTACGTAGAAGGGCGATGGGAACGGGGATGGGCAGTAAACCAGAGATTTTGCATACCAAAACCTTAGCCAAGACTCGTCTGTTTCATATAGAACAATTGGATCTGCGTTTCTCCAATGGCGTTGAGGTTCAGTACGAACGTTTGCTTGGTTCAGCAAGTGGCGCGGTATTGATTGTCCCCATGCTAGATGATGATACGGTTCTGCTGATTCGCGAATATGCCGCCGGTGTCGACCGTTATGAACTATCTCTCCCGAAAGGTCGTATTGAAAACGACGAAGAAATTTTGCCTGCCGCTAACCGGGAAATAATGGAAGAAATTGGCTACGCCGCAAAATCGCTTAAGCACCTAAGTTCATTAACGGTTGCCCCTGGTTATTTGAGTTCCACCACTCACATTGTTTTAGCCCAAGATCTTTATCCACAGCGGCGTGAAGGTGATGAGCCCGAGGAGCTAGATGTAGTGGAATGGCAGCTATCTAATTTACCTGCGTTGCTTGAACATCCGGAATGTACTGAGGCAAGAACGATTGCGGCATTGTTTATGACAAGACAGCTTTTGTCAGGAGTTTAATTGCGTGACTGAAATTGATGACAAGTTATTAAATTCTATTATTTCCCTGGCCGAGCAGGCTGGCGAAAAGATTCTTGAAATCTATGAAACTGATTATGCGATTGAACATAAAGAAGATGAAACACCATTAACCGAAGCCGATATGGCGGCACATCATTTTATTGAAGCGGGCTTACAGACACTAACACCAGAAATACCTATTTTGTCAGAAGAATCTGCTGATATCTCTTTTGCAACACGACAACAATGGCAGCGTTATTGGTTGGTTGATCCGCTTGATGGCACGCGCGAATTTATTAAACGTAATGGAGAATTTTCGGTCAATATTGCCTTGGTCGAGGATGGCACTGCCATCCTAGGAGTTGTTTATGCACCGGTTATGCGCACCTCATATTATGCACGACGTGGTGCGGGAGCCTTTAAGCGTGAACCGGGAAGAGAGGCTGTGCCAATGCATTGTCAAACTTCGGCACGTGACAAGGTGATTGTTGCAGTTAGCCGCTCACACCGCGGTGTATCGCTAAATGCCTTTTTAGATAAACTTGGTAGTTACGACATTATCAGCATGGGGAGTGCCTTAAAGTCATGTCTTGTTGCAGAAGGTGTTGCCGATGTTTATCCGAGGTTGGGGCCAACCTCCGAATGGGATACCGCGGCAGCACAATGTGTGGTCGAAGAGGCGGGGGGGCGAATAACGGATACCAAGATGGATATCCTGCGTTATAACACCAAGGACTCGTTACTTAACCCGTACTTTTTTGTATCAGGTGATTCAGATCGTGATTGGTCGGTATATTTGAGTGATGAAGCGGGTTAGTTATCTTGCGTGTCGTAGACCGACATGATGGATTTGAGTTCGTTGAGCACAATGTTGTATTCATCTTGATCAAGATTATGAATTTGGCTAGGTGATGAGCCCATTTCCATACTACTGATCGTTGCGCGAACGGCTTCACAACCATTGGCACAGAGTGCTTCGATACATTGATTGACCTTAAGTTTATCCATAATTAAATAAGAAATTCAGAAGGTTATATAATATAGGCATGCTAATTTACAATCTTAAAACGTCTTGCTTAGCATTTTTAGAAAATGGTGGCCGGAGGTGGAATCGAACCACCGACACGGGGATTTTCAATCCCCTGCTCTACCGACTGAGCTATCCGGCCATTTGTTTCTAAGTCATTTGCTGGCCGTTAAAGCTGCCTTGACTTCGCGGCCCAAGAGCCGAGCGCCGTATTAGACGCGATAGACCTCCCTTCGTCAAGTTCTAGCTCAAAAAAGACCCTACTTCTTGGGGGTTGCCTGTAGGACAGACATACCATACGGTGTCTGGCTCATATTGTTAGTTGGGTCATCACATGTCTGAAAGTTTAAATGAGTCTTACCGTCTCGTAGAGACGGGTTTGCAGCGAAAGCATGCTGACGGCACGACGACGTGTGATTTATGCCTCTGGAGATGCAAGCTTAAGCATGGCCAGCGAGGCTTCTGTCAGGCGCATGTGAACAGGAATGGCACGCTGTATAATCTTTCATATGGGGTTATATCGGCTATTGATATTGGACCAATCGAAGATAAACCGGTGAAGCACTACCGACCGGGCACCAAGGTGATGTCGGTTGGCAGCTATGGCTGTAATTTCCGCTGTGGCGGTTGCCATAATTTGGATATTTCATGGGGTGTAACCGCTCTGGATGACCTGGCCAAAGGCCAATCCACCGCAGCGTGGGTGCCACCACAGGATCTGGTTGCTGCCGCGATTAAACATGGCGTACAGGGCATCGCTTTTACCTACTCCGAACCCGCTGTTTGGCTTGAGTATGTGATTGATGTCTCCCGGCTTGCACACGAGGCGGGTCTTTATACCGTTTATGTATCGAATAGCTTTGTCACCGATGAGGCCCTAGAGCTGATGGCACCGTATGTCGATGTGCTGTGTTCTGACATTAAGAGCATGAGTGATGATTTCTACCATGATATTTGCCCCACTGCGAAGGTAGAGCAGGTATTGGGTTCGATTAAGAAGGCCCAAGAACTGGGTATTCATGTTGAAACCCGTACCAATATTATTCCGACCAAGAATGATGATATTGCAGAACTTCGCCAGATCGCACAATGGGTCGCCGATAATTTAGGTAAAGATAGTCCCTGGCATATCACGCGCTTTTTTCCGGCTTATAAATTATCTGGTTTGCCGCCAACGCCCTCGGATATTATGCAGCAGGCCTATGCTGTCGCTAAGGAAGTCGGCTTAAAGAACCGTTATGTTTACGATGATAAAGGCTGTGATTGTGCGGAGACCAATTTACCGATAGCTGAATACCTTGAAGGTGATCCCGATACGCTCAACACGACGCTGCAGTGCGCAGCGAGCTGTTGTGGTGACGATGGTATTTTGCTTAAGAAGTATGAGTGAAGATTTGTTAGCCATCCAGATTGTCATATTGGCTTCAAGATCTCGCTACGCTCGTTGAAAAGGCGCCAACATGACAATCTGAATGTCTTTATTGAATTATTTTTCTTGTGGCGTATAACCTTCGGGTGTATCACCACCATCTCCAAAGAAAAAACGTTCCATTTGTTCTTCTAGAAATTCACGGCCTTTAGGGTCAACAACATTAATACGATGCTCGTTGATCAGAATAGTTTGTTGGCCCAACCATTTCATCCAACCTTGTTTAGAAACGTTTTCTAGAATTCGTTGACCCAGTTCGCCGGGATATGGAGCCTTGGTAAGTGCTTCAGCTTGTTTGCCTAAAATTACGCAGTTGACCATGTTCGTCATGTTGTTACTCCAGTTGTTACTTTTACTTCAGCAATTGTTTGGTTATGTGAATCAAGTAGTTTTTTAACGGGCGCAGCAAAACCACGCGCATCAGGTTTGTGTGTGTTATACCAGACTGAATCAGCTTGTTCCATCACTGTCGGTATTTCATTCATTACACTTGCATACACAGGGGTTATATCGAGATGAAAATGGCTAAAGGTATGACGTACGGGTTTGGCAATATGAATATTCTCGATATGCAGAGATAATTTCTGAGTGCTCCATTTCGAGATCGCTTTATTAACCGGTTTGCAATCAGCTTCAGGCAAACTCCAAAGGCCGCCCCAAATACCGGTTGGTGGTCGTTGTTGGAGTAATACATTGTTATCGGTATCTCGTAATAACAGCATTAAGGTACTACGCACAGGAGTTTTTTTGGTAGGTTTTGAGGTAGGGTAATTGGTAGCGTTATCTTGGCTAAAGGCAAGGCAATTCTTTTTTAAAGGACATTGAGCGCATTGAGGTTTACTACGGGTACAAATCGTTGCACCAAGATCCATAATTGCCTGTGTATATTGTGCAGTACGTTTTAGGGGTGTGAGAGTTTCAGCATGCTTCCAGAGTTTTTGTTCAATTGATTTAATACCGGGCCAACCATCAATAGCAAAAAAACGAGTTAAGACTCTTTTTACATTGCCATCTAAAATGGCAAGAGGCTGATCATCGCTTAGGGCAAGAATAGCGCTTGCTGTTGAACGGCCAATGCCAGGTAAGGCGATCACTTCATCTAAGTTTACAGGGAAATTGCCAGAATATTCGTTTGCAATTGTTATGGCTGTGCGATGTAAATTGCGCGCTCGCGCGTAGTAACCAAGGCCTGTCCATAAATGTAATACATCATCCAAGTCAGCATTTGCTAGTAATGTAATATCAGGAAACTTATCCATAAAGCGTTGGTAATAAGGGATGACTGTGGCAACTTGTGTTTGTTGCAGCATAATTTCAGAAATCCAGACACGGTAGGCCGTTTTATTAGTTTGCCAAGGCAAATCATGACGGCCATGTGCATCATGCCAGTGCAGAACAGCATTGGAAAAAACAGTCGGTGTCATCGTTGTTGTACCAGTGATTCCAGACCTTTAATAACGGCAAGTGCTTCGTTGCGCAGCGTTCTTTCAATAAGTGGTGGGCCAATAACAGGTGGGATCCAAAAGGATGGTTTTAAATCCGAGTTGAAATTTATACGCGTAAGCCCGTTTTCAGCAGTAACCTTCCATCGTGCATGCGCGTAATCAACATCACTTTTGGCGGGAATGGATGTAGTCACAATGACCATGCCAGGAAGTTCTTCTACATCCTGAACCTGATTGATTGTTTTACAAAAAAAAGTGACACAGGCTTTAGTCTTTACCTGAACACGATGGTCATTATCTGAAAGTGAATAGATTAAGCGACTTTCTTTAATACTATCACTTAGTGAAGTTAAGTTTTCATAGTCCGTGAGGAGTCTAAAAACTTGCTGGCTATCGGCATTAATAACAACTTCAAGTGTTACAAAATACTGCTTATCTTTATGTTCTACTTTAGCCTCAATAACGTCGCCCGCATTGACGGTGATATTTGTAGATAACAGAATAAAGATAACTGAGAAAATTTTTATAAAATTCATAATTATATTTTAAAATAATCCCTTAAGCAGGTTTTTTACTTTTTCTTTTTTCTCTTCTTTCTCGCGCTTTTTTCGTTCCTTGCGAGTCTCTTGTTTTGTTTGTACTTTTGGTGCGGTTGTCGGTGCTATGGATTCAGGGCTGGTTTTTTTCTTTTTCTTTTTTCCTAATATAGAATCAAGTAACTTCTTTTTTTGTGTCTTTTCTATTGCACGACCAACAGCGCGCAACCAATCAATGTTATATGACGGACTTGCTAAATTGCCATTCACATTAATTTGTAAGGGAACGCCAACTAATGATTTATCCATACCAACTAATTCTACCAAGTTTTTATCTGTAGAAGTTTTTACGGTGTAGTCGATCGTGTTGTTAACAATATTAATAGTACCTTTGCCGCGAACTAGCGGTAGGGCAGAATGAATCATAAGATCATTACTATGCATAACACCGTTACGAACCTGGAAACTTACATTCATACTAGTGAAAGGTGTTTCTTCTTTACCGCCAGCTGTAGTGGTTTTCTTGTTCTTATACTGTGCGTAGGTATCACGTATGATCTTAACGAAATCGATACCTTTTAATGCACCATTAGCCAGAGATATTTTTACTTCACCATTAAGTGATTCTTTCAAGGCGTTAATTGATTGTCCGCGTGTTGTTAGTACTGCTGAGACATTTCCGGTACCTGATAATGCGTCTTTACCGGTTATAATTTTTATTACGGGAGCAATATTTATGTTGGTTAAGCTTTCGTTCACTGAAATTAACGGATTGTTGCCATTTTCACGACGGGCATCGATGTGAATATGGCCAAGGTATTTGCCACCATAGGTGTTGCCATTGATGGGTTCTATTTTTAGATTACCCTTTCGTTGTTTTATTTTGGTACTAATATTATCGATTTGCAGTCGATTCATAATTAATTGCCCTGCTTTGATGTCGCCAGACATATCAAAGCTGCGCAGTAAGTCGACCGGGAATAAAGGTGCAGGTTTCGTTGCGGCGATGGCGGTTGGAATGATACCGAAACTACTCGTTTGTGTTGTGGCTGGCGGCAGATAACGATCAAGATCGATGCGGTCCAAGTTTAGCGCATAATTGATATTTTTCGTTTTGTTGTTAATGAGGGTTATCTGCCCTTCGATTAAACTATCATCAAGAATTAGTTTTAGTTGTGTGAATTGAATCTTATTCAGATTGCCGCCGATATTTGTATCAAAAGCAGCTTGAGTGAGCGCATTGGCATCAGCCATCGATGGAATTGCAATATCCAGTTTTTTAAATAATTTTCGCGGGCTGAATGCAGCTACTTTTATTTTTCCTGAGATTGCAGGGTTATTTGCAAATATCTGTGCCAGACTGATATTACCTTTCGCTGTAAGAGGTTCGCTTACTAAATTTAAATCGGATATATCAAGAATTTGAGTAATGAGGTTGGCGGCAATATTGGCTTCTAATGTTGCTGTTAGTTTACCTGCTGGTAAGTCTTTCCCTTTTAGGTCTACGTTTAAGCGGCTGTCGTTGAGTTGGTAGGTTCCGGAAAATAGATTTGCTTGCAGCTGGGTGTCAAGTGAGAGCGAACCTTTGATCTCAGGTTGTTGAGCAGCGAGGGTTGTTTTTAGTTGTATATCCGTTGGCGCACCAAGTTCGAGTTTGCCCGTCTTTAAGGATAAATCTGTGAGATTTATATCTTGTTTAGCTTGGGCATCACGGAAACGAATATTAGCATCGTCGATAATAATACCGCCGATAGCGAGTGCAGCAACCTTAGGCATATCTGCTGACTTATCTGGCTTTGATTGTGTTTGAGTGTTCCCGCCAAGATCTGACCAGTTATCCCTACCATTTTTACGGCGTTCTAATTGAAGGTTAAGACCATTTAATACCAGTGAATCCATTTTAACTTCACTACGTAACAGAGGTAGTAGCTCAACCCTGATTTGTGCTGATTTAATAGTGGCAAAAGGGCCTTCTTTGAAATCTTCGCGATTGCCAAGTGTTAGTTTTTCTGTGCTGACACCTAACCAGGGAAAAATACTTAGACTTAAATTTCCGGATATTTCTAGCGTTCGCCCAGTAGATTTTTCAACGGCAGCAGAAATTTCATCCTTAAAATCATTAGGATCCAGAAAGAAGGGCGCTGCGATCGCTACGGCGATAAATAAGATAATGATGCTAAGTAGAATTTTAATAGTTCGCATGTGCCGATTCCTTGTTTATTTTGTATCTAAGTAATCAATCGTAATATTGCAGAAATGATACTGAATTATGAGCATAGCAAAAATGCCGGAAATGACCTTAGAATAGTTCGATATCACCAATATGCGTATCATCATCAATAATCTTCCCTGTTGAAAGGAGATTTTCAAAGCTATTCACTTGATTTCGGCCATTTTCTTTCGAAAAATAAAGTGCTTTATCGGATCGCTGAATAACTTGTTCTCGAATAATGTCGTCGGTTATTTCGGTGACACCGATACTGACGGTTATTTTTCCAGCTTGAGAAAAGTGATATTCAGCAATATTGTTTCTAAAGCGATCTAGCACCATAGTGGCTGTTTCAAGATCTATATTTTTTAGCATCACCGCAAACTCTTCGCCACCGTAACGGAATAACATATCATCATGACGAAAGGTGGTTTCCATCATATTGGCAAATAAGATAAGTACTTCATCACCATAAAGATGCCCAAAGTTATCATTTACCCTTTTAAAAAAATCGATATCCAAAAGAGCAAAACAGCAAGCCGGACTCTCTTCTTTATCACGTCGTCGCCGCATATCGATGGCTCTAGTAATACGTTCTTCAAAAGCTTGTCTATTTAATAGACCGGTTAACGGGTCATGATTGCTATTGTCGAGTAAGAGTTGTTGATTGTTAAACAACGTCATGAGTTGCTCAAGTAAGCTTAAACGTTTTGATAAGGAGTCGCCCTGTAATGTGAAAGCATGTGTGGCACGACCTAGACTTATTACGGGAAATATAAAATATCGCTCTTCTGCCCAAAAGAATGTCTTACGAGATTCAATACATTCAGATATAAGTCCTTTTTGGGGAAATGTTTTTTCAGAAAATTCTGGGCTATTCACATTATACAAGCGATGTTTGCAGTCCGGAAATTGTTGTTCCAATATAGTTTGGAAGGCAGAGAGTAATTTTTCTTTTTGATGTTGTTTAACGATAGTTATCGCAACGTCAAAACATTGTTTTTGTGTAAGAGGCATTAGTAATGTTATCGCGATATGTTAGCTGTAAATGTTCTTTATATTGTCGGCGTTTTGCTCAATTACTTTATTGCGTTTTATCTTTAGTGTTGGTGTCATCAAATTATTATCTACTGTCCATTGTTCTAAACTAAGCGAGACACGACGTATTTTCGCGTAACTTGGAAATTCATTTAATGCTTTTCGCAGAACGCCAATAATGTGGCTGTGTATGCGTGGTTCATTCAGACTTTCTTTTTTATAAGGGTCGATTACAAATTGATTGGCTAACTTAATCCATTCATCATTGTTTAATACGATAAGTGCGCTAAGAAAAGATTGCCCTTCACCAACAACCAAAACTTGTTCGAATAATGATTCTACGACAATAGCGGATTCCATGTCAGTTGGTGGAACTTTCTCACCGTTTGAGAGAATCAGAATATCTTTAAGACGGCCGGTAATGTAAATATGATGATTTTCTATTCGGGCTTGATCGCCAGTATGGACCCAGCCATCGGCACCAATAATTTCAGATGTTGCTGCGTGATTATTCCAATACCCCATCATCATGCCAGGGGTTTTTACTTGTAGTTCATCGTTTTCACCTATGCGCGCCTCGATACCTTTGAGGGTAACGCCGACACTGGCAGGATCATTATCATCGATCGGGTTAGAGCAGATAACAGGACTGGTTTCGGTCAACCCATAACCCTGTGTTAGTTTCAGTCCTAATCCAATCATAACGCGAGCGACAGGTAAGGGTAGGGGGGCGCCGCCGCTCACAGTTAATCGCATTCTACCGCCTAATCGTTGACAAAATGTTTTTATGACAAGTGGACTGAGTATGGTTAAAAGAGGCGCGTAAATTAATGGTTTAAGCCAACTCCCTCTTCCTTGTTGGCGATTAAATTTCCACCAACCTAGTGTCACGGTGAGATTAAATAAGGCACGCGCAATAAATGATTTCTTGCTGAGTTGTTGTTGCATGCGGGTATGAATGCGTTCAAAGATGCGCGGTACTGCAACCATGACAGTGGGTTTTATTTGTTGCATGTCGTCAGCAAGTAAGGCAACAGAACGTGAGTAACCAACGCTTGCACCAGCCATCATTGGCATGAAGTGGCCGACTGTGCGTTCAAAGGTATGCGATAAGGGAAGAAACGATAGAAACAAATCGTCAGTATAAATTTCAAACGATATAAGAATCGAATTTGATATTGAAAGTATATTATTGTGGCTTAGCATAACGCCTTTAGGTCGCCCTGTTGTTCCCGAGGTATAAACAATAGTAGCGAGTTCATCAGACTGTCGATCATGTGATTGCAATTCACCGGTTTTATCAGTCAGCCAATTTGCCGCTATATGAACCTTCTCATTTTCTTCAATATCTTTTACTTCACTATCAACTGGAACAATGATGACATCTATAAGTGATTCGACTTCACCACAGGCCGATTTAACACGACGCCACATGGCATCATTAGCAATTAGCATTTGAGTTGCGGAGTCATTGAGGATAAAAGCGATATTTTCGGGGCGATCATCACAATATAGCGGCACGATAACCATGCCCATTCCCATTGCGGCTTGTTCGGCAACAACCCAATCGACACCATTTCTTAATAAAAGCGCAACGCGATCGCCCGATTGTAATTGAGTCTTGCTAAGGGCTTGTTGCCAGCGGGCAACTTGCTCGCCAACCTCTTGCCAGCTGAAATCTTCCCAAAGAGCAGATGACTTATTGAACTGACGGTAGGCTATTTTATTCGGACTACGTTGGACACGGGCCCTGAAAAGTCCATCCAGCGTCCCAGCCGACTCAGCGTTAATGATATCTTCGCTATGAGACATGTCTTCCTCGTTCCGTGATGATTATTTTTTATTGATTGTATAACTCTCAGCATGATTTTGCATTGACCATTGTGGGTGCCTACCAGTAGGCTATACAGATGAATATTATCCTTAATGGTGAGCAGCGTAAGATACCGGATGCCTCTACAGCAGCGGGTTTGGTGGAATTATTGGAATTGGCTGAGCGTCGTATCGCAATGGAGGTGAATCTTGAGATTGTCCCCCGTGGTGATTATGCGAATTATCTATTGCAAGAGGATGATAAGGTCGAGATTGTTCATGCAATTGGTGGTGGCTGAGCCGCGGCTGTTGTTATACTAGGGTCTTTATAGAACGATTTAAGCAGATTTTCAGGAACAATCATGACTCAGACAAATGACCAACCCCTTATTATTGCAGGGGTTGAGTACCAATCCCGTCTTCTAGTAGGTACCGGTAAATACAAAGATATGGATGAAACGCGCTTGGCGACCGAGGCCAGTGGGGCGGAGATCGTTACCGTGGCTATTCGCCGCAGTAATCTAGGCCAGAATCCGGATGAACCGAATTTGCTGGATGCCATTCCTCTGGATCGCTACACCTTATTACCGAATACAGCTGGCTGTTATAACACTGATGATGCGGTACGAACCTGCCGTTTGGCACGTGAGTTACTGGATGGACATTCGTTGGTGAAATTAGAAGTACTTGGCGACGAAAAAACATTATTTCCTGATATTATTCAAACGCTTGAGGCTGCCGAGATATTGGTCAAAGATGGTTTTCAGGTCATGGTTTATACCAATGATGACCCACTCATCGCTAAACGTCTCGAAGAAATTGGTTGTGTGGCGGTGATGCCGCTGGCGGCGCCAATTGGTTCCGGTTTGGGTATTCAGAACCCGAATAATATTCGTACGATTGTTGAGAATGCCAACGTGCCGATTCTGGTTGATGCTGGCGTAGGGACAGCTTCTGATGCTGCTGCCGCAATGGAGCTAGGCTGTGACGGCGTTTTGATGAATACGGCGATTGCCGGTGCTAAAAAACCTATTTTGATGGCTTCGGCGATGAAGAAGGGCATCGAGGCAGGACGCGAGGCTTACCTTGCTGGACGTATTCCACGCAAACGTTTTGCCAGCGCTTCTTCTCCCATCGATGGAACTTTCTTTTAGCCCGCAGAGCAAAATAGCGAAGCGATAGAAAATTATTTTCTTCGCACTCTTTGCGTTCTCTGCGCCTTCGCACCTCTGCGTTAGATCTTTGGATGCATAAATAGATGCCCGACACCGAAAAAAAACCTTTTTTGAGAAAGATTCGTAGCTTTGTGCGCCGTGAAGGGCGCCTAACACGTGGGCAGCAGCGTGGCCTGGAAATATTATGGCCGCAATACGGTATTGAGCATGATACCGGCATGCTCGATCTTGATCAGATATTTGCTCGTCAGGCACCACGCGTACTAGAAATTGGTTTTGGTAATGGTGCATCCTTAGCTGAACAGGCAAAACAACATCCTGAAATAGATTTTTTGGGTATTGAAGTGCATCGACCAGGCGTTGGTAATTTATTGCAAGTTATCGAAGCCGAGGGTTTAACTAATATTCGCGTAATGCAGGAAGATGCAGTTGAGATATTAAAAGACCAAATCCCGTTAGCGTCATTAGATAAAGTGCAATTATTTTTTCCTGACCCCTGGCATAAAAAGAAACACCATAAACGCAGAATTGTTCAATTAGAATTTGCCGCGTTATTGCATGAAAAATTAAAGCCGGGCGGAGTTTTTCACATGGCAACAGATTGGCAGCATTATGCTGAACACATGCTTGAAGTGATGACAGCGGCGAAAGGTTTTAGAAATACATCCAAGACGGATGATTATGTACCGAGACCAGAGTCTCGTCCGCTGACAAAATTTGAACAACGAGGGCATCGTTTAGGTCATGGTGTTTGGGATTTGATTTTTAAAAAAAATAGTTAGGTGTGAGGCGAAAATCACGTTACTCCTTAGCCCATAACCCTTATTCCGCGCTCCTTCTAGTGATTTTAAATTCTCGAAGCCAACTATTTTAATGTGAATGAAATAAGTTTCACGCACTATGAAACTATGAGATTATGTCACGATGTTGGCAAAAGCATTTCATTTGGATACAAAAGATAACCGCTTTATCAGACTGGTGCTGGTATTTGCATTGGTGTTTGCTGCGTTTCACGTTGCGCTCCATGATCTGGATCTGCGTGGCGAAGGAGGTGAGCAATGTCAGGTTTGTAGTCTCAATAATGTACCGGTAGTTTCTTTTGCAATACCTTCCCTGCATGCGCCACTGAATATTCTTGCATTCGTGCTTCCCGTCACGGATGTTGATTATCAATCATCATACCCGTTCCACATCCAATGGGCGCGTGCCCCTCCTCCGTTCTGAATTGATCACTTCTAACAGCTGACGTTCAGACGACGCGGTATTTTACTGCGTGGTGTCAGCTGCAATATATCAATGATGAATTAGAGCAGGTGTCCACTATGGAACATTCCAATTTTCGTATTAAACGGCTGGCGGCCGCTATTAGCGTACTGTTGTTAAACCCGTCAGTTGTATTTGCAGGACAAGAAACAGAAGAATTACGTCAACAATTAAATATCGTTAAGCAACAAATGCAGTCTTTGCAAAAAGGCTATGAACAGCAACTTAAGGCACTGGAACAGCGTCTGCAGGGACTGGAATCGAAATCACACGAAACGGTTACGGCGGCTGTTTTGCCGGCTATATCATCACCGGCCACGGCAACTACCACCAAGAGTGGTTTCCAGATTGGTCTGTCCGGCTTGATTGCGGGCGGCGGTTCGAGTGTCGATAACGATGCCCTGGGCAATTTGCAGGGCGGTGGTCATGACCCGAAACAGAACGGTTTCACAGTACAGAACGTGGAATTGTCTATTGGTGGTACGGTGGGCCCTTACTTTGATGCTCAGGCCAATATTATTTATCAGATTGATGAGGACGGCGAGTCAGTTGTGGAACTGGAAGAGGCCTTTTTCACTACCCGCAGCTTGCCCTGGGGTCTGCAAGTCAAGGGCGGACAGTATTTCACCGAGTTCGGCCGCCTGAATCCTCAACATCCGCACACCTGGGCCTTCGCCGATCAACCCGTGGTGTTGACACGTTTCTTTGGTGGTGACGGCTTGCGTAGTCAGGGAGTCCGCGCCTCCTGGCTGATGCCAACGGACTGGTACTCTGAACTCTATTTCGGTATTCAGAACCCCAGAGGCGAAACCGTCACCAGTTTCCTCAACGCCCCGGATGAAGAAATCGGAAGCCATACCCTGATCGATCGGAAGCTACGTGATGCTGGTGACTTGTTGTATTCGGCACGCTGGCTTAATGGTTTCGATCTGTCGGATACGGTAAGTATGAATGTCGGTGTCTCCGGCTTGTGGGGACCTAATGCCAGTGGTACGACAACGGATACCTCTATCTACGGTGCTGACTTGTACCTGAAATGGCAGCCTGTTTACAATCAGCGTGGCTTTCCCTTTGTTGCCTGGCATAGCGAGATCCTGGCGCGTTACTACGAAGCCGGCGATGCAGGAGACCCGAGTCGTGAAACCCTTAAGGATCGAGGCATGTTCACGCAGGCACAGTGGGGCTTCAAGCCTGGTTGGATCGCCGGTTTGCGTGCCGAATACGCCAGCGCGGAGGGTAACACTTCAAGCGATCCTCTACGTGATACTCGTAAACGATTGTCGCCGAACCTGACCTGGTACCCGAGCGAATACAGCAAGCTACGGCTGCAATATAATCGGGATTGGGCGGAACACTTGCCTGGAAACAGTGCTGATACTCTTTGGTTGCAAGTGGAATTCAATCTGGGCAGTCATGCCGCACACGTGTTTTAGGAGGTGGTCATGAATCACTATAAAATCTTGTTCGGCTTGCTGCTGTTAAGTTTCTCGCTCACCAGTCAGGCGGCATTAAAGGTCGTGACGACCACGCAGGATCTGGCAGCCATCGCTGAGGCCATGGGCGGCGATCAGGTACAGGTGCAGAGCCTGACACGAGGCACCCGTGATCCGCATTTTGCCAGTGCTAAACCCAGTATGATCCGAAAGGTATTCCGTGCGGATATGTTACTGGTACTCGGGGCAGAGCTGGAAATCGGCTGGTTGCCGCCATTGCTGCAATCGGCGCGTAATGCACGGGTACAACCCGGCAACCCTGGTTACCTGGATCTTTCCAGTGTGGTTCCATTGTTGGAAAAGATCCGCAGCCCAGTATCCCGAGCCATGGGTGATGTGCATGTTAATGGGAATCCCCACTACTGGTTAGACCCGCGTAATGGGGTGCGTATGGCCGAGGCTATCGCTATTCGTTTGGGTGAACTGGATCCGGTTCACAAAGAATATTACCAGCAGCGCTTAAGAGATTTTTCACAGACGATGGATGCCAAGCTGCTAGTCTGGCGCGCCGCCTTGGCACAACTCAAGGGCACACCGGTCATTGCTTATCACAACTCGTTTATTTATCTGGCGGATGCCTTCGGCTTTCGTATCGCCGACGAAGTCGAACCCAAACCTGGTATTGCCCCAAGTGCCGCCTCTCTTAGTGCGCTGGTGGCACAGATTCAGAATGAGCATATAGCCCTACTCATCATGGAGCCGTACTACGAACGTCGTTCGGCAAGTTATCTGAATGAACAGACGGGTATTCGCGTGGTGATATTGCCTCAATCGGTCGGCTCGCAGCCGGATATTCATACCTATTTTGATCTGTTTGACGCCATTGTAGTGGCGCTGAACAACGCGGGAGGCAAATAACATGGAGGCCTGGTTAATTTTGTTACCGGCGTTTGTCATGAGTGCCCTGATGATAATGACGCATACTTATCTGGGGCTGCATGTCTTGTCGCGGGGCATCATCTTCGTTGATCTTGCACTGGCACAGGTGGCGGCTTTGGGCATGAGCTTTGCTTTTTTGCTAGGAGTAGAACCACACGGTTTGACCGCACAGCTTTATGCTTTTGCTGCGACCTTAACAGCGGCTTTTGCCTTTGCCGGTTTGCGTCGCATCCAGGGCAAAACCACGCGTGAGGTTATTATCGGTTGTGTATACGTAGTGGCGACGGCGCTTTCCATTGTCATTCTCAGTCGTTCTAGCCAGGGTATGGAGGAGCTCAAGTCATTGTTCAATGGCAATATTCTCTGGGTACGCTGGCAAGAAATCGCGGTGGTAGCGGGAATTTATCTGGCTCTGGTTCTTTTGCATGTGCTTTATCGTAAACGTTTTTACGCCTTGTCGTTCTCAACAGAAGAAGCCCGTCCACCAAGCTTCTTGTGGGAGTTCCTGTTCTTTGCGTCCTTTGCCATCGTCATTACTCTCGCGGTCAACGTCGCTGGTGTGTTGTTAGTGTTTGCTTTTCTGATTATTCCTGCGTTTAGTGCTTTGCTTGTTGCTAAATCATTCTTTGGTCGTTTGTTTTTAGGATGGTGTCTGGGCTTATCCGGCGCGGTCGCAGGGCTATGGTTGTCCTTCAGTGCAGATTTACCTGTTGGCGCTACCGTAGTATCAGTACTCGGACTGCTACCGTTGGTGGCGCTCGGCCTAAGAGCTACACGACAAGTTGCCAGTCAGTGACAAGGCGCGCGAAAACTCGTTTTCGTTCATCACGGTTGAGACCACCGCATAACCCGAATATTCAATTTTTTAAAGTTTAATACGCGGTTAAAATTAGGTGTCCACCCCATTATTGATTTTAGGGGTGGAACACGTAATCACTCATTAATCCGAAAATATCCTACTTATTCAAGCGAAATTCCTAAAGCATCTGCGACACCTTTACCATAAGCTAGATCAGCTTTCAGACAATTGCTGATATGACGTTTCTGTACTTCCACATCAGCACCACCGACAGAACGTGCGGTATTCTCAAACAACACCTGTTGCTGCTCGGCACTCATCAGGCGGAACAGATCACCTGGTTGAGTGAAGTAGTCATCATCGTCTTCACGATAGTTCCAGTTATCTGTCGGACCATGGAGTTCCAGCGCCGGCTCCCTGCTATCACGCTCGTCTTGCCATAAGCCCAAGCTGTTAGGTTCATAACCTTTGGTGCTGCCGAAGTTACCATCGACACGCATAGCGCCGTCTCGATGGAAGCTGCTAACCGGACAACGCGCTGCATTCACAGGGATTTGCGAATGGTTAACGCCCAGACGATAGCGATGTGCATCACCGTAGGAGAACAGGCGTCCCTGCAACATCTTGTCAGGAGAGAAGCCAATGCCGGGCACGATATTGGCTGGACTGAAGGCTGATTGCTCGACTTCTGCATGATAGTTATCCGGGTTGCGGTTCAATTCCAATACACCGACATCGATCAACGGGTAGTCCTTATGTGGCCAGATCTTTGTTAGATCAAACGGATGGAAACGGTAAGTATCGGCATCTTTTTCAGGCATGATTTGTACTTTGAAATCCCAACGCGGGTAGTCACCATTTTCAATACTTTCATACAAATCTTTTTGATGACTTTCACGATCCTTACCCACCAGTTCTTCGGCTTCCTGATCGGTCAGATTTTCAATTGGCTGCTGGCTTTTGAAGTGGAACTTAACCCAGTAGCGCTCGTTATCCGCATTGATGAAGCTAAAGGTATGGCTACCGAAACCATGCATGTTGCGATACGTGCGCGGGTTACCGCGATCACTCATTAAAATCGTAATCTGATGCAATGCCTCTGGCAACAGCGTCCAGTAATCCCAGTTGTTCTGCGCACTGCGCATATTGGTGCGCGGGTCACGTTTTACCGCGTGGTTAAGGTCAGGGAATTTCAACGGGTCACGCAAGAAGAAGACTGGAGTGTTGTTGCCAACCATGTCCCAGTTGCCTTCTTCAGTGTAGAACTTCACCGCAAAGCCTCGAATATCACGCTCGGCATCGGCCGCACCGCGTTCGCCAGCAACGGTAGAGAAGCGCAGGAACAGATCAGTTTTTTTACCCACCTCGGAAAAGAGCTTCGCCTTGGTGTACTTACTGATGTCATGGGTGACGGTAAAGGTGCCATAGGCAGCGGAGCCTTTGGCATGCATACGACGCTCAGGGATTACTTCACGATCAAAATGCGCCAGTTTTTCCAGAAACCAGATATCCTGTAATAGCATCGGACCACGTGGTCCTGCGGTCTGCACATTCTGGTTATCCGCTACCGGGCAACCATTGGTCATTGTTAATTTCTTGTTGTCACTCATCTCGTACTCCTTGTTCGTTGATAACTGTGTTCGTTACCGACCCTGATGGGCAGGCATGGATTAAGTTTCGGCCAAACTACTTGATTTGTGAAATCGTTTATTTATTAATTAATGATAGTTAAAAGCTATTATTTTTAGGGTTACATTAATCTTTGTTAATTAGCTGTCTGTATGTAGCTAATAACTCTATTTTAAAATCAATCTCAGAGATACTTGATACGACTTTTCAGCGTGTCTATGTCCATCGCAACGTCTCGCAACGAGCTGCCATCATTTTCGGTACCGACGATCACGCCCTTGCCAGAAACCGGGATCATCGTATCGATCTGAAACCGACCGGAATGTCCACGGATGAAGCATTCTTCGTCAAAAAAAAGCTGATCACCGTTCGTATCGACTTCGTCTGATTCGATTGTGCCAAAGCCGATTAGAAGGACAATGTCATCACGACCTTCGATGTTAACCTCCTCAATAGACTGTGTATCTGCAATAATAAGTAAGGCCTTCATGTATAGCTTCCTATTGTTAAAGTATTTTTTTCAGTTTCTATTTAATAACGATGAGACCTTGAGCCTGTTCCTATTGGCATATGCATGCAAGCCTAACAAATATCAAGGTAGTGCTAGTCCAATACTCCTGTCTGAAATATTGGCAGTGTCCATCCTGTGATTTTAATTATGAAATGATGACTATTCGTTTGTGATCACAACGTTACAGACCCAAGTAACGTTCATTGGGCACTGGCGCAAAAATTTGGTTATTCACTGGACAATTAAAACCCGGATTGGTGTATAATATCCCTCATTATTCTCATAATTAACATAAGGTTACTCGACATATGAATGCGCTTGCAACGACAGACTTGGAACTCAGTGAAACGGCGTTAGCCAAGTTTGCTGAGCTTTTTGGCGAAGTAGAAGAAGATATTGAAGGTATCCGTATTTATGCTCAGCCCGGCGGTTGCAGTGGCATGAGCTTCGGCATGACTTTCACCGACACGATCGACGCTGAAGATCTAGTGCGTGATCAGGGTGCCTTTAAGGTGGTTGTGGCTGCAGATACCATTGACCATTTGCGTGGTGCGCAGATTGATTTTCTTGATAACAACGATGGTAAGGCTTCGTTTGTTTTTAATAATATCCCGCAGGCTCAAGGTGGTGGTTGCGGTACCTGTGGTTCAGCTGGCGGTGGTTGCGGCAGCTAATGTCGGAGTGATTATGCTTAGAAAAAGCCCGCTTTGTGCGGGCTTTTTTGTCTATCGTTGAGATAACAACAGATTCTAAACATTTATTTTATTCCATGCATCTAACGCAGCGACTTTGTAGGCTTCTGCTAGCGTAGGGTAGTTAAAGACATTATCAATAAAGTAATCAAGTGTGCCGCCGAGTACCAATGCGGCCTGGCCAATATGAATTAGCTCGGTTGAACCTTCGCCAATGATGTGAACACCGAGTACACGTTTGTCATCAATACTGAACAATATTTTAAGAATACCTTCGTTAAGCCCCATAATTTGCCCGCGCGCAGTTTCACGTAATCGGGCAATACCAATTTCATAGCCAATATCATTCTTACGAAGTTCTTGTTCGGTTGCGCCGACCATACTGATTTCGGGTACGGCATAGATCCCAAACGGAAAGTTTTTTGCCATATTTGTGTTCGTGTCATTAAAGGCATGACTTGCGGCTAAACGACCTTGCTCCATTGATGTGGAGGCAAGACTTGGGAAACCAATAACATCGCCGGCAGCATAAATATGCGGCACATTGGTTTGGAAATTTTCATTAACGCTAATAAGACGACGATCATCTGTTTCGATGCCGGCTTTATCAGGTTGCAGCGCCCAGGTTGAACCGATGCGACCGGCGGCATAGAGCACCATGTCTGCACTAAGACGCTTGCCACTTTTTGTTGTCACGATAACGTGATCATTGTTGGCAGCTTCAATTGACTCGACATCTTCGCCAAGACGAATAGAAATACCACGATCACGTAATGAGTGAGTTAATTCATCAACGATTTCTTGATCAAGGAAGCCCAGCATAGAGTCACGACCATCAAGCACGGTGACTTTAGTATCGAGCGTACTAAAAATAGATGCGTATTCAATGCCGATAACACCGGCGCCGACGACGACTAAACTACTTGGCATGCGTTTTATTTCAAGGATGCCATCGCTATCAAAAACGTGCGTATCATCGAAGGGAATACCTTCGGGGCGAACAGGGCGGCTACCTACCGCGATGAGGAAATAGTCACCATGAAACTCATCGCTACTACCATCGTTATGTTGTACGGAGATTTTATGTTCATCAACAAATGTTGCCGTACCTTCGATAATATCGACACCGTTGCGTGATAATTGATTCTGAATGACCTCGGTTTCGTGTTGCAAGGTTATGTGCAGACGTTGCATTAGATCATCGATAGTCAGATTGGTTTTAAGGCGATAGTTTTGGCCATATAGTCCGCGTTGATCCCAACCACTCAAATACAAAGCGGCCTCGCGAAGGGTCTTGCTTGGGATGGTGCCGGTATGCACCGAGACGCCACCGAGCATTGATTGTCTGTCGATAATCGCGGTGCGTTTACCCAGTTTGGCAGCCTGAATAGCTGCACGTTGACCGGCTGGACCACTGCCAATCACTATAAAATCATAAGTTTGCATTCCACGCTCCTTGTTATCGCCACAAAATCAAGTATAGCTGAGGCAATCTATATTGCCGTTATCGGTAGCTAACTGATTTTCTTTAAAAAATTTCCTGATGGTATAGATATGTGCATTATTTACCTTGCTAGAAATAGGGTGGAGTTCTATATAGAGTGTCTGCATGGAGCAAATAACATCAGGATGCCTTGACCTAAACAAGATTTATATAATAAAGACTATGATTTAAGAAATCCTATGGGGGATGTAATGTTACAGCCAAGATTTGTTTTCGTATCACTATTAATTGCTGTTTTGATTTTGGCTTCACCTGCTTACGCGGGCCTTGCAGAGCTTCGCGAAGAAATAAATGAGCTTAAACAAAAATATGAAGCCGTTATTACACAATCGGGCAAGATGAGCTCTGAAGCGCACGAAGTACGGACAGATCTTATTGATGCTTATGTTGAACTGAAGACATTCCCCCGGGCATTGCCATATTTACGTGACAGTTGGGTATGGATTGAGCAGGAAGGCATCAAGGGCAAAGAAAAAGGCAGAACACGTTATTTACTTGGCAAGTCATTGCGTATAGGTGGTTATTTTGAAGAATCATTGCCTTTACTTAAAACGTCGTGCGAGAAAACGTCTGAGAAGAAAGGTGAACAAAGCCCTCCGGCTATAAAGCGGTGTATTGAATACGGGATTACAATTTCACAATTAGGCCGTTATGAAGAAGCGATTATCATCCTGGAAAAGCAAGTTGAATTTTCAGAATCCCTATTTGGCGATAGCCATGGAAAGACAGCTTACGCGTATTTACAGTTGGGGTCGGCATATCAACGAGTTTCGAGAAGCTATGAAGCGCAAAAATATTTGCGCGACGCGTATCAGATATTCGATAACAAAAAAGGTAGTTCGTTCAGGCTAACCAATCTCGCTCGTTTCAAGTTAGCAAAAGTTTTCCGTGCGCGAGGTGAATACGATAAGGCAGAGCGCATTCTTCGTAAAGCCTATACTGATTTTGCGGCAAAGAAAATAAACCAAGGCCATCAACTTGCACTTCATCTTATGTCCTACCTCGGTCGCGTATTAAAAGAACAAGGGCGGTATGTAGAAGCAGAGCAGTTACTAAAAGAAAGTATTAAAGGGAAGAAAGCCGTACTCGGTGCTAAAAGCGATAAAACGGTCCAGACTATGTTGACGCTTGCCCAGATTTATCTTGATCAAAAAAAGTCAAAACAAGCGGAACAAATTATGCTGGAAATTGCGCAGGTTGCCGAGAATATTTCGGATATCTCGCACTTTGGTATTCGACGAAATATTTTCTGGGCACGCACCTTATTGCAATTAGGCAGGCTTGATGAAGCCGAGAAGGCGTATGCAAAGGTAAAAGCAAGTTTAGATGAAACGAAAGAGGTCTCTGGTCGATTGCTAGGTTATAACCTGGGCTTAGGTCGTGTTCTTTTTCAAAAGGGAGAGTATAAAAAAGCTGAGGTGATTTTTAGTGAAGCAGTAAAAGTATCAGAACAAGTTTATGGGAAGTACAATCCAAAAACATCCCACGCCAAGAGTTTCGCGGCAGAGAATTACGCTAAGTTAAATCAGTTTGATAAAGCAGTTAATATTTATCGTGAGGTAATGGAAAGCAATGCAGGTTTCCTTGCTACGCGCAAGACTTTCTCCAGTAGTGGCCGCGCCCAGCAGGAAGCCTCTGCGCAACGTTATTTGTTTTCTTATATGAAGCTTATGGTAGATGCAAAGCTTAAGGGGATTAATGTTAATGCGGAGCCAGTGAGTGAAAGTTTTGCTATTGCTGAAGCGTCACGAAGCAAGAGCTTGCAAACAGCAATGCTTGGGCAAACCGCGCGTGCTGCGGCGGGTAATGAATATTTATCTGAACTTGTGCGAAAGGAACAAAATATTCGTGTGCAACTTGGCGAGATTGAAGAGCAACAAATTGAATATGTACAAAAGTCTGGACAAGGCGGAAAGAAACAAGGAAAAAACCTGCAAACAACGCAACTTGAATTAATGAATGAGCTTCGTAAAATTGGCGAAGAAATGAGTTATCAATATCCTGAATATAACCAGCTTATAAATCCAAAGGCGACAGGGCTTGCTGAAGTGCAGAAACTGTTGTTGCCTGGTGAATTGATGTTGTCGTATTTTGTACAAAAAGATCGCACATTGATTTGGGCAATAGACAAAAATAACGCCAATTTGCATGTATCAAAATTGGCGGAGAAAGATCTTTACGCAAGGGTACAAAGAATTCGCGCTGGTTTGGATGTGCCCGTTGCAACAGTGGAAGATATTCCTGCCTATAATCTGAAATTGGCACATGAGCTTTACAAAGAACTGATCACTCCGGCTTCCAAGCAATTGGCGGGTATTAAAAATTTAATTATCGTGCCGCACAAGGCCTTATTGAGTATGCCGTTTGGCGCATTGGTAACAGAAAAATCTAGTTTTAAAAAAGGGAGTTTACCGTTCTCAGAATATAAGGCGGTGCCATGGTTAGCTCAAAAATATGCCATAAATATTATGCCCTCAGCCACTGCATTGGTGACCATGCGTACCTATGCGAAAAAGGAAAAGGCAGAGGAGCCTTTTATCGGTTTTGGTGACCCTGTATTTGGCGAGGATGATGGCGTTATTGATGTGGTAAGAACACGAGGCGTGCGGGTATCACAACGTGCTGCATTTAATACCCGAAATATAAGTGAATTGCCTAATTTGCCTGAAACAAGACAAGAGCTGAAACAAATAGCGCTAAGCTTGGGAGCCAGTGAGGATAATATTTTCCTTGGTGCTAAGGCGAATGAGTCGAATGTTCGCAATTCAACGCTGAAAAATTTCCGTGTTGTTGCATTTGCTACTCATGGCCTGGTAGCAGGTGATCTTGATGGACTAGAACAACCTGCCTTAGCGTTGACGCCACCTGAAACGGTTGACGGGGAAGATGATGGCTTGTTACAAATGGGTGAAGTACTGGGGCTTGAGCTGAATGCCGATTGGGTGGTGTTATCAGCCTGTAATACAGCATCAGGAGATGAATCTTTGGCAAATGAAGGGTTGACTGGATTAACACAGGCTTTCTTTTACGCGGGGTCACGTGCTTTATTGGTCTCGCTTTGGCCAGTGGAATCCACATCAACACAGAAATTAACAACGGCGATGTTTAGTGAAGCAATTAAAGATAATAAGCTTGGTCGTGCCGCTTCATTACAAGCAGCGCGTAAACATCTAATTGATGGTCCTGGATATATGCTGAATGGTAAAGAGTTATTTAGTTACGCCCATCCAATTTTTTGGTCAGCATTTATTGCGGTTGGTGAAGGCGGGGTTAATTAGATTGATGATTTAGGAATGATGATTGATGAATTAAAAACATTATTCAGTAACGGGAGATGTATCGGTGATTTTGTCGAGGCGTAACTCGATTTTGTCACCTGTTGCATTTGTTACCAAAAGATATTCTGCATGATTTCGGGTAAAAATGTCTTCAGGCAAGACACAGGATATATGTGGTTCTTTATTTGAATCTAGCCACTTTATGCGTAGCATTTGTTTGCGCATAATGGCGAGTTCGTATTGACTATGCAGTTCACAAGACACGGCCTTGTATTCATCATTCATCATTCATCATTCATCATTCATCATTCATTACCACTGCGGACGTTAATATTGCTTAAGTCGCCATTGGCATCAACTTGAATTGAAAACTCAATAGGCTGGCAACACACATAACAATCTTCGATATATGATTGGTCACCGGCTGAACAGTCAACCGTTGTTTCAAATTCTTCGCCACAATAGGGGCAACTCACCAGGCGATTTTTAATCATAGAGCCTCCTCTAGAAAAAGAGCAATCAAGTCATTGAGAAAATGCCAACCTTGTTCTGTGGGTACAATACTAGAAAAATCCTGAGTAATCAGCCCACGTTGTTCGGCCAGTTGTAATGCATCGCCAATTTGATGAATGGGTAATCCCGTTCGTTCTGAAAACAGTGCTTTTGCAAAGCCTTGTTTTAGTCTTAAGGCATTCATCATGAATTCAAAGGCAGCATCTTCGCGGCTTAATATTGATGTGCCTGAAATATGTTCACTAGCCTTAGCGGCCAAGAAAGCATCGGGGTGTTTCAGTTTCCAGCTACGGGTAATATCCTGTGTTGCAGCACTGGTGATTTTGGCATGTGCGCCGGCACCAATACCCAGATAGTCACCGAATTGCCAGTAATTTAGATTATGTTGGCATTGCTTACCCTGTTTGGCATGCGCTGAAATTTCATAATGGCCAAAGCCTGCATTAGTAAGTAGATCTTCGCACTGTTCTTGCATCGCCCAACTCGATTCATCTTCAGGCAATGTGGGCGGGCTGTGATGAAACAAGGTATTCGGTTCAATAGTTAATTGATAATGGGATATATGACTAGGTGATAGTGAAATAGCTTGTTTAATGTCATCCATCGCTGTTTTTGGTGTTTGTTCCGGTAGGCCAAACATCAGGTCGAGGTTGAAGCTATCAAATCCGGCAGCGTGTGCCATCTCGGCGGCCTTAATCGCATCTTGTCCAGAATGGATACGGCCTAATTTTTCCAGATATTGATCGTTAAAACTTTGGCAGCCAATCGATAGACGGTTGATGCCCGAATCACGAAATTCAGCAAATTTCCCTGTTTCGATTGCGCCGGGGTTGGCTTCAAGTGTTATTTCAGCCATTGGTTCAATAGCTAGGCGCATGCGTAAACCGGTAAGCAATTCATCCATCGCCTCGGCAGAGAACAAACTTGGCGTCCCCCCGCCAATGAAAATACTATGAATTGTGCGCCCCCAGACAGAAGGCAGGTCGTGTTCCAGATCGGTAAAGAGGCTTTTTAAGTAGTTTTTTTCGGGTAATTGCTCACCTGCGGCATGTGAATTAAAGTCACAATAGGGGCATTTGCGCACACACCAAGGAATATGGATATAGAGAGATAATGGTGGCAGGGCAGTAAAATTGAACATTTGCCTATTGTACGCATCTATATAAAAGGATTGGAGGGATATTAAAATATCAGCAATGGCTGACAGGATATCCTATGTAAGTGATGGTAGTATTAGCCGCAGATTGAATCTTAAGGAATAGGCAGAATGATGAAAAAACAAATTTTTACAGGTTTAGTAATGGTTGGCATGATGGTTGGCCAACTTCAAGCCGCCGATGTGAAGCTAGATGATGACAAGAAAAAATTTAGTTACACACTGGGTTACCAAATTGGTCAAAATCTGGCTCGCCAAGGCGTTAAGCTTGATGCAGACGCAGCAGCAAAGGCTGTATATGACGTTTTCTCTGGTAATAAACCTGCGATTACGACAGCTGAGATGCAAGCGGTTGTAGGACGTATTCAAGAACAGGCAAAGAAAAAACATGCAGAGATTGGTACAAAGAATCTTGCAACGGGTGAAAAATTCCTTGCCGAGAATGCCAAGAAAGACGGTGTTAAGACACTTGATAGTGGTTTGCAATATAAGGTGCTAATTGAGGGTACTGGCAAGATACCGGCAGCAAGCAGTACGGTTGTTGCACATTATGAAGGTAGCCTGATTAATGGCAATGTTTTCGATAGCTCGATTAAGCGAGGTAGCCCGGCGACTTTCCCCGTTAAAGGAGTTATTCCTGGTTGGCAAGAAATATTACAGTTGATGCCAACAGGTTCTAAATGGCAGGTTTATATACCATCGGGATTGGCTTACGGTGAAAAAGGTGCAGGTGCTTCTATTGGGCCAAATGAAACACTGATTTTTGATATTGAGCTAATTAGTATTAACGAAAGTTAAAATTAGCGTATTAATATAAAAAGCTGCTGCATTGTCAGCGGCTTTTTTATGCCTGTTTGCTTGCGGCAACTAACTCTTGAATACGCTGGGTGCAGATAACTTCAAGTGCCATACGTAATTTCCCGCCGGGAATAACCAGTGTGTTGGGACGTGACATGAATGAGTTATCGAATTTCTCAAGATAACTGTGTAGGTCGTATTTTTCAGGATCTCGAAAACGAACAATTAGCATGCTTTCAGCTGCAGTGGGTACTTCCATCGAGGAGAAGGGGTTTGAAGTATCAACTAAAGGCACGCGCTGGAAATTAATATCAGACAATGAGAATTGTGGCGTCATGAAATAGATATAATCCTGTAAACGTCGCAGGATTGTCGTGGTTGTTTCTTCTATCGCAATACCTTTGATTTTATTATCACGATGAATTTTTTGAATCCATTCGAGATTTACGACGGGTACGACACCAATGAGAAAATCAACATACTGAGCGACATCAACACCTTTTTTGCTGTTGGATTGGTTGCGTCGTTCAACTACGACTGGATTATGTGAAGAACTCATTCGTCTTCGCGTCCATGTTTTTGCAATCACGCCACCATGAAGACCTTCATATATAAGTAGGTCGGTCGCTGTTGGTAATTCTTGCTCTGGTGTAAACGTACCAGCAGTCTGTTCATAGAGTTTGCAGGTATCTTCATGTACATATTGTCGAACTTTTCCGGTGCCAGATTCAGAATAGTCTTTGAATAGTGTTTCTAATAGATCAAAACGATTCGCATCAGGACCAAAATGACTAATAGGTCGACCTTCCTGATTGGCTTTCTTAATGGCATCGGTCATCTCATTGCGTTCATAACGTAAGAAACTATCACCGGCAATGAATGCGGCCTGTATCTTTTCACGTAGGAATATTTCAGCAAAAGCATCGCGAATCGTGCTGGTGCCAGAACCAGATGAACCAGTAATCGCGATAATCGGGTGTGTAACAGACATGTATTCCGTACCTAAATTGAGTGAATGGCTATTTAATGACAAGCTGAGCCTGTAGTAAAGTACTCTTATCGATTGAAAACAGGTTTAATGATATGAATTTTTGTAGTGAATGTGGTGAAAAGGTAAATATCGCTGTCCCTGAAGGAGATAATCGTCCCCGGCATATATGTAGAGGCTGTGGTGTTATTCACTATCAAAATCCAAAAATGGTTGTGGGTTGCCTTATAGAGCATGAAAATAAAATTTTACTCTGTAAGCGTGCGATAGAGCCTCAATATGGATTGTGGACCTTGCCTGCAGGCTTTATGGAAAATAATGAGACAACCATGCAGGCCGCACAACGTGAAACACAGGAAGAAGCTTGTGCAAATGTTGAGGTCATTGAACTATTTACTATGTTTAGTCTGCCGCATATTGATCAGGTTTATATGTTATATCGGGCTGATTTTAAGAAGCTTGGTTTTTCCGCTGGCCCGGAGAGTTTAGAGGTTGAGTTATTTGATGAAGCGGATATCCCATGGGATGAGATTGCTTTCCCTGTCATTACTGAAAGTCTAAAACGGTATTTTTCTGATCGAGAAAAAGGGCAATTTCAAATCCATACCGGCGCTATGATCAAGCAGACAAAACAGCCAGTTTCTTTTCATGTGACAACACTTAACGATGCTTGAACAGCAGCTACAAGGTGGCTGTGTATTAGCTAACTACAAGAGCGAACAGGCCGAGTTAAGAATTTTTGAAAATAAAATATTTCGCTGGCTTTGTTTCGATGATGAACAGGCAATTCAAAGCTGTATGTTATTGGCAGAACCTGCGAAATTAATATTGCCATATCAACAATTCATGATGATGTGGCAATTGTTACAGGGGGAAAATACACTAACGACTGCGAGTCTATTGGGAATTGGTGGTGGCGATATAATTCGTTATCTGCAAAGGGCTTTTCCGCTAATGAAAATAGTAGCGGTAGATAATGAACCGCAGATTGCGCAAATTGCAAGTAAATACTTTCGGGTTCAACCAGATCAAAAACAACTAACGCTTCAAATTGAAGATGCCAAAGAATTTATAAAAAATTCTCAGCGACATGATTTGTTGCTAATAGATATTGTAGAAAACAATAAACCACCTGGTTTTTTTTCAGAAATATCGTTCTGGAAAAATTGTAAAGAAAGTTTGAATGAGAATGGCATAATGATTGTGAATATTATTCCAGAGTCTGCAGAATACCTTTTAAATACACTAAAGATGTTAAAAAAAGTATTCGGTTATTTGCCTTTGTGTATGGAAGTTCCAGAGCATAAAAATATTGTGTTGTTAATGCCGTTGTCTTTTAAAGCAATGCCTTCAAGTGCCGAGCTTCAGAAACAATGTTTGAGATTGCAAAAGGATAGTGAATTGCCGTTTTTACAGTGTGTTGAAATTTTGCAAAAAGATAACGTTCTTCGAGAAGGTTAAATGATTTGCAAGCATAAAAAAAGCGCGGCATAAGCCGCGCTTTATAAAATCCGGCATGCAAAGGGGGAGAGGGGGGGGGAGCATGCCGGTAAGTTAAAACCTGTTATCCAGGTCGTTAAACTATGATTAAATTATACGAAGATTCGCAAATTAATCCATAGGGTAATTGTTACGTTTTGTGTCAATGTTGATTCAAATTATGGGCTAATAAAGTATCTATTTCATCTAACCACCTGATATTAAAACAACTACCTATGTAACAGTTGTTTACAAGTTATTTTACCAGTTTCTTTGAAAGTAATTGTAAGGCCTTGCCTCGATGACTCATGCTGTTTTTTACATCGGCGTCGAGTTTGGCAGATGAACAATTCTTTTCGGGAACGAAGAAAACGGGGTCGTAGCCAAAACCGTTTTCACCTTGTGGCGCTTCCAGTATCACACCTTCCCATGTGCCCTGACAGATAATTGGTGTTGGATCGTTTACATGACGCATGTACACCAATAAACATTGGAAACGTGCAGATCGTTCTGCTGTTGGCACGCCTTCAAGTTCTTTTAATAATTTTTTTAAGTTGTCGGTATCGCTGGCGCCTACGCCGGCAAAACGTGCCGAGTAGATACCCGGCGCACCTTGTAGGGCATCGACTTCGATACCTGAGTCATCGGCAATCGCAGGCAAGCCACTGTGCAATGCCGCATTGCGCGCTTTGAGGATGGCATTTTCGACAAAGCTCAAGCCGGTCTCTTCAATTTCTTCTATGTTGAATTCTGATTGAGGCAATACGTTGATCGACATGCTGGCAAACATGTCGTTGAATTCACGTAATTTGCCTTTGTTGTTACTGGCGAGTACAAATTTTTTCACGAGAATCTTATCCTTCCAAGGCTTCACGCTGGGACTTGATGAGATCTCTAATGCCAGACTCTGCAAGTACCAGCATGCTATTTAGCTCACTACGACGAAAGGCAACGCCTTCGGCTGTACCTTGTATTTCAATGAAATCACCGGTGTCATTCATGACAACATTCATGTCGGTTTCGGCTTCACAATCTTCTGGATAATCGAGATCAAGTACGGGTTCGCCTTTATACATGCCAACGGAAATGGCCGCTATCGCGCCTTGCAAGGGATTGGTTTTGATCATGCCTTTTTTCATCATGTGAGAAATCGCATCTGCTAAGGCAATATATGCGCCCGTAATCGAGGCCGTACGTGTACCGCCATCGGCTTGGATTACATCACAATCAAGATTAATACTGTTTTCGCCGAGGGCTTTCATATCAACAGCCGCGCGTAGTGAACGACCGATTAGACGTTGAATTTCCATTGTCCGTCCGCCTTGTTTGCCACGAGCCGCTTCCCGGCCCATACGCTCGGTAGTGGAACGCGGCAGCATGCCGTATTCAGCAGTGACCCAGCCTTTACCTTTACCGCGAAGGAAACCTGGAACACGATCACTGACACTCGCGGTGCATACTACCTTGGTATCGCCACATTCAATTAGTACCGAGCCTTCTGCATGCTTGGTGTAATTACGGGTAATTTTGATTTGACGTAATTCATTTGTAGCTCGACCACTAGGGCGCATAGTGTTGTTCCTTGATTTAATTTACTAGCAGAAGTTATTTTGTGTCGGGATCATAATCCATTTCGTTTTGATAATCTTCTAAGGCTTGCGTGATGGCGGCAACCGCATGGTCGACATTGCCTGTTTGTGCAGATCTTTCACTCGACTGTCTGGATTCTTGTTGCGGAGTGACTTCAGCAAAACTAATAACCCGTAGCGCAACGGCACTTATATTGTCACTTTGCGGGTAACTGTTGGATTCAGCCATTGTTGCTAATTGATGAACCGAGGAACTTAAGTCAGCCTGTTCATTTATACTGCACAAGGCTTGTTCATCAATAGCCGTCCAAAAACCATCGCTACAGAGTACAAAAGTGTCTTGTTCTTTTAGGGATTCCATTGTGCCGTAACTGACATTGGGTTTTTGCTCAACGCCACCAACACATTGAGTTAAGTAACTGCGTTTAGGGTGGGTCAGCATATCGGCTTCACTAATGAGACCTTGGCGAAATAAGTCTTCTACATAGGAATGATCTATGGTGCGGGCAAGAATCTTATTATTGCGGAGCAGGTATAAGCGGCTATCGCCAACATGTGCCCAGTTTGCCGAGTTTCCTTGCAGAATACAGATAACGCAAGTTGTACGCGGATCGATAGAGGATTTACTGTTTTTCCGTTCTTCACAAATTGTGTTGTGAGCGGCATCAATGGCCTTCTTTAAAAAAGTTTTAGGATTAGATAGCGGTAGTGGAACGCGGCGAAAAATTTTTTCTAAGGTATCAACGAAGAGTTGCGCGGCAATATCACCACCACGGTGGCCACCCATTCCGTCTGCAACAACGACAAGCGTTGATTGTTCACGACTAACAACAACAAGTCGATCCTCATTGGTCTCACGATTGCCGAGACGGTTGAGTTGAGTAATATCCAATTCCATTTAGTGAGACTCTTCCTGGGTTTTGCTGTCATCGGCATCCCAACTAGGCAATGCATCCAGCAATTCGGTGGCACTTTGCGGACGAAGCATAGGATCTATTTCCATCGCCCAATCAATTGCCTTGAGTAACTTTTCCGAGTATTTCCGATGGTAGACTTCAGTGGCAGGTTTCATCGTGTCATGTTCGTGTCGCTTGCCCGCCTCAGGTGGAGGACGATGATCAATGCAATTTCGCATGCTTGCACCAAACGAATAAATATCTGTCCATGGCCCAACATAGCCACTGTTGTTGTACTGTTCGATTGGCGAAAACCCCGGTGTAATGACTTGGGTTAACTGACTACTGCGTGTTTGCATGATCGGATGAACCGCACCAAAATCAAGTAACAGTGGACTGCCGCCCGGGCGAAGATGAACATTGCTAGGTTTAATATCAAGATGTAGGAAGCCGGTTTTATGAATCATATCCAGGCCCTTCAGAAGGGCAGGAAATACGGTTAATAAGAACTGTTCACTTAAAAAACCACCGTGCTTTTTAATATAGCTGTGTAGGTTGTGTCCTTGTTCATAGTCCATCGCAATGTAAACAGTACCATTGCTGCTAAAAAAATTATTTACGCGGACAATATTCGGGTGTTGCAGTTTCGCGAGTGTCTTTGCTTCATGGAGAAACAACTTGCGACCATGATTGAAATACTCGATAGTGTCTTCATTGCGTGCAACCACACGCATTTCTTTATCGCGTTTGGCAAGTTTTGAAGGCATGTATTCTTTAAGAACAACTCGTTTACCCGTATCGACCTCTTTGGCGAGGTAAACATAGCTAAAGCCACCACGACTCAGGGTCTTACTGATAACATAGTTATCAATGCGTGTGTCATTAGGTAAGCTTTTGGCTACAGAGCTCATGAATAGTGGCTTTATTCGGTTCTTAGAACATAAAGCCTAGCACAAGATATTGATAAAACCTCGTATATGCCTGATATTTAATAGGCTTAAATAATTCACTGTGACAGGACATTATTATGATTCGCAGTATGACTGCTTTTTCCCGCTGTGATCAAAGCACTGATTGGGGCACCTTGAGCTGGGAAGTTCGTACGGTTAACCATCGTTATTTGGAACCGAGCTTTCGCATGCCTGAAGAATTACGGGCCATTGAAAGCCAATTGCGTGAGCGACTGACTAAGCGTCTTGGTCGCGGCAAGATTGAATGTAATTGCCGTTTTCAGGCTCAACAAGAGACGCAAACGAGTCTGACGATAAATACCGAATTTGCTAAACAACTGGTTGAAACCAGCCGCAAGGTTGACCATTTGTTATATAACTCAGCTGCGGTTAATGCATTGGATATCTTGCGTTGGCCTGGCGTTATTGAGACCAGCTCGGCTGATTGGGAAACATTACGTAAGGATGCTTTATCGTTATTTGATGAGGCTTTAGATGATCTTATTAGCACCCGTGAGCGAGAGGGTGATTGCTTAAAGGCGATGATCATTGAGCGACTTGATGCAATAGTGATTATTGTGACTGAAGTGCGTAAAGTGATACCAAAGATTATTACTGCTCAGAGAACCAAGATTATCGAACGTTTGAATGCGTTAGACGTTGAACTGGATAATGGTCGTTTGGAACAAGAAGCCTCGATCCTTGTGCATAAAATGGATGTAGACGAAGAAATGGACCGTCTTGCTGCTCATCTAGATGAGGTTCGGCGTAATTTAGAAGGCAATAAACCGGTAGGAAGGCGCTTAGATTTCTTGATGCAAGAACTAAACCGGGAAGCCAATACATTAGGCTCAAAGTCTATTAATATAGATACAACCCGCGCATCGGTAGATTTGAAAGTCTTAATTGAACAAATGCGCGAACAAATCCAGAATATAGAATAATGACAGAGAACGGTTACAGACAATGCAACACGCTTCAAATTCAGCAGTAGGTACCTTATATATTATTTCAGCGCCGTCGGGTGCGGGTAAAACATCGCTGGTTCATGACTTATTAGAACGTGATGACAAGGTTATGGTCTCGGTGTCTCACACTACTCGCTCGATGCGTGAGGGCGAGGTGGATGGCACGCACTATAATTTTGTCAGTGTGGATGATTTCAAGGCAATGGTCGAAAAAGGTTTATTTCTAGAGCATGCACAGGTATTTGATAATTATTATGGTACTTCCCGAGATTGGGTGGATGCGCGTCTGGCAGAAGGTACCGATGTCATTCTGGAGATAGATTGGCAGGGTGCTCGGCAGGCACGCGATGCCTTTGGGGTTTCGACAGGGATCTTTATTTTGCCGCCATCACGCAAGGCACTTGAAGAACGTTTGCAAGGCCGGGGACAGGACAGTGATGAAATTATTGCCCGCCGTATGCAAGATGCCGTCAGCGAGATTACGCATTTTGACGAATTCGACTTTTTAGTCGTGAATGATGATTTTGATCAGGCCTTAGAGGAATTATTGGCCATATTTGTTGCAGGACGCCTCAAAAAAGAGGTAAAACAGCCGGAAATTGCCAATATGATCGCTGATCTACTGGCGTGAGGGGGCTGATTTGCGTACAATTCCTCGCCCGTCACCATTGAACGGGCTACCGCAGCATAATTTTTGGAGAACACCATGGCACGCGTAACAGTAGAAGATTGTTTGGATAATGTTGAAAATCGTTTCGATCTCGTTATGGTTGCTACGCGTCGTGCGCGTCAATTGACTAATGGCAAAGAAGCCTTGGTTGACATTGAAAATGATAAACCAACAGTTGTTGCGCTACGTGAAATTGCTGAAGGTCTGATTAGTACCAAAATTATGGACAAGGTTGATTCTGATGCAGCCGCTGCTGCAGAGGCTGCAGCACTTGAAGCTGAAGCCAATATGAACAGTGAGTTCCCATCACCTACCGAATAAACGACGTTACATCGTTTAGTTCTTTACACACCGCGCTTCGCCCCACACAATAGTTACTTGTTGATGGGTAAACCTCATAAGGAGGCGAAGGTGTTTCTGATTAGTGACCTGTGCGAGATGCTCGAAGAGTATCTTGAATACGATCAGGTTAAAGAAATCTATAATGCCTATCTATTTGGTGCGGAAGCACATAAGGGCCAACATCGCCTGTCTGGTGAGCCTTATATCTATCACCCGATTGCTGTTGCCCGGATTCTTGCCGAACAGCGTATGGATCACCAAACCATTATTGCAGCGATATTGCATGATGTCATCGAAGACACACCAACGGCAAAAGAACAAATTTGCGATCTGTTTGGTGAAGAAGTTGCCGAGCTGGTTGACGGTGTCAGTAAGCTAACGCAGATTCAATTTGAGAGTAAGGCTGAGCAGCAAGCCGAAAATATGCGCAAAATGATGTTGGCGATGACGCGTGATATTCGCGTGATTCTGATCAAGCTGGCGGATCGTTTACATAATATGCGCACACTCGGGCATATGCGTCCAGATAAGAAACGTCGAATCGCGCGAGAAACACTTGATATCTATGTTCCGATTGCCAGCCGTCTTGGTATGAATGCGATACGAATTGAACTGGAAGAGCTTGGCTTCAAATCAATGTATCCAATGCGTTATGCGATATTGGATAAGGCACTTAAAAAAGCGCGCGGTAATCGTAAAGAGATTGTACAAAAGGTTGAAAAATCGATTAAACGTCGTCTTATACAAGAGGAGTTAAGTGGCGATGTTATTGGCCGTGAGAAACATCTTTATAGTGTCTATGAAAAAATAAAAAACAGAGTTTCATCATTGTCTGAAGTCTTTGATGTATACGCATTTCGTATCGTTGTTGACACTGTTGATGAGTGCTATCGAACATTAGGTGCAGTACACAATCTTTATAAACCGGTGCCGGGTAAATTCAAAGATTATATTGCGATCCCTAAGACTAATGGGTATCAATCTTTGCACACTATTTTGTTCGGTCCGTATGGTGTGCCTATTGAAGTTCAGATTCGTACTAAAGAAATGCACACGGTGGCAGAAAAGGGTATTGCTGCACATTGGCGATATAAAACGGGTGATGCGGTTGGCTCAACCGATCATGTTCGTGCACGTGAGTGGTTACGTAATATCCTGGAAATGCAAAAGAGCGCGGGTGATTCTTTAGAATTTATTGAGAACTTAAAAGTCGATTTATTCCCCGATGAAATTTATGTCTTCACACCTGAAGGCAAGATCATGGAAATGCCACGGGGAGCGACAGCGGTTGATTTTGCCTACGCAGTGCATACGGATATTGGTAATTCTTGTGTGGCGGTAAAAATAGATCGCAGGTTGGCGCCATTGCGTACACCGTTATGGAATGGCCAACATGTTGAGATTGTAACTGCGCCTAATGCGCGACCGAATCCGGCTTGGTTGAACTTTGTTATTACGGCTAAGGCGCGCTCGAATATTCGTCACTTCTTGAAAAATCTTCGTCAAGATGAAGCTGTACAACTTGGCCAACGATTAATAGATAAAGCCTTAGCAGTTTTTAATGCTGAATTGAAAGATGTTCCTGAGCAACGCGTCAATGACTTGCTTGAACAATATGGTTTTAAAACCCTTGATGATCTACTTGCTGATATTGGTCTTGGTACACGTATGGCACAATTAGTTGCTCGCGCGCTAATGCCGGAAGAGACGGCGGTGAATGACAGTCTGGCGAATGAAACAGGTTCTTCTGCATTAATGATCAAGGGAACAGAAGGTATGTTGGTCAATTTTGCAAAATGTTGTCACCCAATTCCAGGTGATCCTATTATTGGTTTCCTTAGCACAGGTCGCGGTATTGTTGTACACAATGAGATGTGTAGTAATGTTGGCGATTTTCGTAAGCATCCAGAAAAATGGATCGATGTGCAGTGGGAAAACGATCTTGAAGGTGAATTTCAGGTGAATTTACGTGTTGATGTGTCTAATCAACGTGGTTCATTGGCAACTATCGCCGCAACGATTGCAGACACTGGGGCCAATATTGAGAACGTCATCATGGAAGAACGTGAAGGTAATTACAGCACAATGAATTTCACTTTGAGCGTACGAGATCGTCGTCACCTTGCGAAGATTATGCGACAAATTCACGCGAATAAAAAAGTGTTGCGTTTGGCACGTAGCTAAAAAAATTAAAATATTGGGAGGCCAGTATGGCACGCGAAATTATTTCCACAGATAAAGCACCACAAGCGATTGGTACTTATTCACAAGCAGTGAAAATTGATAATACGGTTTATATGTCTGGGCAAATTCCTTTAATTCCTGAAACTATGGAGTTAGTTGATGGTGATATCAAAGCACAAATCGTACGTGTATTTGATAATTTGCTAGCAGTAGCCAATGCAGCCGGAGGCGATTTTTCTCACGTCGTTAAACTTAATGTATTCCTTACTGATCTTGCAAATTTCCCGGTTGTTAATGAAGTAATGGCAAACTATTTTTCTGAGCCTTATCCTGCCCGCGCTGCTATTGGTGTAGCAGCCTTACCGAAAGCGGCAGAAGTGGAAATGGATGCCGTGCTACAACTAGGTTAGTCATTGATATGATGTGCGCGGATCCGGCTTCATTATCAGTGACATCGCTACGTGGTGTTGGTGATAAAATTGCAGAGAAGTTGGCGCGGTTGAATTTGTATACCGTGCAAGATGTGTTGTTTCATCTGCCTTTCCGTTATGAAGATCGTACACGAGTTTTGCCGATAGGTAGTCTTCGCCCTGGTGATTCAGCGGTTGTTCAAGGCGAAGTTTTACTCACTGAAATAAAATTTGGTCGACGTCGAAGTATGCTGTCGCGTATTAGTGATGGTACTGGCTCATTAACATTGCGTTTTTTTCATTTCAATGCGGCGCAAAAGGCCAGTCTTGAACGTGGTGCAACTGTGCGTTGTTATGGTGAGGCACGTAAAGGCGCGGCAACACTGGAATTGATTCATCCCGAGTACCAAGTTGTCGGTGCTAATTCGAAAAATGAAGTTGAGGAATATCTCACTCCAGTTTATTCAACTACAGAAGGTGTGCATCAACTTAAGTTGCGCGATTTAACAGAACAGGCATTAACGCATGTTGATGATTTGCATGAATGGTTGCCAAGCGATTTACTTACGGATTTAAAGTTACCCACCTTACAAAATGCGATAAAGTTACTGCACCGACCTGCTGCAGATCTATCAGTGCATGAATTAACCGACTCGCGCCATCCAACGCAGCTGCGTTTAGCCTTTGAAGAGCTGCTTGCGCAACATTTAAGCATGCGTCAACTGCGTGAACGAATGCAGTCACATCATGCTCCTTCGCTGAAAACAGAAGGTAAATTACAAAAACAATTTCTCGATGTATTACCGTTCGAATTAACGGGCGCACAACAACGCGTGGTAAACGAAATACAAGTTGATCTGGATCGTGATGTACCGATGCAACGTCTCGTACAAGGTGATGTGGGTTCAGGCAAAACGGCTGTTGCCGCTTGCGCAGTATTAAGTGCGATTGAAGCAGGTTATCAAGTTGCGATGATGGCGCCGACAGAGTTATTGGCGGAACAGCATTATCAAAATTTCCGTCAATGGTTAGAACCTATGGGGCTGAAAGTCTCGTGGTTATCGGGAAGCCTAAAAACGAAACCGCGTAGAGAATCTCTTGCCAGTATTGAAGGCGGTTCAGCGCAACTAATTGTTGGCACACATGCCTTGTTTCAGAATGAAGTTTGTTTTGCGAAGTTAGGCTTAGTTATTATCGATGAGCAACATCGTTTTGGTGTTCATCAACGATTAGCATTGCGTGAAAAGGGCAGTAATGAAGGGGGGCACCCACATCAATTGATCATGACCGCGACGCCTATCCCCAGAACATTGGCCATGACCTTTTATGCGGATTTGGATAGCTCAGTGATTGATGAAATGCCGCCGGGACGTACACCGGTCAGTACCGTAGTCATCCCGGATAGTCGACGTAACGAGGTAGTGCAACGTGTCGAACAAGCTTGTAAATCAGGGCGCCAAGTTTATTGGGTGTGTACCTTGATTGAAGAATCAGAAGCACTGCAATGCGAGGCGGCAGAAGATACAGCAAAGGCCCTAGCTGAAGCGTTATCTAATTTAAAAGTGACTTTGGTGCATGGGCGTATGAAGGCCGCAGAAAAAGAAGCCGCTATGCTTAAGTTTAAGCAAGGGAATATTGACTTGTTGGTTGCAACAACTGTGATTGAAGTGGGTGTTGATGTTCCTAATGCAAGTTTAATGGTAATCGAAAATGCCGAACGTTTTGGTTTGGCGCAACTGCACCAGTTACGCGGCCGAGTTGGCCGAGGTAGTCATGAAAGTAGCTGTGTGTTGTTATATAAAAATCCTCTGTCGAGGCGCGCACGTGATCGTCTTGCTGTGATGCGTGAAACCACTGATGGTTTTGAAATAGCACGCCATGATTTAGAGCAGCGTGGTCCAGGTGAAGTATTGGGTACGCGGCAAACCGGTCTTGCTGAAATGCGCGTTGCTGATTTATTACGTGATCAGGATTTATTACCATTAGTAGAACAAACAGCGACACAGCTTTTTGAACAATGGCCGGAGCATGTTGAGCCATTAATAAGGCGATGGATAGGGGATGCTCAACGTTATGCAGATGTTTAGATGAGAGTAAGCGGTCATCAGTAATTACCTGCCGCCTCAGCAATCGCCCTATGGTCGATTGAAATTCGGCGTCATCCAATTACTGATGCCAGCTTAATGATGCATAGATCGAAATCAGAGATAGCATGTCGACGCCTCGATTTTACGCAGTAAAATCATCGAAGGAGACAGGGTATCTTTGATTACGATCTATTATACGAGCGCTAATGCAAGTAGCGTTTAAACTTTTTGACATGGTATGGTATCGGCCATTCAAGCAAGGTAGTTGTTAATGCACCATCGTGAGCCGGTTTGGCGTCATCATCGACATGTTTTACGCAGTCGCGTCCCGTTGGATTGGTGGCGTTGGTTGATTGATCCTGCTTCGCTAACACGTCGTTTACAACTTGCCTGTTCTGGTCGGTTTCATGTTGAGGTGGTGAGTCAGGGTTGGGGTATACCGCATCACAATGAATCGCGTTGCATGGGTTTGCCTGAAGGTAGACGCGCGTTGTTGCGTGAGGTTTATCTGTATTGTGATGATCAGCCGTGGGTGTTCGCACGCACGGTAATACCTGCAACAACTTTAACCGGCCATGAAAGACGTCTGATGCATCTGGGAAATAAGCCATTGGGCGCAGTGTTGTTTGCTGATCCCGGTATGCGACGTAGTGATGTCGAATTAGCTTGTATTGGTTCGGGGCAAAAACTGTTTAGACGTGCAACAGAACGTTTAGCCCAGCAACCGAAAAGTATTTGGGGGCGGCGCTCGGTTTTCAATCTGCATGATAAGCCGTTATTAGTCAGTGAGATCTTCCTTCCCGGTACGCCAAATCACCCTTAGCTTTTCATAAAGCAGGATAAGACTGGCGCGAACCCGATAGCTTGGCGATAATAGCTGTATGCAGAATCCTTTAGCGTTTATTCGTCAGTATTATTGTGAGAATGTTGCCGATCGCACTCAAGATCGCCTTCTACAATATGCCTTATTAATGAGACTGAATCGTCCGATTGGTATTTACCTGTTGTTATGGCCAACGTTGTGGGCATTATTAATTGCCTCAAATGGCAGCCCGTCTGTTGGTGTTACGATTGTATTTGTACTTGGCGTTATCCTGATGCGTTCGGCCGGTTGTGTGATTAATGATTTTGCTGACCGGAAAATAGATAAGCATATTGAGAGAACCAAGGATCGCCCTCTTACGGCGGGGCGTATTTCGGAGCGTGAAGCGTTAATGCTGTTTGTTGGCTTGTGCCTGACCGCTTTTGTTCTGGTCTTGTTTATGAACCTGCTGACTATCCGTTTATCTATTGTTGGTGTTGCTTTAGCGGCACTTTATCCTTTTATGAAGCGTTATACCTATTTACCGCAGGTATTCCTCGGTTTGGCCTTCGGTTGGGCTGTACCAATGACCTTTGCGGCGCAAACAGGGGAATTACCGCCCTTAGCATGGCTGATGCTAACCGGTACGGTATTGTGGGCGACGGCGTATGACACCATGTATGCAATGGTCGATCGAGAAGATGACTTAAAGGTTGGTGTGAAATCAACCGCCATACTGTTTGGCGAGGCTGATCGGCTTATTATTGGTGCGATTCAGTTGCTATTAATGCTCGTTCTGTTGTTGGTGGGGAGACAGGCTGAATTAGGCGTAATTTACTATATTGGGCTGGGTTTTGCGGCGCTGACACTGATTTATCAACAAAAACTGATTTGGTATCGACGACCAGCAGAATGCTTGAAGGCTTTTTTGAATAATAACTGGTTTGGCCTGGCAGTATTTTTGGGACTTTTGGGTGATTTAGTACTGAAATAAGACTGGAAAATCAGATTAAAACGACTATTTTTTATATTGACAACAATAGTTTGCTATGTGAACCTTAGAAACTACATTAGTTACAATACCTTAAGAACTGTAATGTTTAGTAATATAATGGAAAGGGTGTCCTGTATTGCGATCGAGGTATTTTATTAATAATCGGCTTACGCTGGTTGAACCGAGGACGGCATTCTGTTTTCGCTACTAAAAAGCAAGCCGAGGATTGATGGGCTAGTTGGAATCTATTTTGATTCTAATGGAGTAGCGCTATGTCGAATTTCTCGTGACAATGATAATCGGCCAAGGCTTGATGCTTGCGAATATGCGGCGTTAGAAAACGGCACTGGGCAATCACTCAAGTTAGCCACTTTGGTCAAAGAGCATGAATTAGAACAATCCACATGTACCTGTGTGATGCCGGCTGAATCACATAACTTATTATTGATTGAAGCGCCTGACGTACAGCCTGCCGAATTAAAAGCAGCAGTTCGTTGGCGAATTAAGGATTTGATCGATTTTCATATTGATGATGCAGTTATCGATGTTTTCGAAATCCCTGAACATAATGCAACGCCAGGCCGTACTCGCCTGATGTATGCCGTGGCTGCACGTGCATCAAAAATTAAAGCAAGCGTTGAAAGTATTGAAAAAACATCACTGAATCTGGAAACGGTTGATATTCCAGAGTTGGCTATTCGTAATATCACGGCGTTACTCGATGATGATATTCGCGGCGTTGCTTTTTTATACTTATCAATGAACTCGGGGATTATCACATTGACGAGACAAGGTTCACTTTATCTTTCTCGTAATATTGATGTGGGTACAGAGCAAATGATTCCGAGCTCGGGTAGTGACGAATTGAATTCGGAAACTCAACAAGCACTTGATAAAATCGTACTTGAAGTGCAGCGTTCCCTGGATTATTACGAAAGTCATTTTTCGCAGCCGCCAATTACTTCTTTGGTTATTGCCCCGATGGGACAAGAGATTGCCGGTGTATTGCCATATCTCTCGGCTAACTTAGGTATTGCAGTGAGTCGTTTAGATTTCAATAGTATCTTAATTGCAAATGAGCCACTTAGCGATGATTTACAATCGAAATGCCTGCTGTCGATTGGTGCTGCCTTACGTCATGAGCAAAAGGTGTTATAGCTATGACGATTCAGCAACAAATTAATCTTTACCAGCCACGCTTTAGAAAACAAGAAAAGGTTTTTGCGGCATCAAGCATGTTAATTGTATTGATTGCAGCAATATTATTTTTTGGCGGTATCTACGGTTATGCAAAATGGAATGTGATTGCACTTGTAAATGAGAATGAGCGTTTGCAGCAACAACAAATAAATGAAGTTAAGCGGCTTGAGTCTTTAGCTCAGCGTTATCCAGTGCAGAAAAAAAGTCGCTTATTGGCGCAACAGCTAGACGATTTACAGAGCGAACGTAATGCAAAACAATTCCTGATTAAAACCTTAGCGGGCAGAAGTATTGGTAATAGTGCAGGTTTCTCCTCTTACTTTGCAGGAATAGCCAGGCAGAATATTAGCGGGATGTGGGTAGACCGTCTAGAGCTTGCTAGTGGTGGCGATGTGATTGGTATTTACGGTAGTACTTTGAAACCAGAGTTGGTGCCACAATTTATACAAGCCTTATCTGCAGAAGAAAGCTTTGCCGGCAGTAAATTTCAGCTGTTTAGTATGCAACGTAGTGAAAATAATAGCGCGGTGGTTAATTTCTCACTCCGAACCGTTGTCGAGGCTGCCCGTAAATGAAAAGAAAAATACTTGAAAGAATTGAGAGTCTAGCCAATTGGATTGATAACCAAAGTTTGCGTGAACGAGCGCTTATTTTGTTTGCAATTATTTTTGCAACTTTCTTGGTTTGGGAAAAGGTTTTATTGGATCCGCTGGACGCTCAGGCTAAGCAGTTACAGGCTGGGGTGAAAAAGAAAAACAATGAATTAACGCGCGTACGAAAACAGCAAGAACAGGTGCTTAAACGTGCGGGTAGTGATCCCGACCAACAAGTAACAAAAGATATTCAAGCAATGCGAGCAGCGATAAAGGTTGTAGATACGCGTTTGCAGCAGTTGACCGGAGCGTTAATTGAACCAGCAAAGATGGCTGAAATTCTTGAAGATGTACTCACGCGTGAAACCGATTTAAAGTTAGTTCGTGTTGAAGCCTTAGCGCCGAAACCACTTACTGAATTTGATGATTCGGCTAAGAAAGGCATTAAACGTAATAAGAATAAATTGCCAGGTGTTTATCAACATGCCATGAAAATTGAGTTTCAGGGGTCTTATTTGAGCACGCTGAATTATATGAGCGAATTAGAGAAATTGTCCCAACAATTTTATTGGGGAAGTATTGATTTTAGTATTGAAGATTATCCGCGGGCACGAGTCATAATTACAGTTAATACACTGAGTTTGAATGAGGCCTGGATTGGTGTTTAATTTTAAACAACAATTTATTGCTGCAGCGGGCATAGTGGCGCTGTTAATAATGACAAGTCCGTTTGTGCAGGCGCAACTAGATGATCCAACTCGGCCAGTTAATATAGTTAATACAACAACATCTGCAACAGCGGTCACATCATCATGGGATCTGAGTTCAATATTGGTATCACCTCAGCGTAGAGTCGCTATTATCAATGGTAAAACCGTGAAGTCGGGCGAAACCTTGGCGGGTGCAAAAGTATTAATGATTAATGAAACAAGTGTAAAACTGAAGTATCGCGGAGAAATAATATTGTTAAAATTATTTCCTCATTCAGTTAAAACTGCGCGTGACACGCAGTAATTAAAAATAATATATCAGGCAGATATACAATGAATGTAAAAGTGAAATCAATTATTAATCGAAGCATGACCTTAACTAGTGCAGTGTTACTGGTAATGCTATCCGGTTGCTCGTCATCGGGACAGGTGCAAACGAATACGGCAGCCGAAATTGATCATGTTTTACAACAAGCTGCGGCATCAAATGATGTGCCGGATCAAACTCCGCAAGCGGTTAGTGATGCATTGCTACCACCTATAAATATTAACGTTCCGGTTGCGACAGAAATTCCCGAAGCGCGGTTTGATATTGGTGTTGATAATGCGCCTGCTGCGGTATTTTTTATGGGCTTGGTTAAAGGCACATCATACAACATGGTTGTGCACCCGGACGTTGCCGGTCAGATTTCTTTAAGTTTAAAAGATGTAACAATTCCTGAAGTAATGGAAGTGCTGCGTGACGTTTATGGCTATGAATCCAGTTTGCAAGGTAATCTATATCAAGTTTTACCACGCCGCTTGCAGTCGCGTATTTTTCAAGTTAATTACTTAAATGTAGTACGTGTTGGTAAATCTCAAACTCGAGTAAGTTCAGGGCAAGTAACCCAGCCGTCAGCGGAATCGACTACAGGTGGTGGTAACAGCAATAATAATACGACTACTACTCAAAATAGTGAAACAATCTCGGAATTGTCAGGTAGTCAGGTTGAGACGCAATCAGAAGCAGATTTTTGGACAGAATTACGCTCTGCATTAACAGCAATTGTTGGTAATGTGGATGGACGCAGTGTCATTATTAACCCGCAATCGGGTATCGTCGTTGTTCGCGCATTACCGTCAGAGATTCGTGATGTGTCTCGTTTCTTAGGAGAAACACAGGAAGTCGTAGAACGCCAGGTTATCCTGGAAGCAAAAATTGTTGAAGTAGAACTTAGCGATGGTTTTCAGTCGGGGATTAACTGGACAGCATTGGGCCAACCAGGTCAGGGTAAAACAATACTTGGAGCACAATCAGGCGGTGGTAGCATTTTCAGTGGTACCGGTGTAACGGATGCAGCAGGTAGCGAAAGAACGTTACAACCGGGTGTTGCTCCATTTACAGGTATTGTTGATACCGCACTGGGTGGCGTATTTTCATTAGCATTAAACTTAGGCGATTTTACTGCTTTTATTGAATTACTTGAGACTCAGGGTAATGTACAAGTGTTATCTAGCCCGCGTGTGTCAACAATCAATAATCAAAAAGCAGTGATCAAGGTTGGTAATGATGAATTCTTTGTTACTGGTGTGACTAACACCACGGTGACGGGAACGACCACAACAAGTTCTCCTACTGTGACTTTAACGCCGTTCTTCTCGGGTATTGCGCTTGATGTGATTCCACAAATTGATGAAGATGATAATGTGATTTTGCATATTCACCCTACGGTTAGCACCGTGACAGAACAGGTGAAGAGTTTTACGATTGGCGGCCAAATACAAAGTTTACCGTTAGCGCGTAGTAGTGTGCGTGAGTCTGATAGTATAGTGCGTGCCAAGTCTAATCAGATTATTGTCATTGGTGGTTTGATGCAAAATACGAATCGCGATGAAGTTGGTGCAACGCCTGTATTAGGTTCATTACCATTTGTTGGTTCTTTGTTTAATCATACTCGTGAATCAAGTACCAAGAGTGAGCTGGTCATCTTGTTACGTCCTATTGTGGTGAATACTCCGGCGGCGTGGAAGAACACAATTGAAAAATCCGCTAAACGATTTAGAACATTAAGTAACAGTAAATAGTATAAAAGGTGAATATAATCCTGCGAGGTGGTAGTGCATGTATCTGGAACACTTTACCTTAAGTGAACTTCCATTCTCGATAACACCGGACACCGGTTTCTATTTTAATAATCCAAGTCACCAGCAGGCAATGAATGTATTGCAGGTCGCTCTACGTAGCGGTGAAGGTTTCATTAAAATTACAGGCGAAGTCGGTACGGGTAAGACTTTACTATGTCGTCAATTGCTTAATCAATTATCAAGTGATGACAAGTATGTTACTGCCTATTTACCGAACCCCAATTTAAGTCCATCTGATTTGAACCTAGCACTGGCTGAAGAAATGGGCTCGCAGTGCGATAAAGATGATAGTCAGCACAATGTTCTTAAGCTTATCAATGAACGATTGATTGAGCTAGCAGCAGAAGGCAAGCAAGCGGTGTTATTAATTGATGAAGCACAAGCGATGCCCGAAGCTTCATTAGAAGCTTTGCGTTTACTGACTAATTTAGAAACCGAAAAAAATAAATTATTACAGATTGTATTATTCGGACAACCTGAGCTGGATATTGTTCTGGAACGCCCGTCAATTCGACAGCTTAAACAGCGTATTATTTTTTCTTATGCATTAGAGCCTATGGGTAAGGAAGGTATACAGGCTTATGTCGCGCATCGATTGTTAACAGCAGGTTACGCAGGGATACCATTGTTTAATAATAAGGTGATTGAACAACTTTCTTTAGCGAGCAGGGGTATTCCACGCTTGGTTAATATACTTGCACATAAATCAATGATGGTTGCTTATGGTCAGGGTGCACGAAAAATTTCTCCACAACATTTGCAGGCAGCAATTGCTGATACGGAAGATGCAATTGTAGAAGATAAAATTATACAACGATGGATAAATGGACTTGTCGGGTTTGCAGCAAGTTTACTGATTGCGATTGGCGTATATATTTATATGGGAATAATATCATGAGTGTGATTAATCAAATGCTCAAAGATCTTGAGCAACGTCGCGCACAAGGTTTTGATAATGGAACAGATATGCTTGATGATCTTGCCGGTGCTGATGGTAACGAAAATATTGAGCCTTCGAATAAAAAAGGTCTTTGGTTGTTGCTTGGCTTATTGCTTTGTATTGTCCTTGGTATTGGCTTGTTTTTTGGGCAAGTATGGCAACAAAAAAAGTTACCGGTTGTTATACCTATAGTTGAAAAAACAACACTGCAAGCACCAGTAAAATCAATCGTTGTAGAGACGGCACCAGAGCGAGAAGTAGCATTAGTTGAAAGTGATATAATAGTAACTGAACCAGAAGTAGTATTAGTTGAAAAAGAGATGGTAGTAACTGAACCAGAATCAACCTTGGTTATTTCAAGTCCAGTTAAGCAGGCACCCAGCGTACAAAATGAAATAGTTGAAGTCAGTACACTTAAATCAGAAGAAGAAATGATGATTTCTGCAGTTTTACCTTCACCATTAATAGCCACAGGTTTGCGAGAAATTATTACAATTCATGGCAGTGGTTTTATTGACCCGCTGAAGGTCACTATGGAATGGAATGAGGGTCGAGCATTTAAAGATTTAGAGCCATGGCAAATTAAGGTGATCAGTAAAACGGAAATACAATTACATGTAAACCTCGGCTCATCGTCAGATGAGTGGCGGATGATTATTGCTCAGTTAGATAGTGAAAATAGAGTTGAACATCAGTTTAGTGTTACTGCCGAAGCTAAACAATCAATTGAAACTGTTAATGAAAAAGCGAGTGATGTTAAAGAGCCCGTTTTTAATAAGAAACAAATATCCTTAACTAAAGATGAGCAAGTGCGTATTGCTTATGTAGAAGCCAGTAACACCTTGCAACAAGGAAAAACAACTGACGCGAAGAAATTGCTGAAAAAAGTTTTATTATTGGATTTTACTCATATTCAAGCGCGTAAAACCTTAGCTTCACTATTGTTCAGAGAGCAGCAGTATGATGAAGCTATTGAAATATTAGACATTGGTCGTATTCAGCATCCAGAAGATGTCACGTTTACGCTTTTGTTGGCTCGAATTCATACTGAACGAGGTCAAGATTCTATCGCTGTTGATTTACTCGAAAGAATTAATCCAGATGTTGCTTCAAATAGTGATTATTACGCCTTGTTAGCAGCGCTCTATCAACGTAGTGCGCAGTATAAAAAGGCTGCAGTTGTTTATGAAAAATTATTACGTGTTTATCCGGGGCGAGCAGTTTGGTGGATGGGTTTAGGTTTATCATTACAATCGACTGAACGTAAGCAAGATGCATTATCTGCTTATAAAAGGGCATTATCTGCACAGGGTTTAACTGTAGAGTTAAAACGTTTTATTCAGAAACGGATGCAGATTCTTCAGCAGGGATAATGTTAGTTTTATGCGTTGGTTTTTTTGGTGTGAACTTGATTACGACCATTGCGTTTAGCATATAACAGCGCATCATCCGCACTTGTAATAAGTTGTTCTGACTGTTGTTCAATACTAAGAATACTATGCGCTGGATAAGCCGTTGCTACACCGATAGAAATGGTTACATGAAGAGGCACATTATTATCAGTGGCCATGATATTTGATTCAATTGCACTTCGTAAACGTTCAGCGGTTTCTTCAGCAGATTCCGTTGCGGTATTGCTAAGTAAGATGGCAAATTCTTCGCCACCAAAACGCGCAAGTACATCACTTCGGCGCATATGCATATTAAGATGTTTAGAAACCTCTCTCAGCACCTTATCTCCAATAGGATGACCATGCTCATCATTGATGCGTTTGAAATAATCAATATCAATAAACAAGCAAGAAAGTGGATGCGTATTTCGCCTTGAGCGTTCAACTTCTTCAATGATGCGCTGATCAAAGAAACGACGGTTATTTAATGATGTTAGTGCATCGGTAAGACCGGTACGTTTAAGCCGCTCAAGATTGAGTGTGTTTTCAAGGCAAATAGTAATAATGGCAGAGAGCCGTTGTAGCAAATCTGTTCCCGTACCATTTATGTATCGTTTGTGATCATGGCTACCTAAGTTTAAGAAACCAACGGCCCGACCATGTCGCACTAAAGGTACTTGTGCGAGGCTATTAAGGTTAGCCTGATGACTGGCAAATAATTTTTTATGTAACTTGGTTTTGTAAGCACCCAGTTGTGGTTCGGGAGAGAAGGATAGTTTTTGTTGCCGTGCAATACTGTCTTCGCTGAACATGAGTTGTGGCAGTTTAGATAGGTCAGCTCCTTCGTCTTCTAAAATAGTACGTATTTCCGAGTGGGGATCATCAAGTTCAATACTGATGGCATCAAGTTCGAAGTCTTGTGGGTATTGTTTTAGGATCATGCTAATCAGCTCGGACATACTAGCGGCACCGAGCAATAAGAGTTCGAGTGATTGCAATCGTTGGTACTTGTCTTCGTTGCGGCGAGCTTCGTCTAGCAACACGCGCATATTACGTTGCAAGGTCCGAGTGTCACTACTTGGTTCGTGCATAAGCTGTGCGGCCATTTTGTCCATGGGTTAAGCGTAGTAAAAGCCCTACGCAATGCATGCGATCTGTGTCACATTATGCGAATTCCATAGTATATTACCAGTTTTATATTATTTAACTATTATGAACGGGATTCCGCACGGCAAAGACACCAGATCGAAACACGTTGAGCACCTGCTTGTTTGAGTTTTTTTGCCAGTGCATTGACAGTTGTACCCGTGGTCATGACGTCATCGATGATCGCAATATGCCGATTTTTTACCGAATAATTAATAATAAAGGCATCTTTTAGATTCTGCTTACGCTGGCGTAATGGCAAGCTGGATTGTGGCGGAGTTGCTTTAATGCGTTGTGCAAGATCAGTTAAAATCGGTATCTGTAGTTGTTTTGAAATAGGACGGGCTAACTCCAATGACTGGTTATAACCGCGTTCACGTTGTCTAGATGGGTGCAAGGGCACGGGTAATAAAGCATCAGGCATTTCATCAAGAAGCTTCACGGTGTTATTAATTTGTTGAGCCATTAATTTCCCTAGTAAGCTTGTAATTGCGAGCTTGCTACGAAATTTGATGGCATGAATGAAATAGTCGAAAGGGTGGGCATAAGGAAAAAAGGCCAGACTATGGTCGAAATAGGGTTTGTATTGCAGGCATTGTCCGCAATGTCGAATTTGTAAAAGAGGTGATTCTTCCAGAAAGCTTTCAAGCCTCTCAAAACGGCTTTCCAGCGGGTTTGCACAATTTAAGCAAGTCTCGCCAAGTACCGGTAGATCAGCTAAACATGGCTTACACAGGGCTAAATCATGCTCTTGTTGGCCAAGATCACCACAAAGTAGGCAAGGCTGAGGTAATAATCTGATTAGGTTGTTTTTTAACCAATAGTAAACCATGGAATTCCCTTTCCGTTGACAACCAGACTCCGCTGGCTAAGATGCATGCATTCTAAACTGTTTTTAGCCTTTTTCGGAGAAATCTCATATGACAACCAGCAACACTTCATTTGCCGATAAGACAACAAATATGGTGAACAGCCCAATGCGTCACGATTGGAGCGTTGCTGAGATCGAAGCATTATTTGCTCTACCATTTAATGATCTCTTGTTTCGCGCACAAACCTTACATCGCCAATTCTTTGATGCGAATACCGTGCAGGTCAGTACCTTAATGAGTATTAAAACCGGTTCGTGTCCGGAAGATTGCGCCTATTGCCCACAAAGTGCGCACCATGATACCGGTCTGGAAAAAGAAAAATTGATCGCCATTGAAAACGTCATGAAAGAAGCGCGTGCGGCAAAAGAAAATGGTGCATCTCGTTTCTGTATGGGAGCTGCTTGGCGTAGTTTGAATGATCGCGATGTGGATTACATTGTTGAATTGGTTAGTGGCGTTAAAGAAATGGGCATGGAAACCTGCATGACCTTGGGCATGCTTAAAGAAGACCAGGCCAGGACGCTGAAAGATGCGGGTCTGGATTATTATAATCATAATCTCGATACGTCGCGTGAATATTACGGTGACATTATCACTACACGCACTTATGACGATCGTTTAGAAACACTGAAACACGTTCGCGATGCAGGCATGAATGTATGTTGTGGGGGTATTGTTGGCATGGGCGAAGATCGTAGTGATCGCGCTGGTCTGCTTTATGAATTAGCTACTATGCCAAAGCATCCGGAAAGCGTGCCAATTAATTTACTTGTGCAAGTTGAAGGCACTCCGTTAAAGGGTGTTGAAACGCTCGATAGTTTTGAATTTATTCGCAGCATTGCGGTAGCAAGAATTTTAATGCCATCCTCGTATGTGCGTTTGTCGGCAGGCCGTGAAAATATGAATGATGAAACACAGGCTCTCTGCTTTCTTGCCGGAGCAAATTCTATTTTCTACGGTGAAAAATTATTAACCACACCTAATCCTGAAGCAGATAAAGATATGCAATTATTTGCGCGACTGGGATTACAAACTGAAGCACCGAGTTGTTCTGAAGTTTAAATATGTTTGAGCTTGATGGTTTTCTCCAGCAGCAGCGTGAGCAGGAGTTGTATCGTGCTCGCATAACTTGTGACGGTTCACAGGGTCCACTGCAAGTTTGTGATGGCAAGCAGTTTTTATCTTTTTGCAGTAATGATTACCTTGGTCTTGCAGCAGATCCCCGCATTGCAAAAAGTTTAAGCAAAGCCACTGAAAAATATGGTGTCGGTAGTGGTGCGGCACATTTAATTAATGGTCACACCTCAGCGCATCATGCGCTTGAAGAAGAACTCGCGGAATTTACTGGGCGAGAAAGAGCATTATTGTTTTCTACAGGTTATATGGCTAACCTCGGCGTGGTCAGTGCGTTAGTCGGGCGCAGTGATGAAGTTGTTGCTGATAAATTAGTACATGCCTCATTAATTGATGCTGCAAAATTATCAGGGGCAAAATTAAACCGTTATCAACATGCTGATGTTTCATCACTCGGATCACGATTAGAAATCCCTGCCAAATTTAAAAGACTCGTTGTTACTGATGGTGTCTTTAGTATGGATGGTGATATCTCACCATTACCTGAAATAATAAATAGAGTAGATGGTTGTAATAACACCGCGATCTTATTAGATGACGCACATGGCATGGGCGTGTTAGGCGAACACGGTCGTGGTTGCGTTGAACATTTTGACTGCAACAGTGATATTGATATTTTAATGGGTACCCTGGGTAAGGCTTTTGGCACTTTTGGCGCCTTTGTCGCGGGAAGTGAAGAATTAATCGAAACACTTATCCAATCCGCACGCAGTTATATCTTTACCACGGCGATGCCTGCTTCGATTGCCGAAGCAACACGTACTAGTTTGAAAATTGTTCAAACTGAAAATGAACGTAGAGAAAAACTGAAGACACTGATTGCACAATTTAGAACCGGTGCTCAGCAGTTAGGTTTTGAACTGACAGATTCAATAACACCTATCCAGCCAATTATTCTTGGTAGTGCCGAGCAGGCTGTAAAAATGAGCAAAGCTTTAGCGGACAAGGGTATTTGGGTAAGCGCAATTAGACCGCCCACTGTTCCGGTTGGAACTGCCAGATTGCGAGTTACCTTGAGCGCTGCACATGATGAAAACCAGGTTGAGAAATTATTGTCGGCATTGGAATCGCTGCTATGACTGTACTTCATGCAACAGTTAATGCGGATGATGAATTAAAACCGGACCTAGTGTTAGTGCATGGCTGGGGTGCACATAGCGGTGTTTGGCAAACCATCTTACCCGTTCTGCTGCAGTCGTTTCGAGTGACCTCTATTGATCTCCCTGGCCATGGCCATAGTCCGGAATTTGTTGATAACAGCCTCGACAGTTGGGCAGAGGCCGCACTTGAAGCGGCGCCTAAAGAAGCAATTTGGTTGGGGTGGTCGCTAGGTGGTTTGCTTGCACAGCGCGTAGCGGCAATAGCCAACGAGAGAGTCGAGAAATTAATACTCGCAGCATCTACGCCAAAGTTTGTTGCTAGTCAAGAATGGCAAGACGCTGTAGATGAAAAAGTCTTTAGCGCATTTCATGCAGAGGTGGTTAAGGAACCGCGTGCAAGTTTATTACGTTTTATTGCCTTGCAAACACGCGGTAGCAAGACGGCGAGCGAAGACAGTCGTGTGTTACGTAAAACATTATTACAACCAGAACCCAAAGCAGCTGCGCTTGATGCTGGTATGCAGTTGTTACTAACAACTGATCTAAGAAAACAGGCGATGGAAATAACCTGTCCGGTTTTAGTCTTGGGTGGTAAAAGAGATACTTTGATACCTTATATTGGGCTGTCAAAAATAAGTGAGTTATTTTCAAGTTCCGAGTTTAATGTCATCCCTCAAGCAGGACACGCACCATTTCTTTCTCATCCAGATGAGTTTCATAAATTATTGAGTGATTTTTGTTTTAAAAATATGTCAGAAAAATATAAGGAAGCGAAGTGAGCGACTTTACAAAGTACCAGCAGCAAGCCGTACAAAGGTCATTTGGTCAGGCAGCAAAGACGTATGATGAGGCGGCTGTCTTACAGCGTGAAGTTGCAACGCGCATGCTTGAACGGCTTGATTATATTAAAGCCGACCCAAAATGGATTTTAGATTTGGGTTGTGCAACAGGCGAATATTCAGCACGTCTTGCGAGACGTTATAAAGGTGCGCAAGTTATTAGTTTGGATATTGCCGAACCCATGCTGCAAGAAGTGCGTCAACGTTCTAGCTGGTTGCGTCCGCTTCACACTGTTTGTGGTGATATACAAGCCTTGCCGATTGCAGACCAGTCTATTGATCTTATTTTTTCCAGTTTGGCATTGCAGTGGTGTGGCTCACTTGATGCCGCGTTTAGTGAATTCAGACGTGTTCTGAAACCGGGTGGCTTTGTGATGTTTTCTACTTTCGGTCCAGATACGCTAAAAGAATTACGTGTCAGTTGGGCGGAAGTGGATAACGAACCGCATGTACATAATTTTATCGACATGCATGATATTGGTGACGCGATGTTACGCGCAGGTTTGTCGCAACCTGTGATGGATGTTGAAACACTGACATTAACTTATAACGATGCCTATGCTTTGATGCGCGAACTTAAAAATATTGGTGCTCATAATATTGCACAGCAAAGAAATAGAAATTTAACCACAAAGTCACGACTTCAGGCCGTAGTGAATGCCTATGAACAATTCCGAACAGATGGCGTGTTACCGGCCAGCTATGAGATTGTTTATGGTCATGCCTGGTGTGATGAAAGCAAAGTAGGTGAAGCGAGTAATGGCGTCAGCATTGACAGCTTGCGGGATTCTCTTACATGAAGGGCTACTTTATAACGGGTACAGATACCGGTGTGGGCAAGACATTGTGTGCGGCTGGTTTGCTGGAAGCATTCAAGCAACAAGATATATCGACTATTGCGATGAAACCGGTTGCCAGTGGTTGTGAACAAACAGCGGAGGGTCTGTGCAACGAAGATGCGCTGTTATTAATGCAACACATGACAGCGACGGCGAGTTATACGGAAGTTAATCCATATGCTTTTATACCACCGATGGCGCCACACCTAGCGGCAAGGCGTGAAAATATAACGATCAATAGTGATGTTCTTGTTGAACAAGCTAAGCAGCTTTCAAATCAAGCTGATCGCATTGTGATTGAAGGGGCAGGTGGTTGGTTAGCGCCTCTGAATGAAACGCAAAGTTTTGCGGATCTTGCAGTACAGTTTGAGGTTCCAGTGATCTTGGTAGTTGGTATTAGGCTTGGTTGCCTTAACCACGCCTTATTAACATATGAAAATATGCAGCAACGCAGCGTGCGTATCGCGGGTTGGATTGCGAATGCAGGCTTACTTGAAACAGATGACTGCCTCGATATTGAAGAAAATATTGCTAGCCTCGTGACAAGAATTTCTGCACCACTATTAGGCACGCTACCGCGACTACAAGAGCAAAATATCAAAAAAATTGCTTCTTTATTGAATATTTCTAGCCTTTGATAACCGACTGGGACCATAATTTAATCGTTAAAAAAGTAACCATGATACTGTCATGGGTATATCCCTTTGATTAGTAAGTGTATCTGTGTCATTGTGCGTCTACAGCTAAGGCTTGGTATAAGAATAAGCATATAAGTCATTGCTAATATGAGTATTTATGAGGCTCGCATTCAAACATTCTATTGCGGGATTTTCGGGCATGATTTAGTATGCCCGTGCTAATTTAAAGGGATGAACCTGATAGCGGATGGTTCATGGGAGTGGGTAGTGAGTCAGAAATGGCTTAATTTGACTGCCCAGAATGGAATTATTCCCCACACTTAGTAATTAAAGAAGGCGGCATTATAAAGCTGTCCGTATATACACAGAATTTAATGTAATTATAACTATAGAGAGAGTGGAGCATGTCCGTACGTAAACTGAAACAGGCAGTAATGATGCTGTTCAGCTCAGTCCTGGTCATGACATCGAGTCATGCGTGGGCTACTGAAATTAGCAGTCTTAATTTACGCCAAGGCGTCACCGAGGTGAGCCGCAACGCATACAGTCTGCATATGATTGTATTGTGGATTTGTGTTGCCATTGGTGTCGTCGTATTTGGTGCGATGATTTATTCAATGTTTGCGCATCGTAAATCAAAAGGTGCTGTCGCAGCGAGTTTCCATGAAAGTCATAAAGTTGAAGTTCTTTGGACTGTAATTCCTTTCATTATTCTTATTGCTCTGGCTATTCCTGCAACCAAGAACTTGTTATTAATCGAAGATGCCAGCAACTCTGACATGACGGTAAAAGTAACGGGTTATCAGTGGAAATGGAGCTACGAGTACATGGATGGCGATGCTGAAGGCGTTAAATTCTTCAGTGCGCTAGACAAAGCAAGCAATGATGCTCGCGCCATGAATTCAGGTATTGATGTTTCGAAGGTAGATAACTACTTACTTGATGTTGATAACGCCTTGGTTATTCCAACTGGAAAGAAAGTACGTTTCTTGATTACATCAAATGACGTTATCCATTCCTGGTGGGTACCTGATTTTGGTTTCAAGAAAGACGCTATTCCAGGTTACATCAACGAAGCATGGACTCATGTAGATCAGCCCGGTACCTATCGCGGTCAGTGTACGGAGCTTTGTGGTAAAGACCATGGCTTTATGCCGGTTGTTGTTATCGCCAAAGAAGAAGGCGAATACAAGAAGTGGGCAGCAGCTAAAAAATCTGAAGCTGACGCAGCTGCGGCTGCCGCATCAAGTGATAAGACTTGGAGCAAGGCTGAGTTAATGGCCAAGGGCGCTAATGTATATGGCTCTAGCTGTGCGGCTTGTCACCAAGCCAATGGTGAAGGCACAGGTCCATTCCCAGCACTTAAGGGAAGTCCGTTAGCGACAGCAGATTCTGCCGCTGGTCACATCGACATTGTTGTAAACGGTAGTAAGACTAACCCGTTGATGGCTGCTTACGGTGCACAGCTTAACGACCTCGATCTGGCTGCCGTCATTACTTACGAGCGTAACAGCTGGGGTAATGAAGCAAGTATCGTACAACCTAAAGACGTTAAGGCTGCCCGCTAAAGCGCGCGTTTCTGGAGAATAAAATTATGAGTACAGCTCACGCAGAACACGAACACCACGGCGCCCCTAGCGGACTTAGCCGTTGGTTGTTTACAACTAACCATAAAGACATCGGTACTCTGTACCTGTGGTTCGCACTTGCCATGCTATTTATTGGTGGTTCATTCGCGATGGTTATCCGTCTCGAATTAATCCAACCTGGTATGCAATGGGTAGATCCGGACTTCTTTAACTCAATGACAACCATGCATGGCTTGATCATGGTATTTGGTGCCATTATGCCGGCCTTCGTTGGTCTGGCTAACTGGCTTGTACCAATGATGATTGGTGCACCGGATATGGCATTGCCTCGTATGAACAACTGGAGTTTCTGGATTCTGCCATTCGCAGGCACCATGTTGCTTTCTACTATGTTCATGGAAGGTGGCGGTCCTAACTTCGGTTGGACTTTCTATGCACCACTTTCAACTACCTTTGCACCAGCAAGTACTGATTTTTTCATCTTTGCTGTGCACATGCTTGGTTTCTCATCAATCATGGGTTCAATTAACATCATCGCAACTATTATGAATATGCGTGCCCCAGGCATGACGCTCATGAAAATGCCACTGTTCGTATGGACCTGGTTGATTACTGCGTTCTTGTTGATTGCTGTTATGCCAGTATTGGCGGGTGCGGTAACCATGATGTTGACTGACCGTAACTTTGGTACGTCATTCTTCGACGCCGCAGGCGGCGGTGACCCAGTGTTGTTCCAGCATGTATTCTGGTTCTTCGGTCATCCTGAAGTTTACATTATGATCTTGCCAGCCTTTGGTGTGGTTTCTCAAATCATCCCGACCTTTGCTCGTAAACGTTTGTTTGGTTACAGCTCAATGGTATACGCGACGGCATCAATTGCCTTCTTATCATTCATTGTTTGGGCTCACCATATGTTTACAGTTGGTATGCCAGTGGCAGGTGAATTGTTCTTCTTATATGCAACAGTATTGATTGCGGTACCAACCGGTGTGAAAGTATTTAACTGGGTTGCTACTATGTGGCAGGGGTCATTGACCTTTGAATTACCAATGAAATGGGCCTTGGCATTTGTCATCCTGTTTACCATCGGTGGTTTCTCTGGCTTGATGTTGGGTATTGCTCCAGTTGATTTCCAATACCATGATACGTACTTCGTTGTGGCTCACTTCCATTACGTGCTTGTAACCGGCGCATTGTTCTCAATTATTGCTGCTGTGTATTACTGGTTACCAAAGTGGACTGGACACATGTACAGCGAAAGCCTAGGTAACTGGCATTTCTGGACATCAGTGATATTCGTTAATATTACCTTCTTCCCACAGCATTTCTTGGGCCTAGCAGGTATGCCGCGTCGTGTTCCTGATTACAACGCAGCGTTTGCTGACTTTAACTTCATGTCTAGTATCGGTGCATTTGGTTTTGGTTTAGCTCAACTGTTGTTCTTGGCACTGATTATCAAGTGCATCAAGGGTGGCGAAAAAGCAACTGACCAAGTATGGGAAGGTGCAGAAGGCCTAGAATGGGAAATCCCATCACCAGCGCCTTACCACACATTTGCTGAAGCACCAGAGGTTAAATAATAGCTATATAATTTTCCGATAGCGCTTGATTTAGGTCGAGCAGGCTATCGGGAAGTTTCTGTTATTAAAGAATTATGGAAAAGAGTCAGCAAAAGAAAGCAGTTAAAGTAGTTGGGTTGCTATCACTATTAGCACTGGCCTTCTACGTTGGCTTTATTTTATTAGTCACTTTTCGATGAGCGAAGAAAAGCAGAAAAATAATGCCCTGCTAGTAGGGAAATTATCGTTAACGGCAGTAGCAATGGTAGCTTTTGCCATTGTCGTATTACCCGCACTGTATGATCTTATCTGTGATATTACAGGTCTGGATGGAAGGACAGGTCGGATAGAGAAAGAACAAGCATTGGCAACGAGGCCGGATAAAACGCGGTTAATTAAAGTTGAGTTTGATGCCAATGTGAATGGTAGTTTGCCATGGGAATTTAAGGCGCTGACAAAGCGTATAGAAGTTCACCCTGGTGAGGTAGCGACAGTTTCGTATTATGCGAAGAATATGAGCAACCGAACAATTGTGGGACAGGCAGTGCCGTATGTCACACCAATAAAAGTTGCGAAGTATTTTAACAAGACAGAGTGTTTTTGTTTTTCGCAGCAAAAGTTTGGCCCAGGTGAAGACAAAGAAATGCCACTGCGTTTTATTGTTGATCCGGATTTGCCAGATAATGTAAATACGATAACGCTGTCATATACATTTTTTGATACAAAACAGAGCGGAGTGGAGGAGGTTCCAGTGAAAACTGGAAAGGCTACACCGCAACAACAGGGCATAGCCCTAAATAACTAAAAACGTCGATGCGATTGCAGATGGCGTAACAAATTTGCAACATTAAAGTTAGAGAGGAAAATAGTATGTCTCAAGCAAGCGGTAGCTACTACTTACCGGAACCGAGCAAATGGCCAATCATTGGTTCGATCGGTATGTTTCTTATGTTGTTCGGTTTTGCCGGTTCTTTATCTGGTGATACTCCAGTAGGTGAAGGAAATCTGACTGTCATGTACATAGGCATGGCTGTGATTATCTTCATGTTGTTTGGCTGGTTTGGACAAGTTATCCGTGAAAGCGAAAGTGGAGCATACAACTCTCAAGTTGATATCTCTTTCCGTATGGGAATGATGTGGTTCATCTTCTCAGAAGTAATGTTCTTTGCGGCATTCTTCGGAGCGCTTTACTACATTCGTACATTATCAGTGCCATGGTTAGGCGGTGCGGATAATAACGCAGCAACGAATGCATTCTTATACGAAGGTTTTGTACCTTCTTGGCCATTGAATGTTATGCCGGATGCCGCTGCTGGTGGCTATAGTGTGTTTAAAGAAACCATTGGTGCCTGGGGTATCCCTGCATTGAATACAGCATTACTGCTTACCTCTGGTATTACAGTGACATTAGCGCATTGGGCGTTGAAGAAAGGTAACCGTGCAGGTTTAGTATTCTGGTTATTTGCAACTGTTGTTCTAGGTTTCGTTTTCGTTGGTTTTCAAGCCTACGAATACATTCACGCTTATTCTATAGACCTCAAATTATCTTCAGGTGTGTATGGTTCAACCTTCTTTATGTTGACTGGTTTCCATGGTTTACACGTAACGATTGGTGCCATCATGCTGACAGTGATGATGTTCCGTTCTATGAAAGGTCATTTTACTGATGAAAATCATTTCGCATTCGAAGCTGCTGCTTGGTATTGGCACTTTGTTGATGTGGTTTGGTTGGGTCTGTTTATCTTCGTATACGTATTGTAAAAGAAGATAGTTTAAACAAAAAAGGCGCTGTCTTTATGACAGCGCCTTTTTATTGAGTAATAGATAAAGAGTGTTATTGATGTAATGGGTTTGGGTTAGGCTCTATATACCCTAGCAGCATGAGTGCTATTAGCGCGGCGAATAGGACTACTGAAATACCAATCCGCATGCTTAAAGCCTTAACGGTGCGAGTACCTTTGCCCTTATCGGTCATCATGTACCGCATAGCACTAAATAACATAAACACAATACCGGCTAGAATACTGAGTACAATAATTTTCATTTGGCTATATCTCTAGATCGAATGTACGCATAGTATACTCGTATTCGATTTTCAGACACAGTCAGAGTTATGCCATGCAAATAGGAAAATTCCAATTTAAGCCATCATTAATAACATCACTGTTTGCGGGTGTAGTTTTTCTAATTTTGATGTCATTGGGATTTTGGCAATTAGATCGAGCAGAGCAGAAGGCGGATATACAACAAGCACTGAATGAGAGCCTCGCACTATCTGAACTGGAGATATTGTCACCTATCAAAGTTGATACAAGGAATCGTTTTCGGCATGTGCGGCTAGAGGGGCGTTTTGACACGCAACATCAATACCTGCTTGATAACCACATTCATAAAGGTCGGCCGGGGTTTTTAGTGATTACGCCATTTTGGTACGCCAATGGGGAATCAGTGTTATTGATAAACCGAGGCTGGCTGCCATTGGGTAAAACAAGGCAGGATTTGCCTAAAATTGCTGTACCGGAGACATTGCGTGTTATTAGGGGGATTTTGGCAGATCTACCCGGCAAATTACCTGGTTTTGGTATGGGTCCTCCCGTGACCGGCGGCAGTTGGCCAAGAGTAATTCGTGACGTGGAAATAGAGCAGATTAGCCTGGACTTGGGTTACACTATGCCGCCGTATTTATTGCAGCTTGAGCAAGTAGATTCAGCTGCTTATACGCAAAATTGGCAAGCAATTGCCAGCGGGCCCGAGAAGAATCAGAGCTATGCGATCCAGTGGTTTAGTATGGCACTTGTGATACTTATTTTATTTGTCGGCTTGAATAGTCGACGTTTGGAGGAATAATTTTGGAACAGCAGTCAAAAAAATCGAGTATGGATCCGCGTTTGACGCTAATCTTGATGGTATTGGCATTTGTTGTGCCAGTAGGAATGGCGATTGTTTTACATAGTATTGGTGATGGCTATAAAACGGCAGTAACAACTAATTGGGGTAATCTGATTACACCAGTACGTCCTATCGCTAATTTTTCAGCGACAACCATTGATAAGAAGCCATTCGATCGTGAAATGTTAAATGGTAAATGGACCCTGTTTTATATTGATTCAGCAGATTGTAACGAAAGCTGTTTCAATAATCTTTACACCATCCGTCAGTCACGACTTGGTATGGGTGGCGAAAAAGATCGCGTGCAACGCGTTATGCTATTACTTAATGACGGAAAGAATCAGCAGTTAGATAAAATAGTCAATGAACATGCTGGTATGAGCATTATTCGTTTGGATAAAGCGACTATGGCTGAAGTCATGAAGAATTTTGAGTTTGAAGGGTTGGCTGACGCTAAAAAAGCGCAGCGAATTTATTTTATTGACCCACTTGGTAACCTGATGATGCACCATGAAAGTGATATTAGTCCAAGAGGTGTAGTAAAAGATCTTGAACGTTTGTTGAAGTACTCAAGAATAGGTTAAAGGTACACCGCGATGAATGAAGAAACACAATCAAACGAACAAGTAACAATGAAAGAAATAACCTGGCGTGATTACTACGATCTTTGTAAACCGAAGGTCGTGATGTTGATTGTATTCACTGCCGTTGTCGGTATGTTATTGGCGGTACCGGGTGTAGTGCCATGGCAGCCATTTGTCTTTGGCACAATCGGCATAGGTCTTGCCGCAGCATCAGCTGCCGCAATTAACCAAGTGGTTGATCAACGTATTGACGCGATTATGGCGAGAACAAAAAATCGACCGCTTCCTACAGGACATATGGATAATAAGCGCGCGCTTGCTTTTGCCTTTTCTCTTGGCGTGATCGCGATGATTATTTTGGTTGTATTTGTAAATGTATTAACAGCCGTATTAACCTTTGCGTCGCTAATCGGTTATGCGGTTGTTTATACCATGTACCTAAAATATGCTACACCACAGAATATTGTTATTGGTGGTGCAGCGGGCGCCGCGCCGCCGGTTTTAGGCTGGACTGCCATTACAGGCGACATTAACGCGCATTCATTATTGTTGTTTCTTATTATTTTTGCCTGGACGCCACCACATTTTTGGGCATTGGCGATTCATCGTCACAAAGAGTATGCCAAGGTGGATGTGCCTATGTTACCAGTGACACATGGTCTTGAATTCACACGGCTACAAATTCTGCTATACACAATAATCCTTATTGTTGTCACCATATTGCCTTTTGTGACATTAATGAGTGGTGTGTTTTATCTGGCGGGGGCATTGGCACTTGGATTTGGTTTCTTGTATTACTCTCTGGAAGTAAAGAAAGCAAAAGATGAAACAATGCCGATTAAAACCTTTGGTTATTCTATTTTCTATTTAATGGCGTTATTTTCATTTTTACTGATTGACCACTACATAAAGTAATAGCGTAATTATTATTTAGACTATTTACTATCAAGTGTATTGATCTTGTCCCAGTTAGCTGGTGGTGGGTTTTCGATGTAGCGTTTGGCACGGACTGCGAATTTCTCGGATGCAAGATCACCTTGTTCAGCTAATTTCTTAAATGTATCGTAGGCTTTCTTGAATTCACAATTACGATAGGCGTTTAATGCAGAGAAAAATTCATTAAGTAATGCCTGATTGTTAATTAATTCTGGTTGTAGTGGTTCGTAAATGGTTGTTGGCGTTGCTTTACCTTTTACGCGGACGGTATCTAGTTCACGGACTTTGATAGCATCACCACATTGTGCAATCGTGGTATCGGTTGCCATGATAGTGGTGCCATACATTTTGTTAACGCCTTCAACTCGTGCAGCTAGATTGACTGCATCGCCCATAACCGTATAGTTACGTCGATCAGATGAGCCGATATCGCCCACCAACATTTCTCCAGTGTTGATGCCAATGCGAGCGGAAACCTTTAAATCACCTGGAAGATTAAAGCTATCTTCTAGCTCTTTAAGGCGTTTATCACTAGCCAGCGCCGATTGTACTGCATGTAGTGCGTGGTCTGGATCTTGTAATGGCGCACCGAACACGGCAATAATCGCATCACCAACAAATTTATCAACGAAGCCGCCATGTTCTTTAACGATACAGGTCATGGCATCGAAATATTGATTCATGAACTTAACCAGTTCATGTGGTTCTAGGCTTTCAGAAATAGTTGTAAAACCTGCAATATCTGAAAACCAAACAGTGAGCTCACGCTGTTCTCCACCAAGCTCAGGAATAATGCCTTGCTCTACCATTTTATCAATAACAGTGGGGTTGAGATAAAGGCCAAAGGCTTCTTTTATAAAACGCCTGCCTTTGTCGGCAATGATAAAACGAAAACCAAGCACGGCAGATAATGTTACTGCCGCAGCAATAATAGGATCAAGTAAGGGTAAAACCAGGCCATCGTAGAAACCAGTTAGTACAATGACAATCCAGATAGCGATGCTGATGATGGCAGCAAGTGCGAGACGTATTGGTGTAAAGAATACGGTAAATAATGCAATTGCCAAAGCAAGAGGTAAAGAAAGTAATGCATATGAGATGTTATTTACTTCTCGTAGTGCATTGCCGTGTAATAAATTATTAATGGCGTTGGCATGCACATAGACGCCAGATATATCATCACGCACGGAAGTGCTGGCATATTTTTTTGCATCGTATTTTATTACGCAACGTTCGGGAGCCATTAAGCCTTCACGCGTATTGGCAAAATGTGATGAGGCCTTTTTGCGATCCTCAAGGCCGAGCACTGCACCTAAAAGGACAATTTTATCTTTAAAGTGACGCTCAAAATATTCGCTATCACCTTTTTCAGCACAGGCGTGTATATCAGCGATTGAATAACTGGGGATGTAGTTGGGTTGAGTGTTGAAGTTGATTAGCATAGTGTTATTACTAGTAACCGGTACTTCATAATTATTCAGGACAAGTGGTTTCTGTTTGTCGTAATTAATCTTTTCACCGGTAGTACGAGCAACTAGTTCGACGGCCATCGAGGGGTCTACACGTTCTTTTTCTTTTTGTGAGAACCACAGTGGTAGGTCGCGAATAATACCATCATCGTCATCAGTGCTTACGCCAAGATTGAGTAGACGAATATTTTTATCATGACCAATCGCAAAACTATGTCCTGGATATGGTTTGACTGGTTTGGCAAAGTGCTGGACTTTGCCCAGTACAATTTTTCCGGCTTTTCGGCCTTGAGTAAAAAGAGTTCTTAGAAAAGGTTTGTCATAACCCTTTAATATGGTGTCAGCGCTGGTTGGTAAGACAATATCAAAGCCAACTACTTTGGCACCGCCGGCAATAACCGCGTTGAGCACCTTGGCATATTGTGGTGTCCACATTGCACGTGGTGTTTCGTTAAAGCCGGGTTGTTGATAGGTCTCTTCATCAATAGCAAGAATTACAGCATCGGATGGTTTTTGATTCACATGCAATTCGGGGAAGGTCTGTTGTAGCTGATGACGCAACCAGAACAGACTATCGATCGATGTTTTTTCTAGCCGCTGGGTTAGCGGTAATGCCATGAGTAAACTAGCTGTGAGCGCAATGGCGCTCGCAATCATGACATGTGAATACTTCATGATTTAGATACTTATAAATCAATAAGACGTGAAACGATGGATATTTTTCCCATTTCCGAATATTTATCAACCTTAAACGTTTTGCTGTTACCGCCTTTAACTGAAATTCGATAAACACCACCTAAAGGTAAAGAAAGCCTTTCATCAGCCAGATCAATATGTCGCCCCTTAATATGGTAAGAATATGTTTTGCTGTGTTGGTCCATGCGTTCAATCGTAATATCTGTATTGGCACGTTTTACGCGTATCACGGGTGCTGTTCCATAAATAGTTATATCGGCTTTACCAATACCGACTTTTGACTTGGGAGAGCCACGAAATGCGAGCGCTCCACTGGTCGCAGCTTGTTGGCCAGATAACTTGGCATTACCACCATCACATTCGACGTCTTCGCGTAATAATTGACCCTGGTTGACCTTACTCTGCAGTGCGCCAACCGTCACGGTGCCGCCAGTAATAGTTTCACGACGGCATGAATTCATGTAGCCAATCACCAACTTTCCGGTGCCGCCTAATTTAATGACTTCGCCTTCATTTACGTAGTCCATGAACGATAATTTGCTTCCGGTGGCCTCAATATCTTCAATAATGGCAACCGGTGCTAAACCGGCATGGGCGTTAAGACTGATAAGTAGCCCTACTGATGCGAAAATTGTGCTGAACTTCATTTTTCGTACCTCATATTTCATTCTGTTATGCCTTTGATGACCGTGTTATGGTCTTAAATTGGACTATATTATGACTAACAATATAGCAGTATTTTAGCGGTCTATAGGTGAATTTCGCACATATATTGGTCAGAAAATACCGAATTTAGAATTAGAGCAGAAGGGATATGCGTAATTTATTATTTTTGAGTGTTTTACTCGGATTTTCAATATCACTTGCTAAGGCGGAGATGACTCCTTATGACCTTGATTTAGGCCGTTACCATGCGCTGATTATTTCAAATCAGGCTTATAAACAACTTTCACCCTTGAAGACCCCGCATGGTGATGCGGATGCACTTGCGAGCCTGCTGCGAACTGATTATGGCTTTAAAGTAACCTCTTTGCGTGATATCAATCGTGCTGGGACTTTGGATGCCCTCGATCAGTTGGTTGAGAGATTAACACCAAACGATAATCTGCTAATTTTTTATGCAGGACATGGTCATCTTGACCCGGCGACGGGAGAAGGTTACTGGCTACCTGTTACTGCCAGCCCGGATCGTCGTTCTGAATGGATTTCGAATAGTGATATTACGGATACCTTACGTGCCACTGTAGCCAAACACGTATTAGTTGTTTCAGATAGTTGTTTCTCCGGCACCTTAAGTCGAAGTGCTTCCGCTGGACTGAGAGTGAGTCAGAATCAGAATAAGCGCAGTTATTATGCCAAGCTAGCGAGTAGAACTTCTCGTACGTCATTGAGTTCAGGTGGTCTGGAGCCAGTAGATGACGGGGGTAGTGATGGTCATTCTGTATTTGCGGGTGCGTTAATATCTGCCTTGAAGCGTAATAATGAGCCACTGCTGGAAGCAGAGAATCTCTATGGCCAGATTAAGCGACCGGTTGCGCTTAATTCCTCGGCAATTCAAAAGCCGCAATATTCGGATGTACGAGCTACAGGACATGATGAGGGAGACTTTCTCTTTTTCAAACGCAACATTCGTGTTGAAGCTAAACCCTCAGTGCCTGTTAATGATAGTGCTCCGCCAGAAACAACAGCAGGCGTTAATACAGAGGCAGCATATGAATTGGCTTTTTGGAATAGTATTAAAGGCAGCAAGGATGCACGTGATTTTTCTGCCTACCTTGAAACCTATCCGCAAGGTCAATTTTCTGTATTAGCAAAATTACGTATAAGGCAGTTAGCCGCTAAAACGACTGTCCAGCAAATGCCAGAAAAGAGAAAAACGCTTGCTGTTGTAGAGCCTGTCATTAAGAAAGAAAAAATAGCTAAAAAGAAGGAGCCACAGAAAGTAGTTAGCCAAGTAAATAATATTAACCAGACAGATACAGTATTACTGGTTCTTGCTACGCCTGATTCAGAATATTCACCAGAATTTAATACTATTGAGGCCTATTCAAATGCAGTTGCAGATTTGGTGAAAACGGTTCTTAAGAAGGGTTCATTAACGTATGTGGCGAAACAGGATGTGGCCTGGGCTGTAATCCAGGAAGATGATGAACACGTTACCAGTAAGCAGTTATGCCAGCAATATCAAGCTCAACGAGTAATGAGCATTGAGTTGAATTTAGTCCATGATGGCGAAATGACTCGTACTTCAGATAGCGTTTATGTTGGATTGTATGACTGTGGTAAGCAACAATATAATCTTAAAGAAACAAGAATGGACTTCCAGCTTGGCGAGGAATTTACTTACGCGGCCGGATTACGTAGAAGCCTTAGCTTTTACAAGGTGTTGAACTGATAAAGACTTAGTTTAAGTAGAGTAGAAGTAAATGAAAGTTAATGAATCCAGTGTTTAAGACGATACCTGTATGTATATGTATACATTAAAATTGAAATTATTAGTGCTCTGTATACTTGTCGTTCTGCCGGCGTTCGCCAGTGCAGATATTATTAAGATAGGCCTTCGAGCACACCTTGGTGCGACTAAGAGTTTGCTCCAATGGCAGGCGACAGCTGATTATTTATCCAGAGTGATTCCTCAACATAAATTTGTGATGCAGCCATTTGTAGGGCTTGATGAGTTGATGCAGGCAACCGAGAGAAATGAATTTGATTTTATTCTCACCAATCCTTCTTCATATGCTGAAATGCAAGTTCGGTTTGGTGCTTCCGCCATTGCTACGTTGAAAAACAAACGACAGGGAAAACCCTATACTCAGTTTGGTGCAGTCATTTTTACGTTGGCGGAACGTGATGATATTAATGAAATTGCCGATCTTAAAGATAAGGTGGTTGTCGCTGTATCGGAAAGTGCCTTTGGTGGATGGCGAGTGGGATTAAGAGAGATTCTGGAAAAGGGTATCAATAAAGATGATTTTAAGCGACTAAATTTTAGTGGCGGCATTCAATCCGGTGTTGTAGATATTGTTGGTGCTGGTGTGGCCGATGTCGGTATTGTGCGTACCGACATGTTGGAACGATTGGCGGCGGAAGGGAATTTTAATATTGATATCTTTAAGGTGATCAATCAGAAAAAGACAGAAGGATTTCCTTTTTATCACAGTACACCACTTTACCCTGAGTGGGCATTTGCAAAAACTAAAAAAACCTCAGAGGATTTATCGAGAAAAGTAGCTCTTGCCTTGCTGGGAATTAAAAGCTCCCAAAATGCCGCAAGGAATGGGCGATATGTAGGTTGGACGGTGCCCCAAGACTATGAGCCTGTGCATGAATTAATGAAAGATTTACGAGTTGGACCGTATGTTAATTTTAATCGAGGTCTATTTGAATTAATTAATAACAAATATCGTTTCGAAGCAGTAGCTGCTTTTGCTTTATTATTAATCATGATTATTTCCGTTAGCTATGTCGTGATACTTAATAGACGGCTTGAATCGCATGTTTTACAGCGGACCAATGCTTTATTGCAGGCCAAGAATGAAGCAGTAAAGGCGAATCTTGCAAAATCAGAATTTCTTTCTAGTATGAGTCATGAATTTCGAACACCCATGAATGCCATTCTTGGCTATGCCCAGTTACTAGAATTTCAAGCAGGTAAAATTGATGAAGAAAAACGCAATGAATTTGTAGGTGAGATTTTACATGCAGGAAATCATCTACTCGATTTGATTAATGATTTGTTAGACATGGCAAAAATTGAAGCCGGAAAATATGAGGTGAAAGTAGTGCCCGTGGCCATAATAGAATTGGTAAATGAATGTATTGCTCTCGTATCGATCTTAGCTGCGGAAAGAGAAATTAAGATTCATAATCAATTGCCTAAAGATGATAAATGTTTGGCATTGATTGATCGACGGTCATTTAAACAGGTTCTAATAAACTTGTTATCAAATGCAATTAAGTACAATTCTGAGGATGGTGTTATTACTGTTAATTTAGAACGCCAAGGTAAATATTGTGTGATAAATATATCCGATACGGGTGATGGTATTTCAAAAGAACAATTAGAAGTGGTTTTTGAAGCATTTCATCGCTCCACATCACGAAATGATGTAGAAGGTAGCGGGATTGGTTTAGGAATTAGTAAGCAATTAATGGAAGCCATGGGTGGCGAATTGTTTGTTGAAAGCGAATTAGGTAAAGGTAGTAAATTTTCTTTGAAGGTACTTTCGCAGATTTAGTGAAAGCTTACGAACTTAGAATAAAAAAAGGCTCCTTACGGAGCCTTTTTTATTTCAGCATTGGATGGGTGTTTAGTCCATCAATGCCGTGCGCATTTTTTGCATAGCGGCTTTTTCTAGCTGGCGAACGCGTTCAGCTGAAATGCTGTAACGATCAGCCAAGTCATGTAGTGTTAATTTCTTTTCACCTAACCAGCGACTATTCAAAATATCACGACTACGATCATCAAGCGTGCCAAGCGCACTTGCCAGACGTTTGTTGTTGTGGTCACTCCAGTCTGCGGCCTCGAGTACCTTAGACGGTTCATCACTCATATCTTCAAGGAATTGTGATGGTGCGACATAGTAACTGTCATCATCGTCATCTGAATAGCCATCAAAGGCCATGTCACGACTTGATAGGCGTGTTTCCATTTCTAGTACGGTTTCAGGTTTCACGCCAAGTGCTGTGGCTACCGTTTGCACTTCGTCGTTTGTAAACCAGCCTAGACGCTTTTTGTTCTTACGCAGATTAAAAAACAATTTACGTTGTGCCTTAGTGGTAGCAACTTTAACAATGCGCCAGTTTTTCAAAATGAATTCGTGCATCTCAGCGCGGATCCAGTGAACAGCGAATGAGACAAGGCGTACACCAACATTTGGATCAAAGCGTTTTACTGCTTTCATCAAGCCAATGTTACCTTCTTGAATCAGGTCAGCAATGTTGAGTCCATAGCCAGAGTAGCCACGTGCGACGTGTATGACAAAACGCAGGTGAGGCAGAATTAATTTCCGAGCAGCATCAACGTTACCATTTTCTTGCAAGTCGATTGCAAGCGCGCGCTCTTCCTCTGCTGTCAGCATAGGGACGCTATTTGCGGTGGTGATATAGCCCGAGATGTTGCCTGTCGGTACCGCCAACTGCATTTGCATGGTGTTGTTCATGAAACCACTCCTCATTTTCTATATTCGGATATGCTTATATTAGCACTCACATACTCAGAGTGCTAATTTTAGCTGAAGTTCATTAAAATTGCTCAAAAGGGGTGAAAAAACTTCTAAATCAGAGGGTTATTGCTTTTTCTTCGTCTTGATTAAGGGCGGTTGGACCATTGGCACCGGCAATATAGACACGATTTCGACCATTTTCCTTCGCCGCATAAAGCGCTTTATCGGCAAGTGAGAGCAGTTGAGTGATATCAACGTCGTTATGTTCTTCTGTGCAGGCAACGCCAATACTGAAGGTTACATCCACGTTAGCTGGGCGGAGTTGTTCCATTTGGATACGTAGTTCCTCTGCTCGCTCGGCAGCCTCTGCCGCGGTGGTATTCGACATAATGACTGAAAATTCTTCACCACCAAAGCGCACCACCATATTGTCCGGGAAGCTTTCATTCAGTTGTACGCCAATACCCGCTAAAACATGGTCACCGGTTAAATGTCCGAGTAGGTCATTGATCTTTTTAAAGTGATCAATATCCATAATCATTGCAGAAATAGGTTGATTTTCTGCGTTATTAATAACTTTATTACCATTATCCAGTAGGTAACGTTTACTACGGACACCGGTCAGACTATCTGTTGTGGCTAAGCGACTCATTTCGTCGGCTTGGTGCTTCAGGGCGATGAATTGTTGCTTAATCAGTAGCAATGAACGAATTCGAGCAATGAAAATTTCTTCAAATAACGGTTTTTGTACGAAGTCATTCGCCCCGGCATGAAATACTTCAGCCTGTTTTTGCTGGTTATCGGTCACCGTGATGACCAGCACTGGCATTTCTTGTTGCGAGTAGTGAAAGCGGGTACGAATAGCATGCAGTAGATCTCCGCCGGTCAGTTTTCCTTTGAGGAAGAAATCAGTAACGATAATATCAAAACCATCGTCGTCACTTGCCCAACCATTGGCGACGCCTTCTAGCAGCTCTAAAGCCTGTTCGGCATGAGTAACGTGAACAACCTTGAGACCGTGTTTTTCCATAATACGGATTGTAATTGCTGCCGCAGTGGGGCTGTCTTCAACATAGAGAATTTTGCCAACGAGGCCAGAATTACGTTGCAAGAAAGACTTAATAAATTCAACAAAGGCTTTATAGCCACTCGATTTATCAAAGTAATCGGTTACACCCGCAGCAAAGCCTTCGCGGAGCAAGCGACTATCAGCATCTCCGGATACAACAATAACGGGTGTGTAGTGGTGCCGTTCAGAAGAGCGAATGCGTGTACAGAGATCCAAGCCATCCATATCGGGTAGCATCAGCGAGGTTGTAATCAGGTCAAAACGTTCCCAATTACCAAGTAGTTCAAGTGCAGACTTGGCGGAGTCACAAGAGGTAATGTTGACGTTGTCGATTTCGCTTTTAAGAATGCGAGCGATAATTGTACGAGAGACCTCAGATCCATCAACGATCATGATGTTGGTTTGACGTTGTTGCATTTACCCTTACCCCACCAGTGTATCCATACACGACTTATTAGTAATTTATTGATTTATAGTTATTTTGTTATGAGTAACAGTGTGGCAACTGGATCGACATTTCGCAATGTGAATTAGGGTTTTTATTAAGATATTTTTTATTATTCTGGCTCAACGGCATGTAAATGCCGACTAACGGCGAGCCAAGAACCGGCTAAACCAAGCGAGATGCTCAACCCGAGTAAGATAAGGCTACTACTCAGATCAAGCGATGAGAGTGAGTAATCACTATCATATAATGTAGCTAGCTGGCTCACTGGGCCGCTGAGTAGCCAGATGGAGAGGGTGACGAGTAACCAGCTCAAGATGCCGCCGCTAAGCCCGTACCAAAAACCAGTATAGAGAAAAGGACGCCGAATAAATGCGTCGGTGCCGCCGATGAGTTTAATGATCTCGATTTCATCACGCCGATTCTGAATGGCGAGGCGAATGGTATTACCCACGACCAGCAGTACGGAAAGCGATAGCATTGCAGCAAGCACCCAGATCCCGCGTCGGCCAAAATCCATGATTGCATAAAGGCGTTTCAGCCATTGCATATCAAGTTGCGCCAGTTCCACCTCAGATCGCTCTTTGAAGCTGGCCAGCATGGCTTGCACAGTAACTAAATTATCGGATTGTTCCGTTGGGTAGATGACAATGACAGCAGGGAAGGGGTTATCTTCCAGGGCTTCCAGCGCCTCACCAAAGCCGGAGTTTTGGCGAAAGTCTTCGAGCGCCTCGATACGGGTAATAGTCGTTACTGATTTAACGTCTTGGCGTTGGCGCAAAACATTCGCCAGCTGTGTTGCCTGTTTGTCAGTAACGGATGGTTTTAGGAACAAAGATATTTGCGCAGCCCCGTCCCATTGCGCGGTGACCTGTTGAACATTTTTTAAAATAATATGTAGGCCCGCGGGCAGCGCTAAGGCAATACCCATTACGGCAATCGTCATCAGGTTCGACATCGGCGAACGAATCATTTGGCCGAGAGTCGATAGCATCACCTGCATATGGCGAGCGAGATAAACCGTAGGCGATATCATCGCAGGCCACCTTGCGGCTCGTTGTGCATGCCACCAGCTATCATTTTGCCTTCATGCAGCGTCAGTACCTTACTGTTCATTTGTGCGATGAGATCTAAATCATGGCTGGCGATCAGCACACTGGTACCGACTTGTTGGAACTGGACAAATAGATCCATAATTTCACGTGAAAGTTCTGGATCGAGATTACCTGTAGGCTCATCGGCAAGCAGGATAGCCGGTTTGTTTACTACAGCACGGGCGATGCCAACGCGCTGTTGTTGACCACCGGATAAGGTAATCGGTAAGGATTTTTCTTTGCTGAGCAAGCCCACTTTATCGAGAGAGGCGCGAACCCGACGGCCAATTTCGCGATGTGACAGCCCTGAAATAACCAAGGGTAGGGCAACGTTATCAAAAACAGTACGGTCGAAAAGCAGCTTATGATCCTGGAAGATAATGCCAACATTACGGCGTACATAGGGAATACGACGGCGGCTGATATGACCGATATTTTCATTGTTAACCAGCACCTGGCCATTGGTTGGGCGAATTAGTACAGCAATGAGTTTCAATAAGGTACTTTTACCCGCGCCAGAATGCCCGGTAAGAAAGGCCAGTTCTCCACTCGTCAGTTTAAAACTGACCTGACTTAATGCATCACCGAATCCGGGATAGCGTTTACTGACGTTATGAAACTCAATCATTGGCTATATACTACGCACTTATTATTTGTGTCATTGTGGCATGAACCATCGGTATGAACCAAGCTCTTAAACTTAAACAAGCTTTAAAATAGAGCGTCGATAAAATCCTTTGCGACAAAAGGTCGTAAATCATCAATGGCCTCGCCAACACCAATAAAACGGATTGGCAGCTGAGTCTTATTCGCAATCGAGAAAATAATTCCGCCTTTGGCTGTGCCATCGAGCTTGGTTAAGGCGACGCCAGTGAGGCCAATGATTTTGTTGAATTGCTCAGTTTGCGCCAAGGCATTTTGTCCGGTCGTGGCATCGAGTACGATCAGGACCTCATGTGGTGCAGCAACGTCCAGTTTGCCTAAAACACGCTTAATCTTGGCGAGTTCTTCCATGAGATTATCTTTATTATGTAAACGCCCCGCGGTATCGGCAATTAGTACATCAATGCCCTTGGCTTGAGCAGACTGTAGCGCATCGAAAATAACCGAAGCCGCATCGGCGCCGGTATGTTGAGCAACCACAGGGATATCATTGCGCTCGCCCCAGACCTGTAGTTGCTCGACAGCCGCCGCACGGAAGGTGTCGCCAGCGGCGAGCATCACAGAACGACCATTGGTTTGTAATTGTTTAGCCAGTTTGCCTATCGTGGTGGTCTTACCAACGCCATTGACACCAACAACCAAAATCACAAAAGGTGAGTCAGATAAGGGGATATCAAGCGGGATATTGCTCGGTTCAAGCATAGCGGCAAGATCATCGCGTAGAGCCGTCATTAGCGCATCACTATCAGCGAGCTGTTTTCGTGCCAAACGTTCGGTCAGATCGCGGATAATTTGGCTGGTGGCTTCAATACCCACGTCGGCCATGAGAAGCTGGGTCTCTATTTCTTCCAGTAGCTCGTCATCAATGGCCTTTTTGCCGACAACCAGATCGGCAATGGCGCCACCAAAGCTGTTTCGGGTCTTGCTCAGGCCCTGTTTAAGGCGTGCGAACAGGCCCACTGATTCCTTCTCAGTATCTTGTTCAACTGATGTGCTAGGGGTTTTGCTGTTTTTTCCGAAACCAAACATACTTTACAACTGTCTTAGACTCGCAGAGGATAATAAAATTGTGCGCATTAGCCGCGGCGCTATCGTACCATTGAGTTGGCCTGGCGGAAAACCAGGCAGAGCAGAATATTTAATATGGAGCAGTAAAACATGCATTTAGTATCTATTTTACTCCTGTCAGCCACGCTGGCAGTTAGTTTTACGACGCCTTTACAGGCCAAACACCGCGAAGGTGTCTCAGATGTTCGGCAGTATGAGCTGGATAACGGAATGAAGATCCTGGTTAAAGAGGATCATCGCGCGCCGGTGGTGGTATCACAGGTTTGGTATAAAGTCGGCTCGAGCTATGAGCACAATGGGATTACCGGCGTTTCGCATGTACTTGAGCACATGATGTTCAAGGGAACCAAGACATTGGGGCCAAATGAATTCTCCAAGATTATTGCTGCCAATGGCGGACGTGAGAATGCCTTTACCGGTAAAGACTACACAGCCTATTTTCAGAGCCTGCACAAGGATCGACTCGAAGTGAGTATGCGCCTTGAGGCAGACCGCATGCAGAACCTATCTTTACGCGAAGAAGATTTCGTTAAAGAAGTCAACGTGGTGAAAGAAGAGCGTCGCTTGCGCACAGAAGATAAACCCACTTCACTAACTTATGAGCAGTTCATCGCGACGGCGTTTCAGAGTAGTCCTTATCACCATCCTATTATTGGCTGGATGGAAGATCTCGACAGCATGCGGCTTGAAGATTTACAGGCGTGGTATGAGCGTTGGTACTCACCTTCTAATGCCACCTTGGTGATTATTGGTGATGTGGAAGCCGATAAGGTTTATCGCATGGCGAAAAAACATTTTGGCCCTATCCCAGCATCGAAGATTAAACCGCTTAAACCACAACGTGAAACCAAGCAACGTGGTGAGCGTCGTCTGAAAGTGAGAGCACAGGCTGAAGTACCTTATTTGTTAATGGGATACAAAGTGCCGGTTCTTTTAACGGCGAAAGAACCGAATGAAGTTTATGCGCTTGAAGTGATAGCGGGAATTCTTGATGGTGGTAACAGCGCACGTTTATCAAAAGACTTGGTGCGTGGTACGCAAATCGCTGTTTCGGCGGGTGCGGGTTACGATATGTATGACCGAATTGATAATTTATTTCTATTTGATGGTCGCCCTTCAACAGGAAATAGTATCGAGGTATTAGAGAAAGCCTTACGTGAACAGATAGTGCGTTTACAAACAACCTTGGCAACGCAAGATGAGCTAGATCGAATTAAGGCACAGGTGATTGCGGCTAAAGTTTATGAGCTTGATTCGGTATTTTATCAAGGCATGCAAATAGGCACATTGGAAACAGTCGGCCTGGATCATACGCGGCTCGATGAATATGTTACACGCGTGCGTGCGGTTACGCCGGCACAAGTTCAGGCAGTAGCAAAAAAATATCTGATTGATGAAGGGCTGACGGTTGCGATACTCGATCCAATAAATGAGAAGAAAGAAAATAACAAAGCGACAGCAGCAAAGGGAGCAGACCATGCTAAATAAGATTTTATTATTACCGCTGAGTTTGTTGTTAATTGCTAGCGTTAGTCATGCCGGGCCGAAGATTGAGCATTGGCAAACAGAAAATGGTGCGCGGGTTTTTTATGTTAATGCACCCGGTTTGCCGATTGTGGATCTAAGAATTGTCTTTGATGCGGGTAGTGCCCGTGATGCAGATAAATCCGGAGTCGCGAGTTTAACAAGTAGTTTGCTTGATGAAGGCACCGGCAAGTTAAATGCCAACCAAGTGGCAGAAAAATTCGAAGGGCTGGGTGCGCAGTATGGTGCTTCATCATTGCGTGATATGGCAGTGGTAAGCCTGCGCAGTTTGAGCGATGAGGCTATTCTTGATAAAGCCTTGGACTTATTTAGTCAGGTTGTTGCTGCGCCAACATTGCCAGAAAAGTCATTTCAACGTAACCGCAAGGCAATGTTGGTAGGCTTGCAGGTTGCAAGTAAGCGGCCTAATGTTATTGCAAGTAAAACGTTTTATAAGCAGGTATTTAACGATCACCCTTATGCCATTGATGGTAGTGGTACAGAGCCTAGTTTGACGAATATGCAACGCCAGGATGTAGTTGCTTTTCATAAGCAATATTATGTTGCGAGCAATGCCGTGATTGCGATTGTTGGCGAAGTATCACGAGCACGTGCTGAAGCACTGGCTAATCGCGTTGCAAGTGGTCTAGTAAAGGGTGAGCGAGCAGCTAAGTTGGTAAAGGTTGCAGGCCTTTCTAGCGGAATCACTAAACGCATTAAACATGAGTCACAGCAAACACATATATTGGTTGGACAACCGGGCATGCATCGCGGAGATCCTGATTACATCACTTTATATGTAGGCAATCATATATTCGGCGGAAGCGGCTTGGTATCACGTTTAAGTGACAGCATTCGCGAGCAGCGTGGTTTGGCATATAGTGTTTATAGTTACTTCTCGCCAATGCGTGAAGATGGCCCGTTTATGATGGGGATGCAAACGAAAAATTCGCAAGCCGATGATGCTCTAAAAATTCTTAATAATGAATTAAAATCATACGTGACTAATGGTCCGTCGGAAGATGAGTTGAAACGTTCTAAACAAAATATTACCGGTGGCTTTGCTTTGCGTGTTGATAGCAATAAAAAGATTACTGAGTATATTGCGATGATTGGTTTTTATGATTTGCCATTAGATTATCTGGATACGTTTAATGCCCGTGTCGAGGCGGTAACTGTAGCGAAAATAAAGGATGCCTTTAAACGACGCGTGCATCCGGATAAGTTAGTCACAGTGATGGTTGGCGGTGAAAAGTAAAAGAATATGAAGTGGTTGGTATTAGTGGGTTTATTGTTGAGTGGTTGCGTAACCAGTTACGCGCCACCCAATAATCCTACGCATCCTAAAATCCGCATTGATATGAAAAATATTAACTCTCTGCTTTTCTTTGAGAAGGGAGAGGATTGTTCGCAAGCAGGAAAACTGGAGATTCCGCATAATCCCTATTTAAAAGATGCCTTACCTCTTCCTGTTCGCGGTAGTGAAGTGGTGGCCTTTCAATTGGGATATAAAAACCGACGTGAATCTTGCGGCGTTATAATTTCTTTTAGACCAAAATTTAATCATGACTACGTTATTTATAATAAATTAAAACGAGATAAACGTAGCAATATTAGTTGTCGCATTAAAGTGATTAGAAAGTATAGAGGCGCTAAAGCGGCGCAATGGCTGGACGAAGAAACGGTTCAACAGCGCAGGCTAGTTAAAGCCATTAAACCTGATGCGCGGCATTGCCGATAAAATAGATATCATTAAATAATGGCAAAACAAACCAACACATTACGTATTATTGCCGGTGAGCATCGTGGGCGAAAACTCAATTTCGTTGATGCGCCAAATTTGCGTCCTACTCCGGATCGCATGCGTGAAACCTTATTTAACTGGTTGCAACCCGTTATCTATGATGCGCGTTGTCTGGATTTGTTTGCCGGTAGTGGAGCGTTGGGGCTTGAGGCTTTATCGCGTGGAGCGAGTAACGTGGTGTTTGTTGAGAAAGATGCCAAGGCGGCTCAGCGTCTGAATAAGAATTTGCAGTTACTTGGTTATGACAAGATAAAATGTCAGCAAAAAACGGCGCAGAACTTTTTGCAAGCTGAACCAGAACTATTCGATATCGTGTTTCTTGACCCTCCATATCAAAGCAATCTGCTGCCGGAGATCATCACGCAGCTTGATGGCGCTTGGTTAGCAGAAGGTGCGCGTATCTATCTCGAACATGACAGTAATCAGCCAGCCCCGGCGTTACCAGAGCATTGGCAACGCTTAAAAGAGAGCCAGGCTGGACAGGCGACAGCAATATTATTTCAGTATGGGCGTGGCTAATGGCTGACAGCAAGCCGTGCACATGGTAATTTTCCCGACATGAATATTACAGCGGTCTATCCGGGTACCTTCGATCCGGTCACGAATGGTCATATTGACTTGATTGAACGCGCTTCGACCTTATTTGATCGGTTGATTGTCGGCGTTGCAGAGAATCCGGGCAAAGGCGCTACCTTTAGTCTGGAAGAGCGGGTTGCCATGACCACGGAGGTTTTGGCTGATTTGCCGAATGTTGAGGTGAAAGGATTTAACTCTTTATTAGTCCATTTTGTCGTTGAACATGATGCCCGAGTTATATTACGTGGTTTGCGGGCGGTGTCTGATTTTGAGTACGAATTTCAGCTAGCTGGTATGAATCGTCGTCTTGCGCCTGAAGTAGAGACCTTATTTCTGACCCCCGCCGAGCAATACGCCTACATTTCATCGAGTTTGGTTAAGGAGATAGCTGCGCATGGCGGAGATGTCTCGGCCTTTGTCCATACAAAAGTCATGGCTGCACTCTCTGACAGAATCGGCTAATATACGCCCGCCGCTCATATTAAATGAGCACAGAACTGGTTATATGGAGTTTTTAGCATGTCCCTGATGATTACCGATGAATGCATTAATTGCGATGTCTGTGAGCCTGAGTGCCCAAACGAAGCAATCTATCAGGGTGATGAGATCTATGAGATCAATCCTGACCTCTGTACAGAATGTGTTGGTCACTACGATACGCCACAGTGTGTTGATGTCTGCCCAGTTGACTGTATTCCAACTAATCCTGATAGGGTGGAGACAGAAGAAGAATTACAGTCTAAGTACGACAAATTACAGGCGCAAGCTTGAGACAGTTTACCAATGGTATTTGCGTAGTTAGTCTAATAAGGTCCCTGCGTGGGGCCTTTTTTGTGCCTGAGTATTAATTGTAATTAGGAGGTAGAGGCTTTGTTGCGACACTTATTGATTATCAGCTTACTTTGTTTGAGCACTACCACGGCGCTAGCTCAAAGCTTGCCGCACGCGGGTATTGCCACGGCCCATCCGGTAGCGACTCAGGCAGGTCATGATATTTTGGCGCAAGGCGGTAATGCCTTTGATGCGGCGATTGCGGTAACCGCAACACTGGCTGTCGTTGAACCTTATAGCTCAGGAATTGGTGGTGGCGGATTCTGGTTATTGCATCGCGCTAGTGATGGCAAGCAAGTGATGCTCGATGGGCGAGAAATGGCGCCGGGTCGAGCGCATCGCGATATGTATTTGGATGCGAATGGCAATGTGCGTCCAGGTGCATCAATAGATGGGCCACTGGCGGCAGGTATCCCAGGTGTGCCGGCAGCGTTAGAGCATTTGGCTAATAAGTATGGGCAACTACCGCTAGCGATTTCATTGCAGCCGGCGATTAAGGCGGCTCGAAATGGTTTTAGTGTCGATGCAATGTATCGTCGCATGGTGGGTTTTCGCTTAGCAGCATTACGTGCCTCGCCAGCAGCGGCAGAAATTTTTCTTAATAAAAATGAAATCCCCAAGTTGGGTTATCAAATACGTCAGCCTGATTTGGCGAACACGCTGGAGGCCATCGCAGCGAAAGGCGCCAATGGCTTTTACCGTGGTTACCTTGCACAGCGATTAGTTAATGGCACACGTGATGCGGGAGGCATTTGGCGTTTGGAAGATCTGGCTAATTATCATGTGATTGAAAGAAAGCCTTTAAGTGGCATGATTGGTCAAACTAAAGTTATTTCCGTCCCACCTCCTTCGTCGGGTGGTGTTGCCTTGCTATCTATATTGAAACAAATAGATGGGTTTAGTCGTTTTGAGCGTAATGCAAATTTTGATCATATTGTGATTGAGTCAATGCGACGCGCTTATCGTGATCGGGCAGAATTTCTTGGCGATAATGATTTTGTCGATGTTCCCGTATCGCGTTTAATTAGTGATGAACATGCAGAACGATTACGTGCCGGTATTGATTTAAACAATGCTACACCCAGTTCAGAGTTGTCGGCTATTGCTGTTTCAGAAAATGCCGGTACCGATACCACGCATTTTTCAATTATGGATAGTGAAGGCAATCGTGTTGCCGCCACCTTAAGCGTTAACTATCCATTTGGTAGTAGTTTTGTTCCACCGGGAACAGGCGTGTTATTGAATGATGAAATGGATGATTTTTCGGCCAAAGCCGGTGCGCCAAATGTTTACGGTCTAGTTGGCGGCACGGCGAATGCCATTGCTGCCTACAAGCGTCCATTGTCGAGCATGTCGCCAACATTCATTGAGTCACCGCGTGGTGTTGCAGTATTAGGAACACCAGGCGGCAGCCGAATTATCACCATGGTGTTGCATGGTATTATTGATTATCTAAACGGTGGCAATGCTAGAAGCATAGTCAGTAAGCGACGTTATCATCATCAATATTTACCGGATGTGATTCAGTATGAACAGGGTGCCTTTTCACCGCTGCAACTGGGCGATTTACAATTACGCGGACATACATTGAGTCAACGTGATGATTATGGAAATATGCAAGTGATCATATGGGAACGTCAAACCAATACCCTGGATGCAGCGAGTGACCCACGAGGTGTGGGTAGTGCCATCGTTAAATAAACTAAAATAAAGTAACAACCAACGCAAAGAATAATGAAAAATGAATCCATTACCATAGCTGGCTTATTAGCAACCATGCCACAAATAGGGCGGTTGGATTGGATCGGTATACGTGAAGTGAAACGTGAGCCGCTAACTATTATTAAGCAGGTTGAGGTAATTGAAAGTCGAGGCCTTGCTGGCGATCACCGTAGCCAACGTGTAGGTGGTAAACGTCAGGTGACACTGATTCAGGCTGAACATTTACCCGTGCTCGCCACACTGACCGGACATGATGCTATTCCAGCAGAATGGTTACGCCGCAATCTGGTCATATCTGGTATCAATCTATATGCATTGCGAAAATCACGGTTCATGATTGGTGATGTCGTGTTGCAAGGGAGTGGGCCGTGCCCACCTTGTTCGCGGATGGAGAAGATACTCGGCCCCGGTGGTTACAATGCAATGCGTGGTCATGGTGGTATCAATGCGCAAGTTATTCGAGGTGGTGGAATAAAGATTGGTGATGCGGTTAAGTATGTAGCGGAAGAGTAGTACAACACCGCCAGTAATTACCTGCGGGTTCAGCAAGCGGCCTACGGCGCACTTGAAATTCGCCGTCATCTAATTACTGACGGTATTTTATTTAAATCATTTTATGTCTGCTTTCGGCTGCGGGTTCAACTGGTCGACGCAACACTCCATCTTTTTGTTATAAAAGATACAGTGTTGCGTCGACCAGTTGAACCCGCAGTCGATAGCGGTCTTTTGGCATAATACATCAATATGATAGTTTCTGTAATTATCGTATTGAAATGCTTTCATTTCTGGCAGGCGGTGCAGTAATAAGTAGCACGTTGTCCCATCACGCAATGACTAATCGGTTTTGTACATTTCCGGCAAGGTTCACCTTTACGACCATATACATTCAGTTTTTGTTTGAAGTAGCCCGGTTTGCCATCGCCACCGGTAAAGTCTCGAAGGGTTGTACCGCCTTGTTTAATCGCTGCTTTGATAACCGTTTTAATAGCACGAACTAATAGCGTGACATTCTCAAGGCTTACCTTTCCTGCTGCGCGGCGAGGGTGGATGCCGGCACGGAATAAAGATTCACTGGCATATATATTCCCAACGCCAACGACATGGTGGCTGTCCATAATGAATTGTTTAATACTGACTTTGCGTTTGCGAGCGGCCTGCCATAAATATTGGGCATTAAATTCTGTATCGAGTGGTTCAGGGCCGAGGTCTTTAAGTAGTTTATGCTCGAAGGGCGATTCGATTGTCCAAAGCACACTGCCGAAACGACGTGGGTCATGCAAGCGTAAACATTTTCCGTTATTAAAAATAAGATCGAAGTGGTCATGTTTGCGAGGCTTGGTCTTTTGATCGACGATCTGCAAGCTACCGGACATGCCAAGATGCATTAATAGATTACCGGTTTTAAATTCAAGTAATAAATATTTCCCACGCCGGGTCACGGATAATAATTTTTGGCTTGGAAGGCTTTTCTTAATAGAGGTCGGTATGGGCCAACGTAATTTTCCATTACGAATAATCACTGAGGTAACTGTTTGGCCTTGTATGTGCGGACTGATACCTGCGCGGGTGGTTTCAACTTCAGGTAATTCAGGCATGCAGTAAATCTATTTAGTCGTATCGGTGCTAGTTAGGGTTAGCAGGTCGTTAGCCGCACTTGCGGGAAGATGATATTGGAAACCAAGATCGGCACGAATCAGGATAAGGTCATTATTAGATTGAACCAGCGTAAAACGTATCTCTGAGTTATCAGAAAAGGCGATGACGACTTCTTTCTTACTATCAGTCGGTTTTGCCGGCAAGATCTGAATAGCCCGTTTATGCTGCCAATGATCGAGCAATATTTGAATCGCATCGGGTGAGTTGTTTTTATCTGCAGCATTTTTCCCGGAGACCATCCAATCGCCTTGTGCTGATTGGTCGAGCTCGAGATCAGGTAGGCTTAGTGCCGCAATACTAACATTGTCTGGAATAAGCTGAGGGCTGATGAAGCTTTCAGTATTGGTGCGTAGTCGGTGATAAAAAAGATCGGTAACCAAATGAATGGTGTCGCCTTTTAATAGGTAACGGCGTTTATTGATATGTTCGATATTACCAAATACATATTCATCACCATTAAAATGCAGACTAGCTCGGGCTGGCTGCAAGTTATAGTCGCGCAGATTCTTCCCCGCGGCGGAGAAGCGCGAATGACTAATGGCATTGATTAATTTTAGAATCTCATTAATGGGTGTGCTGTTGGCTTTTACTTTATATGGTTGTGTCATTAACCAATTGTTATCACTTGTTCGCTGTAGTTGAATATCTGCAAGGCCATCACTTTGGATGAATATATTTTGTATTTCTGAAATATCCGGCCCGCCTAAGCGAATAATATCGGCTTCGTCTTTATCGGGGCTATTCACAATAAATATGCCGATAGCAATAACACCGATCAATAGCGAGAGATTAAGTAATAGGCGGGTGTTCATTTTATGCTCGGCGACGACGTTGCCAAATAACAAAACCAGCGGCGAGTAACAGCAGTGGCAGTAATATAAAAATAAGCCCGATGATACCTGCGGTTGAAGCTGAGAATTCGAGTGATAAATCGGTACTGGTTTTTGCCGGAATATTAATAAAGGCATCATCACGACTTAACCAGTTAGCCAAGTTGAGTCCTAGTTCTTGATTGCCAGCGTTGCCTAGATATTGGTTAGAGAGAAAATCGCCATCACCAATGACAATTACACGTTGTTCGAGTGGCGTTTCTGCTGCGGAGTTACGAGTAAGAATGACACCGATGTTGAGTGGACCAGGAATGTCTTCACCGGCATCAAGCGCAAGCTCGCCTTGTAACTCACCGGTTTCAGACCAGCTATCGGATGCCGTAATTAGAAATGGATCCGCTTGCCATTCACTGCCTTCTATTAGTTCGATAGCAGTGGCTTGGGGGAATAGGGTTAAATTAGAAAAGTTATTCGTTACCGCTTGCGTGCCGTACTCGGCAATAATTGTAATGCGTGGATCATTTAAGCCTAAGCGCTGTGTCGTCGGATCGACCACCATACCGGGGTGAAACTCAATACCGAGTTGTTCAGCGAGCGCACCGAGCCCATGGGTTGCACCGGGATCGCTTAACCATAACAGGTTACCGCCTTTGCTAAGGTACTCGCTAATAATAGAACTTTCACCAGGCAGTAGATCAACCTGTGGGCTGGCAATAACCAGAGCGGAAGCATTGTCTGGTATTAGTTGGGTAACACCGAGGTTAATGGTTTGTGTGTTAATGCCGCGTGACTCAAGTTGTGTAGTCCAGTCGGATAGATCATGGTTAGCGCGGCCACGTGGGCTGCGTTCGCCGTGTCCTTCAAGGAACACAATAAAACGGTCAGCATTTCGTGCTAGACGTTGCAGCGCATTAGTCATAGCTTGTTCAGAAAGTGTTTGCAGGTTTTCGCGGCGTTCGCCATAGCGTAAGACAAGCTCGCCTTTAACGCGCACACCATTTTCTCTTGCCAATTGTGGCTCAATATCAGGGTCGATGAAATTAAGACTAATATCTTCTTTGTAATGTTGGTAACGCCGCACGAAATTTTCAATTTGTTCATTGGGGCGGACAAATGAAGTAATTGAAATGGGGCCGTCAATTTTTTCAAGTAAGGCAATACTCGAATCAGATAATGTATTGCGACTATTTTTGGTCCAATCACTGCTTACATTATAACGATCACCAAGCCATGCCAGCATCGCGATAAAAACGAGGAATACAGCTACAAAAAATATATTTTGTAAACGTATTTGCAAATGAGTCTTTTTCGTTACTTGCATAGGGCGTAACTCAATGTTGCATGCGGTAACTATCTAGCTTACGGATAGTTAGCACAATGAAGGTTGTGATGATTAATATGAAAAATATTATGTCAGAGCTATTCATCTGGCCATTGTAAAAAGGCGATGCGTGTTTTGATATGGATAGATATTGTAGCGCGCTTTGTAAGGCGTCGACTTTAATCAAGGATGCGAGTAATTCAACTAACCAAAATAAAAACAAAATAATACCGATACTGCTAAACGCAGAGAGGCCAATATGTTCAGTCAGTGATGAAGCGAATACACCGATAGTCATAAAGGTAAACGTCACCAATAAGAATCCGAGCAGGGAAGAGAAATAGAGCCCGGCATCAAGTTGTGTACCAAACACAAGCGAGAGCGTGATCAGTAGTGGAATCACCGCTGCGATTAGGCTAAACAGATATAGCCCCAGGCATTTTCCTAAAACAATTTCAGTCATGCTAATGGGGGTAGAGAAAAGCAATTGTGAGGTTTTATTTTTAAATTCACCACTGAAACTGCGCATTGTTAACATCGGCGCTATCAGAATAAATAGATAACTACAAAAGTAAAAGACGGTTGAAACAATGGTGCCGGTTACGCCAATCCCACCAAGATTATTCGCTGGGTTTTCTAAATAAGATTTAACCAGGGTGACGAGTATCAAAAATACGACAAGACTAATACCAGAGAGGACAATCCAGGCTAATAGTGAATTAAACATATTACGCAATTCACGTTGTGCAATTGAAAATATGATCATGCTGTGACTTCTTCTGATGAATGCAGGTCGTTATCGCTACAAGTAATGTCAATAAACATCTGTTCCAGTGAACCCGTTTGTGGCGTCAGCTCATTAAGTTGCCAGTTATTATTGACTGCGCTACCGGCAAAATCAGCGGGACTAAATTCATTACTGCAATGTAATTGATAACGTCCTTCACTTAGTTGCTCAACCGTATCTACACCATCTAGATTAGTTAGTATTTGTATTTCTGGCGGATTGCTTAAGGACACCGTAATAATATTTTTTCGTAAGCGTGAGTCAAGTCCGGCAAGACTGTCTTCAAGTGCGATTTTGCCTTGATTGATAATAATCACGCGGTCACATGTAGATTGTACCTCGGGTAGAATATGAGTCGAGAGAATGACACTGTGGTCACTACCCAGTTCACGAATCAGGCTACGAATCTCGCGTATTTGTATTGGATCTAAACCAACAGTGGGCTCATCGAGAATCACGACCTCAGGGGTATGGATAATAGCCTGAGCAATGCCGACACGCTGTTGGTAGCCTTTTGAGAGATTGGCAATAAGTCGTTTTTGTACATCGCCGAGTCCACAACGCTCACAAGCTCGGCTGATTGCTTTGGCAATATCAGCACGTGGAATGCGGTTAAGCTTTGCGCAATACTCGAGATATTCAATAACGGTTAATTCAAGGTATAAAGGCGGTTGTTCTGGTAGAAAACCCAGTGCGGCTTTGGCTTGGCGTGGCTCATCAAGGATATCGAAACCATTAATACGCACACTGCCGGAGCTTGGCGCTAGGTTGCCACTGATAATCTGCATGGTAGTGGATTTGCCCGCACCATTAGGACCTAGGAAACCGAGAACCTCGCCTCGGTTCAGGGTCAGGTTTACATCAGCCAGGGCATGTAGGTTGCCATAGTCACGATACAGGTGTTCAACCTGAATGAGGGTTTCTCCTGACATTTCTTCTCCACCGTTGATTATTCCAAGGCTTATTATTGTTACTTAAGTATAATGTTAAGAATAATTTAATTGTACCGATATAGTCCATAGATTGTCTTTTTTATTGTGGTATTAGTGAGTATGAGTGATTTTTGTAAAATTTATGCAATGAATATCGAGCGGCGTGCCTCGCTGTTAGGCCTGCTTGAGCTTAAAGCAGATGACCATAAAGTAGCCGAAGTGCTACACCAGTTTATTCTTGATAAACAGGCGGATAAAATTGTTGATGATTTTTATGATTATCTGCTACAGCATAATGAATATGCTTTGCTGCTTGAACCTGATTTGATCCCCGCTCTTAAACAGACGCAGTCGGACTATGTACGCAGTTTTGGGGTCGATTTTGATACCAGTGATTACTTTAATTACCGTTTACGGATTGGAATTGCCCACAAGAAGGTAGGTTTGACCTTGGGATTGTATCAATGTGCTTATCGTCAATTACAACAACTTATGCTTAAAGAGATTCCTGAAAAGTTTATGCAGGATGGCATTAGTGGTCGTGATCTTTATTGTTTTATTCATAAAGTAACCGCATTGGATATGACCTTAGCGATTGAGACGTATCACCATGCATATGTCACGGAAATGGAAGATGAGTTGGAGGAAATTCATTCTGATTCAGCGATATTACGCAATAAGGTTAGGATGGACTCGTTGACGGAGTTATATACAAAAGATTACGGTATCGCCGTGTTGGAAAAATGCTTAGCGCAGCAAGAACATGAAAATGGGCTTTGTGTCATTATGGCCGACATCGATTTCTTTAAAATAGTTAATGATACCTATGGGCATTTAGCTGGTGATGAAGTACTACGCCAAGTTGCAAGATTATTGAGTTCCACAGTTCGTGATTTTGATACCGTATGTCGTTTCGGCGGTGAAGAATTTTTGATCGTACTGTGCAAAACGACTGAAGATATTGCAATGAAGGTGGCTGAACGTATTCGTTTGTTGGTAAGTGAGAATAATGTTCAATATGATGGAAAAGATATTCATGTCACTATTAGTCAGGGCATTGCTGTTGCCGAGTCGGGAAGTGATAGCTTGGCGTTATTGAATAAAGCAGATATAGCCTTATACAAGGCTAAGGCTCAAGGGCGGAATTGTGTTGTGATGAGTGAGGCAGATGTTATTAGGGATTGATACGGGTGGAACTTTTACCGATTTTGTTTTATTGACTGAGCAGGGTTTACGAGTACATAAGGTTCTTTCAACACCACACGCACCTGAGGAAGCGATTCTTCAGGGTATTCGCGAGCTAGGCTTTAATTCTTGTCAAGATCTCAGAATTGTTCATGGTTCAACCGTAGCAACGAATGCCGTACTTGAAGGTAAAGGTGTGCGTACCGCCTATATCACTAATCGGGGTCTGGCCGATGTATTAAGTATTGGTCGGCAAGCACGCCAATTACTTTATGATTTACAACCTACAATACGGCTACCTCCTGTTTCTGCGAAGTTATGCATTGAAACGGGAGGAAGAATTTCTGCCGGTGGAGAAATCATTGATGCATTGACCGAGGTCGATCTACAAGCAATCAAAAAATCACTTACTGATTTGAAACCTCAAGCCGTCGCGATCAATTTACTGTTCTCTTTTTTAGATGATACTGCTGAAAAAGCTATCGCTAAAATTATTCCTAATGATATTTTTGTCTCACGTTCTTCTGCGGTATTACCTGAATACCGGGAGTTTGAGCGTGGCATGACAACCTGGTTGAATGCGAGTGTTGGTCCACTTGTGCAAGGTTATTTGCAACGCCTGAAAGAAGGAGTTGATCCTGCACAGGTTTCGGTAATGCAAAGCTCCGGTTCGACTATTGCGGCTGAACAAGCGGGTGAGTTCGCTGTGCATTTATTATTGTCGGGGCCCGCGGGAGGGTTGGCAGGTGCGCAGTTTGTTGCTCGTATGGTTGGTAGAGAAAAACTACTTACCTTTGATATGGGGGGAACGTCAACCGACGTAGCGCTCATTGATGGTGAAATAAGCCTGACCAATCAGGGGAAAATTGCAGGCTATCCCGTCGCGATATCGATGGTCGATATGCATACTATTGGCGCAGGTGGCGGTTCATTAGCGAGAATTGATGCGGGTGGTTTATTACAGGTTGGGCCAGAGTCAGCCGGGGCGAACCCGGGTCCAGCCTGTTATGGCAAAGGTGGCAAACAAGCGACGGTGACAGATGCAAATTTGGTGTTGGGCCGATTACGGACTGATGACTTTCTTGGTGGTGAGATGGCGCTGGATGAACAGGCGGCAAGACAGGTAGTCGCTCAAATTGCTGATGAGATGGGTCTATCGGTTGAGGCAGCGGCAGAAGGAATTATCAAGATTGCCAATGAACACATGGCGAGAGCCTTGCGAGTGATTTCCGTACAACGC
>Ga0316205_10000303_pt1 | contig 103505 bp, 154 predicted proteins | sample 3monthpyrite_MG_FD_204941 | JGI IMG/M metagenome (GOLD analysis project Ga0316205, IMG submission 204941) | Microbial mat bacterial communities from mineral coupon in-situ incubated in ocean water Damariscotta River, Maine, United States -... | ecosystem: Environmental > Aquatic > Marine >... | reverse complement strand
CTATTCCTGGATGAACTCAATCGTTCTACACTCGATGTACGTCAAGCTACACTACAACTTGTACTGAACAAAGAACTTCACTCCCACAAACTTCCATATATCGACGGTCGTGCTACTACAATCGTTGCAGCTATCAATCCAGCTGATGACTATCAGGTTGACGAAATGGACCCTGCTCTGATCGACCGTTTTATCCACGCAGAACTAGAAGCTGATACTGCTTCATGGCTAGCCTGGGGACGCAGCAGTAAAGTAAACTCTGTCGTACTAGACTTTATCGCTGAACACCCTGATCGCCTACACTGGATGCCGGAAAACGGTGACGTAGGAGCTACCCCTAGATCATGGGCTAAACTAGGTGCCTTTGTAGACAATATGAACAAGACTCCGAAAGAAGTTCATTTCCCTATTATGAAGGGTAAACTTGGTTCTGAGCTAGCTGGTCAATTCTTATCGTTCTACAACAACTACGCTAAAGTCGTCAAACTTGAAGACGTAGAAGCTGTTATCGAGAAGAACAAAACACAGAAGATCGAAACCATCGTTAAGAAAATCGCAAAACTAACCAGTAAACAAGAAGCTATTCAGAAGCGCCAGCTTACAGAAACTTTCTTTGAGAAATACATCAAAGCAAATGACAAAGCTGCAGATGCTATGCCGGCAATTGCATTCTTCCATTCTTTGGAAATCGAAATCCTGAACTCATTCTTGAAAGCTCACAAAGAAGAGGACCACAAAGACTACATGAAGATCGCTCAATTCGATGAAGATATTACAGGTAGCAAAGGTCTGTTCCTAAAAATCACTACTAAAACAAAGTAGTGGAAATGAGGGATGGGTACCTGTATAAACTAGTGTTAAACACTGGTAACATTTTTATAGGTACTTACGATGCAACACGTACTACATCTTCAACATATACTTTTTTACTTCGTTATACAGACTACGATTGGCCAGGTAGCGTTTTTGAGCAACACATCAAGAATAACGATACCGTACTTCTAGGTCATCCAGATGACTTTCCAGAATACATGATTTAAGGACCACTATGACAATCAAGCATACTATAGGCGATTATCCTATTATATGGAGTTTTAACCCTACTCCTGAGCCAAAAACATTTACATTTTCATACGCAGTTAATGAAGGATACTGTAAGGATATGATGTGTGAAGATTGTCCTTTATCCGCTAGTTATGACTTACATATGTCATGTCAAGAATACGCACTATCACTTTGCAAAGATGATGGTATATTTGACGAGTATCCGGAATTACTTATATAAGGTTTATCGTGAACATCGCAGAACTTCATCCTGATTTTTGGGATATTTTTAAACAGTCGTACTCTACACTTAATAACTTAAGAGCCAGCGGTACCACATGTAGAATATTCGGTATCGACTCTTGTAATAATTGCATTATTTCTAAAGATGGAAATTGTATATTGCATAGTGGTTATCAACCTTACGAAGAATTTTTAAAAACATTTGATCAACAATCCTTTGAAAATCAATATCCGGAGTTTCTTATATGAAAAATCATGATTTACAGAACCATCTTTTCTACGCACCGTATTATTATGATACAGACTGGAAGACACTTCTTTATTTACCTAAACTTAATGAAAATAAAGTAGTATTTTCTGATACTAAATGTATATACACCTTCAGACTTGCAAACACTACACGTCGTCGAACATTCGTTAAAAATCTTTTAACAGAAACTCAAGCCCGTAATAAATATCCAGAATACTTCATATAAGGCTGCAAATGATTGAGTACGTACTTATGCAGGATATATCTACTGGACGTTGTTGGTACGGTTTTTACGATAAATATAGAACAGATTGGTCCGAATGGAAGAGTAATATTATGTCAGCAATTAATACACCTCTTGATTTAAGTAGTACAGAGGAAGTTAATATGACTTTAGACGAATTTATTAATACATGTCTCAGTAAAACTTTTCACTGCATCTATCGTAGTACACTACCTATCGATCCTGATACTTTTCAAGAACAGTATCCTGAACTCTTTATATAAGGATTCTTATGTTTTCGTATACACCACTCAGCAAGCGTCAACTCGCAGGTACACGCTACCGTAAAATTAGACAAACTACAGAAGCTTTATCTAATTTACATGCTATACCGGACGACATATTAGAAGAAATGACATTTACACGTACGGATATCCAGGCATTGCGAAAAGATTTTACACAAGCGAACCTCAGTTGTTCAAAAACTTTTACTGTTTGCCATTCATGTTTTAAAGCTTTGAAAGGTAAACATATACGTAAGGATGCTAAGAACTTTTCAGATTACGATTGTAATATTTGTAATACACCTTCTAAATTAACATACTCATCGACACTGCATAAGGCTACATGGACTAACCATAAGATTCAACATTCAACAAATTTAAAAATTGCGAAAGCTTACTGTATAGAAAACTTTCCTGAACTATTTCTTTAGGAGTCTTTATGGAATTATACTTACCTGTAATTTGGTATACATTAGGTGCAATTAGTATGCCTTCAATTTTACTTTGTTACGATATATCAATAAAAATTAAAAAATTTATTAACAACCCTAAAAATTATGATTTTACTGAAGAGTTTCTAAAGGCAATAGTTATTAAATATCCTGATTGGCTTATCGCTTTTATTATTATACTACTTTGGCCAATTTCCTACCCTCTATTTTTACTAATTTGGGTAATGACAATAATTAACGATTTTTTCACTAAATTAAAATGGTCTTTTACTCCAATGAGGTTTATCGTACATAAGTTTGAAACTTATGTCAAAAAACGCCATTGAAAAAAATACCCTGAAGAATACATCTAGGAGCATACTTTGGAACGACCTATCTCTGTAACTTACAAATCTACAAACAAAGTTTTAGAAGCTAACCGATTTCTTCACGAGATTTCAAAAACCGATCTCTTCGCTGCTGACTTTGAGGTCGCTGTTAAGTATACTACCGACGACCTAACTCACTACAAAGAGCTACTCGAAACTGACCTACCGCGTAAAGAACGTATTACCCTTGAATCTCGCCTTAAAGCAACAGCCCTTGATCATCCATCCCATACACAGCTAACTCACTGCAGCATAGCTCTAAATGATCATGAAGGCTATGTATTTATACTAGATAACCCTAAAATTACTAAACGTATTCTCAACTTCTTAACCACTACTCCTGTCCGTCAAGTCTGGCATAACGCAAGCTTTGACTTCAAACATTTACAATTTCATACTGGCAAGTTTCCACTACTTTATGAAGACACTCAGATACTTGCAAAGACTATACTTAACCATGCTGATATCACACAGGCTAAAACCGGCTTGAAGCAGCTCGCTGGACACAAGTATGGTGCTTGGGGAATCTCTGCTGATAATTTTACTATAGAACAGATGTACGATCCTCAGATGCTATTATATTCAACTACCGATGCCTGCGCTACTTATTGGCTATGGAATTCTATACAACGCTATTTAAAGGAAACAAATGTTACATCTAGTTAAATGGTACCATCACTATTTTCTTATTTTCAACGACAATGGTATGGCCGCTATAACAGCAGGCGATAATATGCATGAAGCATTTTGTTGCTATTTTGAGAGCGCTTGGAATACCTCTGAACAGCCATCTCGTGCAATGTGTATTACCTACGGTTGCTTACACGACGAGTTTCATAAACATCCTGTAATCTTATCTATTGATGGTACTGATATCTCATCCGCAAAACAACTATTTAACCGCTATCCAGAATTACTAATCTAAGGGCTATTATGAGAATTATTAAGTTATCCACATTTGATAAGTATTTTATTGCTATTACTGACGATATGTACATTTTAACAACTGGCGAAATTATCAATTGGGATACTGCTATGGACGATATAGGTTTTGAACAGCTAAACGAATTAACATATTTTAATACTAAAGAAGAAGCACAGCACATATATGATAAAATCGCTAAAATACATCCAGAATATACAATTTAAAGGAATTACATGTCAAAATTTGTTACTCACACACCTATTACTGAAAAAGATGTCTATCTATTAACTGTCGAAGGTGATACTAATGACGGCGACTATACTGAACAATCTTCTACTGTCACCTTAGCCGAACTAGAAGACAACGTACTCGCTTTTTACTACTTATTTAATGGAGACATCAAAGGCTGGGGTGAGCTATCCGATCGTAACTCTGTAAATTTATCTGATGATATTACAGAATGTTTATGGGATTATATCCCTAGCTCAGGATACGGACTACATGACATCGAAGTGATTTCATTCCAATATATCGATACAGATGGAGTACTGCACGACGCTCACTTCAATACTTCTGATTTTAAAAAGAACAATCCTGAACTATTTATATAAGGACTGTAATGTACTACTTGTTAAAACGTGAGATGGAATTCCACTACGCAGTAGCTAATTCTGATTTTAAAATACTTAAAGGTTTTAATGCCGGACCATGGTGCGAGACCGCAGAAACAGCTCTATACCAACTAACTAAAAATATGGCCAATAACACTACTTTTCTTCCTGATAAGATGAAAACAGATGGTGGTGATACTATTACTACCTGTACTCCACTTAATATCTCAAACTTCGAAGAGCTTAAACTTAAATATCCAGAATACTTTATCTAAGGACACAAAATGACAATGCTAGAAATCTGTAAAAAAGAACTAGATACACACAATGCTTTGACCCCATCACTTAACGGTCATGTAAAACAGATTGTTACAGCAATCAGTGTACTTTAAGTCTTTATATGCTATAGTATAGGAAATAAACAAGAAGAGCTTATATGCCTATACGATTAACTACTGAAGAATTCAAAACTAAAGCCAATGCAGTACATAATAACATGTACACTTACGAAAATACCGTGTATACAACTAGTCATACAAAAGTAAAAATTACTTGCAGACAGCACGGTGTTTTTGCTATGAAACCTAATAATCACTTATCTGGAAAACAGGGATGCCCCCATTGTTCCAAAGATACGCCTGATAGTAGAACTAAAACTACGGAAGAATTTGTTACTGAGGCTAAAGCTATACATGGTGATGCTTTTGACTACGCTAAAGTAGTTTATAAAAATGCTTTAACACCAGTAGTAATAAAACATAACAGCTGTGCAACTGTATCCCTTGTAATACCTATTAACCATCTAAAAGCTAAAACTTGCAAAGTGTGTTCAGTGCAAAAACTAATACAGACAAATAAAGATAAACAAGTACAAGCAGCTAAAAACTTTTCTAAAAAATTGGGTACTGACTATACTGTAGTAGGAAACTACGTTACTGCAAGAACTAAGATTGAAGTACGCCATAAATGTGGAGGTACTTTCAAGACTACTCCTGATAATTTACTAAGAACCCGTGGCTGTCCGCATTGTGCTTTACACGGCTTTAATTTAACTAAACCGGCTATATTGTATTATTTATCTATTAATAACGGAGAAGCATACAAAATAGGTATTACTAACCGAACTGTGAACGAAAGATTCTTAGTAAAAGAACTTACTAGTATTAACATACTATATTTATGGGATTTTCCGGCAGCTTCTACAGCTTATCAAATGGAGCAAAGTATACTTAAAAAATATAGCAACTATAAGTATACAGGAGATCCGTTACTTTCGTCCGGCAATACTGAACTATTTTCTAGAAACATTTTAAATTTAATTATAAAGGACTTTAATGTCAATGCTAAATTCGCTAACGCAAACTTTAGGCCAAGCTCTTAACCCAAAGGCTAACGACCTAATTAAACAAATTTCAGACACTATTGTAATTAACGTGCCTGACCGTATGAAATACACAATTGCAGTAAGCGTATTAACCACTTTTGCCTCACAGTTCAGACGATCTGCAGAACTCAAAGACGGCACCATCTGCCCTACTAACGCTATCACGGTGATTGCCGCCGGTTCAGGAGTAGGTAAAGACTCCTCTTACAAGATGGCTTCTAAAGCATTTGCTAAAGCTTACAAAATTATCGATGCCCATGTAGAAGATACCTTGGTTCAAAAAGCTATAGAAGAAGCACAGAAAGCTGGTGAGGAATTACCTAGTGTACCTGAAGTGTATAACAACTACCGCAAATACTGTCCTACTTATGAGACAGCATTTACTACTGCTCCAGGTTTTGTAGCCTTGGCAGAAGAAATCATGACAGCGCCTCTAGGAGCCCCTTTAGTCGTAACCTCAGAAATGAGTGATGAATTCTCCAGCAACAAGGACACAGACGAGTTGATTAAAGCATTAGCAATCTCTTATGATCTAGGGGATATACCAGCTAAAAACACAAAAGGTTCTGAATTCCGATCTAAAAAGCTAACAGGTGTACCTACTAACGCTCTTTTAATGGGTAGCTATAATATTCTTATGTACAATGAAGCAGTTAGGCATAAATTTATAAATGCACTAGCTTCTAAACTAGCTCGTAGATCTATAATATACTTCAACAACGAAGTTTTACCTGAACCTGATTTCAGCAACGATCCCCTATTACTACTAGAATATGAAGAAGTCCAAGATGATAAAGCCGCAAAAGCAAGAGAATTAATAGAAGACTACTTTATTGATGTTGCTAAATATGGGATTACTCACGCTAACACACCTTTACCAGTTAGTACTGAAGTAGATCAATTATTCAAACTTTACCGAAGATATAATAAAGATTACGTAGCTCAGTCAACCAATCCCGATTCTCTAAGTTCTCTTGTACGTTTACACAATCAGTGGCGTGCTTTAAAACTATCTTCTACATTTGCCTTCATAGAGAAAGCTTCTAGTATACAGAAACATCACTACGAACAAGCTATGCAATTTATTGAGATGCTATCTGATGATATACACAACTTCGAAACCGAAATTAGTAAATCGCCTTATGAACATTTTGCAGATTTTATGAAAACTCAAGTACAAGAAAACGGCAAAGCAGTTATATCTGTATATGACCTAAAGAAAAACAACTACGTAACCTCAGTATCCCATGGAAAGCTGCAAGAACTAGTTCACCTAGCTTCCGGCTACGATACCTCTGGTATTTACTCAATAATCAACGAAGGAGGTGCATTACAATATGAACCGATTATTAAAACTGAAGTTGTGGGCATATCATTTAAACCCATTGATTGTACACGACTTAACATTGCTATCACTAATGGTGATTCTGAAGCTGTAAGAACTGCTAAACATGATATCTCTGTCACTACCGCATATGGCTTTGATGTCAACGATACTACTTTCAACGATCTCTCAAACCTATTAGAAGGTGACTATGCTTATTCACCGTTTAAATTCCGTAACGGAGTTCGCGGTAAAGAAAACATTCTTGGTGGAACCAAGTGGGTAGTCTTAGACATAGATGATTCACCTATTACAGCATCTGAAGCTCACTTCATGCTATCCGACATAAACCATCATATCGCCTTATCTAGTGATCCTGACAACGAGTACAAGTTCCGAGTACTCATCGAGCTAGACTCTACCGTCGAACTTTCACCGATTGCTTGGAAGCACTTCTATCTAGGTATAGCAGAAGACTTGGCGCTCAGAGTAGATCCACTACCTCAATCTCAAATATTCTTTAGCTATGCCGATCGTCCAGTTATTTCCAACCTAGATGCTTCTCCATTGGAAGCTCGTCCTTATCTCATTCGTGCCAAAGAACTGGAAGCCGATAAAAAGCACAAAGATCAGACATTTACCTCTGCTCAAAAATCAGCACAATTGAAAGATCCACTCACTACGTTCAACTACGCATTTGAAGCCCCATGGGGTTCTGCATCTCGTAATGTTATACGAGCTATGTACCATCTTCGTGAGCTCGGCGGTTCTTTGGAAGACGCTAAATCACTCTACGCAGATATTCAAGAATACTGGGATGTACCATTCGAAGAAGTTCGCTCAGAAGCAATGCAAAATCAGATAGCTCGTTTATTTTAAGTATTTCTATGTATTATCTCATTTACGACCCTATTAATTTTGATTATATTATTGTAAACCCTAAAAATAACAGGTCATCGTATGACTGGTATAACAGTATTTCAAAATGTTTTAACTTAGTGACAGATGGTGCTCACGAATGGACTTACCCTGATGATCAATCTGAATCAGGAATGCGTGAATGGGCCGAAGGATATGACTGGAAACTTATTAGTACTTACGACGAGTTACCTACAAAACAGTCTCACCCAGAATTATTTATTTAAAGGACACCTATGCACCCTATAACTATGTACATCAATTTTTTACAAGCAGTGGAACAAGGACATGTTACAGATTTAGCTGATTACGCAGAATGTTCGACTACCGGAGTATGTGATAATTGCCCAGCAAGTAGAGCCTGTGAAACTTTATCTGAAAGTCGTACTCGTGAAGTATACGAATTAAACTTTAGACAACTTATTACTCCACTTATCTCTGAATTCCAAGATCGTGATTTAGCTTGGTTTAAAACATCTTATCCAGAATTATTTATTTAAAGGAATTTTATGTACCATCTTATCACTGACCAAGAAGCTCGGGATTCATTTGCAATTATTGACGACATCAAAAACTGCTGGCATGGAAATGGTCAATGGGGATCACTACAAGAAATCGTCCATACTGCTATTGAAGGTTGCGAAGCACCTGATGATGACGATGGAACCATTGTTATGCATGATTTCTCTACGATTGAAGAATATTGTAAAGCATTAAGAAGCAACAGCGATCTATACATACAAACAATTCATCTCGCTAAAGCCGAACATCCATCTGACTTCTTAACAAAATTCCCAGAACTACTAATTTAGGATATTTCATGTATTACTTAATACAAGATCAATGGGATAATGAGTTTATACTAATGTGCCCTGAATCTCATCAATCTTCTATAGATTGGAGTGATGCCATTACTGAATGTTTATCACTTCCTTTTGATTATATAGGTAGCTGGAACTTTCCTCGTACTATTTCTTTAGATACTATGTCAAAATGGGCTGCAGGTAGACATTACTTAATTGCAGGTGCATTCAACGAGCTACCTACAAAACAATCACACCCAGAATTGTTTATATAGGATATTTCATGCACCTTTAAGCAAATGGTCGTCATAATAAAACTAATTAACTCAAAAAGGTGCTTATGATTTTTATTAAAGACTTAGGAACACGCTTAATTAATAGCAATTCTAAACGAACAAGACGTTACTACCTATGTAAATGTAATAGTTGCGGTATAGAAAAAGAAATTAGATCAGAACAGCATAAACAAAATCCAAATGCTGCATGTTCATCATGCTCTGCAAAACAAGTAGCAGAACAAAATAAACTTAAAGCAGCAAACGAGTTTATCTCTAAAGCTCAAATTTGTCATGGTGATAAATATGATTACAGTAATACTGTATATCAAACAAACCAGGCAAAAGTAACAATTTTTTGTAATAACTGCGAGTCATATTTTGAACAAAGACCAGCAGATCATAAAAGAGGAGCTGGATGCCCACACTGTAAAACACATGGAGGATGGCGTTACTCCGATTGGATTGAACAAGGAAAAGAGAAAAACGGTTACAAAGTCTATATAATTGAGTGCTGGAATGAAGAAGAACGTTTTCTTAAAATAGGTAAAACATTTAACACGTTAGAACGTCGTTTCAATGGAAAATACAATATGGCGTATCAATGGAAAGTTCTTCAAATAATTGAAGGGTCACCAAGATATATATGTGAATTAGAGCAAACGTTTCATAATAGCTATCATCAATATAAATATTTACCAAAACTACAATTTCATGGAAAACAAGAATGTTATGCTATTAAAAATAAAGAAATAATTTTAAAAACTTTAAAGGATCATGAATGAAACAATCAACTACAAATTCCTATATTACAACAACAGATATAAATACTACTGATTTTAGTATTGAAGTAAACGCTTCCATGTTTAAAATGTTAACTACAAACGTATATAATGATACTATCTTAGCCAGTATTCGAGAATGGTCGACAAACGCCATTGATGCTTGTCTAGAAGCCGGCCATACACCGAAGTTCGAAGTTCATTTACCTACTACTTCCAACGCACAGTTTTCTGTACGCGACTATGGAACAGGCTTAGCAGAAAAAGATATCACTGGACTATTCTGCACATTCGGAGCCTCTACTAAACGAGATTCTAATGAATACAACGGTACTTTCGGTATCGGACGTATGTCAGCTTTAGCTTACGCATCAAACTTCACTGTTGAATCGTTCTACAACGGTATGAAGATCACTTACCTGATATCTTTAAAAGATGATCTACCAGTCAGTATGTCACTAGGCACTACACCTACTTCTGAACCTAACGGCTTACGATTATCACTTCCTGTACAAGCAGAAGACATCCCTACTTTCCATGAAAAAGCAAAGAACCTTTATAAGTATTTTGACCATAAACCTATAATCAATACGGAACTACCAAAACTTAGCACACTTATCGAACATCAAGATTTTTATCTTTTAGATTCTACTCACCATCAAAGTAACGTAGTTCTAATGGGAAATGTTGTTTATTCTTTAGACCAATACCAGATTAGATCTAACTACGATAACCTAGTGCTTCGTGTACCTTTAGGTTCAATTTCAATTACTCCAGGTAGAGAATCACTAACTTACGATAAACCGACCGTAGCATTTCTTGTAGATTTTATAAAAAACGTAGAAACTATTATAATTAATCGCGCAAACCTATCTATTAAAAAAGAACCCACACTTTTTAAACAATTATTGCTATTTAGTTCTTTATGGGACAAAGTACCATATGCATTAAGACCACAGCTTGCGCATCCGTCTATTACTAAAGGTACACTAGTTATTGACAACTATATAAGATGGTCTCATCCTGATTTTGTATTCTCACTAAAAACTAACTATTATCAAAAAACTTTTAAAATCACTGATCGTCGCGCATCATTTTCCGATGTCAAAGAAGCTGATTTTATCATTGTTGATCAAAGACAGTATAGTCATGTCGTAAAACAGTACTCTAGTACTTCTGCAGTTTTTATCGCTCCTAATACGTTAACAAAAGATGACTTTACTATAACTACGCCAAAGATCGAAAGCTACTTACAGTATTTAGGTATTACCGATTACAAGAAAGTATCTGACTTCGAAAAACCTGAAAAACAATCCCGACTAACAGTTGGTACTATACCACTAAAAAATTTTGGTAGCTCAGCTTACTCTGCGTACGACTACGACCTAGCTACAAACACAGAAGAAATACTTTACTGTCCGTTAAAAGGCTCAACTTATGAACTCACTTACGATGAACGAGAAGCTATAGTATCTCTAAGAAATTATCTATCACAAACACTAGGTATCTCTATCCCACAGATTTACGGAATTCAGCAAAAGTACATTAGTATTGCAGAACAGCTACCTAAAGCACATTTAGCTATAGACTACTTGAAAAAAATATTAACCAGCAATACTATTACTTTTAACATTAGACCAGATTATACTGATAGTTCAGTGCACGGAGATTATAATAGTTATAACCTACATCGCGTATTGCAAAACGTCTCGAACATACCTGATGATTTAAATACTGCTGTACAGGAACGTCCGCTACATAACTATAAACAAGCAGTATTAGACGCGAGAATAGTCAGTACATTAGATTCGTTATTCGGTATCACATGTAAAGAACCTACGTACACTTACAATTTTACAAATATTGAGAAAAAGTATCCGTTATTATACACATTACGTAATGATTCTGTATCTACACTATCTCATTATTTTAAATTGGAGAAACACTACCATGACACATATTCTTCTGGATAATGGTGACCTAGTTCTTACACTTACCGAAGAAACACGTCACTTAACACCGAATTCGCTAAACTACCATGCTATTAAAAAACTACTAACCGAATCACCTACAGAACAGGCTATCCTAGATCTTCTCAATGAGGATACCCCCGACGGTATTTGGTACGCAGGGTTATTACACGATGATTTATATATTCAGCATATTACTGATATGACTATTACTAATTGGGAAAGAGTTACAGAGTTTAATAAAGCTTATCGACTAGTACCACCAACAATCATAGGTTCATTCACCTCACGTGAGAACCTAGTGAATGCCTTTCCGGAGTATTTTATATGACAGTTAGATTATACCGCGCTACCACACTTCTTCAGGTACACAGTATATACATCTATATTACTGATAAGTGGTTCTCTTCGAATTTTGACTCTCTCGAACAGCTGTGTGAAGTAGGTTATGACGACTCCGATAAACGCGCTACAGAATCAAACGATGTTGACTGGATTGCAAACGAAGAAGAGTGCCAGTTATTAGTAGTAGCTGATGTAGAGTCCTTCGAAGACATACCTTACAAATACCCGGAGCTATTTATATGAAACAATATGTATATCCTAAATCACACGACACTGTTTTTGAAATTACCAGTATCCAAATTAAGTACATTGAATTCTCTGAAGATATAACAGCCTCTATCCTAGGTTTTGTCTATAATACACGTAACCCATCTACTGTTACTTTACATGCAAAGAACTTATCAGAATTACAAAAGTACATTAAACCTCTATCACATTGGCAGGGAAAATACCCGGAACTATTCATATGACTATTTATGGTACCTATAAAGATGATGGATGTACTATAAAGATTGTAGATACAATCGATAATACACGAAAACAGTATTTAAACGAAGTATTCTTCATTACCAGAGATAATGATTTTTTATGCCCATACGACAGTACTTGTTTTTCTTGTTATTCTTGCAGATCTACAAATCCTACTATATACAAGTTATGTAACAGCAAGTTACCATCAACTGAGATAGCTAAAACTGTTGCAACTCTAATATATTCTCAATTCCCAGAACTTTCTATTTAAAGGCTTACCATGATTCAAGACTACTACGACGGCAGTGACCAACTATCAGCAGACCACGGCTCTTCCGACTTTACACGTATTTCACCTTCAGGTGTTTCAAAATTTTTTGCTACACCTCGCCAATGGTGGGGAGAGACAAAGCTAGGTGAATCCGGTTTCGAAGGTTCTACTAGTACGCTGCTAGGTAACATCGTTCATCACTTCGCAGATTGTGCCGCTAAAAAAGAGTCCCCCGGTAGTTCATCAGAACTAGTTAATGACTACCTTACAAAGCAAACTATAGACTACGATCGTGCAGACATTGATACGCTTTGGAAGGATATGTCTACCACTCTCATCGATGCTTGTGTATCTGGCCGTACGTTTGACTCCACAGAACAATTCATACACTGGAAGTTACTACCAGGTATTTACACAGCAGGAACTTATGACGCCTTATTACCATTAGGTAATGGGACATACTCAGTACGGGATTACAAAACTGCAGGTCAAAAACCTACAGGTATATCCTATGCTTACCGTATGCAAGCTCATGTCTACGCATACATTTTAACCAAGCTAGGGAAACCTGTATCACAGATTGAACTTCAATACATCGTACGTCCTACAAAAACGTTACCTTGCCGACATTTCGAATTCAAGGAACCGTTCACTCAAGAACACTTTGATAAGATTGAGTCTCAACTTATGACTATAGCCCACTCTGTGAAACTGTGGGATGAGAACCCCGACTTACGTTGGGCTTTAGCTCAAGATATCCGTCTTAAACTTAAAGATAAGCCAAAGCTTTTTAAATAATTTTAAAGAATCTATAGGAGATATCCATGTTAAAATACTTATACCAGAAACTTTTTCCTGTTAAATTACCTGATACAGAAAACTATGTACCTACCGAACTAGAACCGTATGTAATACTTTTTGGCTCCCGTTTATGGGGAGGTGCTAAAAAATCTTCGGATGTTGATTTACTGATCCGAGAATTTGATGTTACTACTATTAAAACAATACTAACTAGTTTAAACCTAGCGTTTAAAGAAAACCGTAAAGGTTACTCAAATGTACTAAAATCAATAACATTTAATCTTAATAATCTACACTATCAGATTTCAGTACAAAGCTATAAAGAATTTAAAGCTTCAGAACAGGCTATTCCGATAATGGCGGCTTTCTCTAAGACTCAGAAAAAAGTCAGCAAAAAAGAATATCGTGTAGATACTTATACATCTCTATATGATCACTTCCGTTATCAAGAATCGATTTCTGTGCTACCAAAAGACTTACAAAAATTTCTTACCGCAAACTACCCTGAACTACTGATTTAAAGGACTATCATGGGATACATAACAGACTACACACTTGAGATACAAGGCACATTTGATACCCAGTTACTAAACAAAGAGTTAGATGCTATTACTGACTATAATTGGGAATTTTACAAAGATAATACATACTATTTATGTGACGCAAAATGGTATAACTTTGATGATCATATATTAAAATTATCAGTAAACCACCCAGAACTTGTCTTTCATTTATATGGCGTAGGAGAGGATAGTGAAGATCGTTGGGTAGAATACTACTGGAATGGACACCATTCAGGCGGCCAAGCAGAACTAATTTACCCATCATTTGACCCTTCATTACTTGGGGACCTAGCCACAACCAGACCAGAACTATTAATTTAAAGGATAACATATGAACTTACAACCATGGGACTTATACCATAAAGGTTTACATGTAGACATACTTTGTCGACCTATCAAACTAGGTCAAACTGTATTGGTACGAGGATACGGTTCACAGAATACAGATACATTCGCCACTGTAACACGAATCAACAGAAAACGTATTACAGTCAAAACTTACGAATCTTTTACTCGTTATACATATACGACAAGAACTACGGATACAAAACTTTATCGCTATGCTCCTGAAATGTTAATCGTACCTTACGAATTCATCGAAGCAGCTGAGCTCGAAAAACAGCAACTACCATTAAATTACCCAGAATTTTTTATCTAAAGGAAACACATGATTGACTTATTTGGACTCCCACTAAATGTTGGAGATGAAATTCTATACACTACAGGCAGCCAAAGCAATACCGATATCAGCAGAGGTACTATTATTGAAATAGATGAGACTTACTGGGAAAAATCTAATAGACATATATATAGTGGAGCACCTGCTGCACTTATACGTACAGAGAATGGCCGAAAAGCATCTATATGGCGAGGTAAGCATGAACTAGTTTCTGTTGCACCTTTCAAACAACTACACCCCGAACTTTTTATTTAAGAATTATTATGACTGATATGTGGAAACGACCGATTAAAATTAACGATTTGGTAGCTTGCAAATACGTTATGAATACCAGTACCGTACTGACTTACGGAAAAGTCTTAGCCCTTTCACCTAAGAAAGTTAAAGTACGGACACTAATGCCGTTTTACAAAGATAAGATGTCCTTTAATTTTTCTGAACACAGCAGAGTAGAATATAAAGATCCTGAAGACTGTCTTATTGTAAATACAGAATCAGAGCATCTACAAAAAACTTACCCTGAGCTGTTTATCTAATGTACCATATTCTACAGCTTAGTAATGGTAAATACACTATATATAAAGAAGATGAAGGTTGGTTACATTTAAACGAAACACAAGGATATTACAGTAACAATTTACGTGATTTTACAGAAATTACTAAGATAACACCTGCTACTCTTAGCCCTTCTTATATACAAAATGAATTACCAGATAATGATACATGTATTTATATTATATCTATACCTTCTTTAGACTTTGATAGCTACCCCGAACTCTTCATTTAACCCGGCTTAGGAACCGCAAGTATCCTCAAACTTACATTATTACGCCCATAACCGTAAAAAGTACCTAAGTTGCAATTAAGCTACATAGCAGTATAATATACGTAAAGGATAATAATGAAAAAATACTACTACACTTATATACTGCATAGCTACGCGGATAATCGTAGTTACATTGGTTCACGAGGATCAAGTGTACTCCCGCATAAGGATACTAAGTACATGTCGTCATCTAAAGCTGTAACAAAAGAGTATCTAGCAAAGTGCACAAAAACGATACTGAAAGTATTTAGTAACCGTCATGATGCACTGATGCACGAAGTTTACCTACACGAATTATTTAATGTAGGAGTTAATACAGCTTTTTTTAATCAAGCAAAACAATCCTCAACAAAATTTGATCGTAGTGGTATACCTATGACTACTCAACATAAGGCTAGAATAGGTAAAGCAAACAAACTTTCACGTAATACTCCTGAAAGCAAGGAAAAGCAAAGGAAATTACGATCAGGAGCTATAGTCTCGGCAAGTACAAAACATAAATTACGACTACTCAATTTAGGTAGTAATAGCCCTAAAGCGAAAAAAGTCTGTTGTATTGAGACTGGAACTATTTTTGGTTCCATAAGTGAGGCGGCCCAATGGGCTAAAATACATTATTCAGGTATAGTAAAAGTCTGCAACGGAAAACAAAACAAAGCAGGTACGTATACCTGGAAATATTCAACTTAACATAAAGGAAAAACATGGCACACGCAATTAAACTTTTAGTCTCTGCTTTTGAATCAAGCGGTAAATCAACCATAACTTCAAAACTCAAAGACGTATTAGTCATAAATATGGACCACAAAGAATATGGATTTAAAATTCCACACGCTAACATCAAAGAATACGAAGGTATGGAAGCACTCCTGTCAACTGTAGGTGAAAAAATTACTGCTTACAAAGACAAGTTCAACCGTTATCCAGCTACTGTAGTATTCGACACAGTAACACAAATGTACTCATCTATGCAAAAGTATAACGCTGATAAATATAAAGGTTTTGATGTTCACACTAATAATAACCGTGATACACTGGCTTTTAATGAATTTATCGAAAAAACACTAATACCATCTGAAATTAACGTAATAGTAGTTGCTCACACATCATACGATGAAGCAACAGCTCGTCATATCATACCTGCTACAGGATCGTTCGCTAAAGCTGGATCATGGCTTTCTGTAGTTAATGATGCAATTTTCATTGAAAAGAAATCAAATAAACTGGTGGTACATACTTCTGGACTTAAATATCCTGCTCGTTCTACTCTAGAAGACTTACCTACAGCAGTTAATATCGAAGAGTACGATTTACAAGAACATCTAGATAAACTAGCAGCAATCAAGTTTGAATCAGAAGAATTCGTTTTGTAATGCTGGTATTTAAAAACAAAGAGAAAGGTACACACTTTTGTGTGAATAACCCTACCGGCGAAGTACTATTTCTTTTTAACAAGGAATTTTCAGTACTCCGCAAATTCTCAAAGATGTTCGGAGACCTAGATTATCTAGAACTCCCGAACTATAAAATCGTACAACAATTTAGAAAACTTGTAAAAACAGGTATTCTAAAAGATGTTGATTATAAAGATACGAAAACGTTCTTTAAAAACAACTACCCTGAACTCTTTATTTAAGGAACTTTATGAAATTGCTAAATGATACCATTGTACTTATACATCATAAAAATACTAGCTGGTTCGGTAAGATTACTGGTAATTCTATTGATAACTCTTACACTTACACAGCACTAACTGAAGGTTACGATCAGACTATTACTTGTGAGTATAGTCTACCATCTGAATGGATAGTGGATAAAGGTGATAACATTGAAGAATTAAAACTTAAATATCCAGAACTATTCATCTAACTATGGGCGAAATCCCGAACTAACAATATCTACTAAACCCACCTAAAAGGAAAAAACATGAAATTCAAAGTCACAACAAACCCTGAAGCCGTCAAAGAATCTGGCGGTGGAGCATCATTCATCGGTTCATCTGGAATCTATGATACAACAATCACATTTGCATCTCTTGATGTATCAACTAACGGTGCTGAATCTGTAAACTTCAACCTAGATTATAACGGAAACAGCCAAACTATCTACGGACCTTACGTTACTAACACTAACGGAGATACTAACGAAATCGGTGCAGCACTGATCAACAAACTTGCTATCATTGCGGGTATGACTGACGGAGACGACTTCGAAATCGAAAACGAAACTCACGCTGTTGGTAAAGACAACAAAGAACAAGAGTTCGCAGTTATCACCAACTTCTCAGATTTAGCTATTAAAATCCGCCTTCAAGAAGAATACTATATTCCTGAAAAAGGTGCCAAAAAAGGCGAAATCCAGAAGCGTATGGTTATCAAATCATTTTTCCGTGAAGACGGCGCATCTGCAGAAGAGATTGTCAACGAAACTGAGATTGGTAAACGTCTAGCTCTTGAAACAGAGAAGTATGCTAAAAACATTACTTACAAAAATGGTCTTACTGAAGAAGACATTACTACTTGGTATGAAGCTAAAAAATCTGGTGGCTCAAAAACTCCTACACCAAAAAAAGCTGCTGCTAAAAAAGAGGGTGGAACTCTATTTAAATAACAAGGAATACACATGACTAACAACATCGAAGCTCTGGTAGGGCAAATCCCTATCTACATCGCAACGAATGAAGAAGACTATTTTACATTTTACCTTACAAATGGTTACAAAGTAAAACTTTACCACGAACAAGATTGTTGTGAGTCTGTGTACCTTGAAAGTTTAACAGGCTCTCCTGACAAACTTCTATATACGCCACTTATCAAAGCTGAAGAACGTTCCAATTCTCCAGAAATGGTAGATAGCTATACTTCACAGACGTGGACCTTCTACACCTTTGCATCTGCAAAAGGTTACGTAGACCTTCGTTGGCATGGTGAATCTAATGGTTACTACTCAGAGTCTATTGATATAGACACTGAATCTTATGAGTTTGTCGAACTTCCTATAGATGTACAGAATACATTAAAAATCAAACATCCTGAATTATGTATATAGCCAAACATTTACAAACAGATTTAGGTTCACTAGATAAAACTATCTGGCCTGAATACAGACCATCTTTAGACTTACCTAGTGGTCCACTAGTTACTATAGTACCGAAATATAAACTTCTAAAAACTGTTACTACTTACCACATTCGTCACGGCGGTGTTATCAGCGAGAAAGTATTTTTAAGTGACAACCCATACATCTATAGGAGTTACCCTAGAGTAGCGCTAAAAAAGATAAGAATGTTCGTACATAATTTACCGACATTTGGGTTTTTTATGTCTGAAGATCACGCTTACATCGAGTTATTTAACACCGCAACGTATCACCGAGACAAATATCCAGAAGCTTGGCAACGTATATCTGCTAAGTACCCTGAATACTTCATCTAGGCTAGGCGTTGCACCAGCATATAAGCCCTAAATTTACCTTTTTAAAAAGGATCTAGATGTCCCAACCTAATATCTCCGATCAGGAGTTTTCACAAATAGCTATTGAATGTGACCTAGATCCCAAAGCCGTGAAGAAGAAGCTTAAATCACTGTATCCCAACATCCGCCATCGTCTTGAACGTATAGAGACCCGACTCAATACTCTCCGAAAAAAAGGAACACTCCCACTAAACAGCGGGAATTCTGTATCACCCGGTGAGTTTCTGAAGGGTACTTCAACACTCTACGATGCTGACGGCGCCATCAAGCAGCAATGGGTAAAAACCGATGTTGCTAAGGCTAACTTGCTAGAAGATTTTTCTCTAGCGATCGACAGCCTATTAGAACGCGTACCTCTCAAAGATCCCATCCCACTACCTAAAACTGCTAGCCTAGTAGACGACACTATGTCTGTATACACTATAGGCGATGCACACATAGGTATGCTGGCTTGGCATAGAGAAGTAGGTGAAGACAATGATCTAGAGATCGCTCAACGTGATCTTATACAAGCTATGGACTTACTAGTCTCCCAGTCTACTGCTTCGAAAGAAGCATTCATCGTAGATGTTGGTGACTTCTATCACAGCGATAACTATGACAACAAGACCGCTAGATCTGGTGCATCACTAGATGTAGACGGCCGCTATCCAAAAGTCTTAGAAATAGGACTAATGCTAACTACACGACTTATAGACCTAGCTCTTCAGAAACACGAAGTAGTTCATTGGCGATCCGCAATCGGTGAATAGTTGCCGATTTAAAACCGAGGAATAAAGCAAGAACCCTGAGATGGGAATTTGAACCGAAGGCTAGCTGTAATAAGCTAGTCAGGGGCAACGCATAGAAGGTGAACCTCTATCAGAGAATATAATCTTTCCACGAGGCCTCGGCACTATTTTATAGTGAAAACGTATGCTGAACTGTTTTATACAGGTTTAAGTAAATGTTCGTTATGATTTCTAAAACCGTAAGGAACACTATGAAAACTTGTACAAAATGTAAAATAGAAAAACCGTATTCGGAGTACAATAAAGATAAGACTAAACCTGATGGGTTTCATCCCCATTGCAAATCTTGTATTAGTATAGCAAAAAAAGAATACGCAAAGCGAAACAAGGAAAAACTACGACAATACCACAAAGAGTACCGTAAAGAAAACAAATTACAACTCTCAAAATACCATAAACAGTATCTTGAAAACGGTGGTAGAGAAGTACGAAAAAAATACAGAGAAGAAAACAAAGATAAAATTAAATTTTTAAAACAGAACAATGAAACAGTACGACGCAGAGCGAAACAAGATTCTGATCTTAACGGACCAGAATATCGAGCGTGGGTAACTACAGAGATTAAACTTTGTGTGTACTGTGGAGTTAACTGTTCAAAGAATTTTCATGTTGACCATGTAGAACCTTTAAACCAAAACGGCAAACATGAATTAGCTAATTTAGCAATCTCTTGCCCTTCATGTAATTTATCTAAAGGCCAAAAGTCCTTATTAGAATTTCTTTGTTATCGCCATCTTACATCGGGAAATAAACCGGCAGAAGTATAGGATAAAAAGCCTATACGTTAACAATTTGAACCACAATGATCACTCCGCTATTATGATGAGTCAGTTTATCAAAGCATGGTATCGTAACGAGCCTCGTGTAGTAGTACATGACGAACCTGGTATGTTTATGTATCATCAGTTTGGCAAGAACCTTATAGGTATCACTCACGGACATACTGCAAAGGCTGACAAACTAGGTGAGATCATGGCAGTTGACTGCAGTGATCTTTGGTCCGCTACTAAGTACCGTTACTGGTATTGTGGACACATCCACCATCAGTCCGTCAAAGAATATCCTTCCTGCGTTGTAGAGACTTTTCGTACACTTGCCGGTAAAGACGCATGGCATCATGCTTCCGGATATCGTTCCGGACAGGATATGAAATGTATTACACTCCACAAAGACTACGGAGAGATATCTCGCAATACAGTTAGTCTGTATCAAGTCAGAAACTCGACATCCCCTACGTCCGCTCAATAGCTAACTGAGCAGCCTTCGGGCTTCTCTACTTACCTATTAAAGGGTCACTATGTATAAAGTATATCGCACCGACACCAATAAATACCGAGTTACTTTTGCTGATGCACAGCTGTGTACAATTGCTATATCACTTACTAATGCTTTCGAAAACATCCGAAAAGGGGAGGCCTTTCCTGTTTCAGCTACTAAAGAAAGTGTGTTAACTACTTACTTATTTACCTGCAAATCACTAACTGATGCGCAAGCTCGATACCCAGAACTATTTATTTAAAGGATGCTTATGACCTATATGATATACTACCACCCTACAAAAAATTTATGTACATACTATGCTTTTTTCTCCGCCCAAAAAGACCATTTAGAGAAGTATGGAAGTGTTGTACTTAACAGTATTAAGATTAAACAACAAAACATTTTATTTGCAGATTTTCCATACAATGGTGATTGTGCCACATTCTGCAAGCATCTTACCGCAATCTACAACCCTAATAAGAATAATATCACATCCTATACACCTGAAAACTATCCCGAACTCTATATATAAAGGAAACTTAATGGCAAAACAAATCGCATATCTCGTAGAACCTGTTTACGTATCCACTACTGGTAAAGTAACCGGAAAAACTATCCGTACTTACGAAGTCGAAATCTCAGAAAAACCTTCAGGTTATGGTCCTAAGGAAACAACCATAACACCTACCGGCAAAGCTTACACACTTCAAGACGGTATTGTAACTAGTTACGACACTAAAGCCTCTCTTAAATCTAAGTATGTATCTTCATGGAACGGAAGTAATAAAATAAAGCATTCCCTTAAATCCCTTAAATCCATTAGTTCATGGAGTTCGTCATTATACGCTACACCTGAGCTAGCCATCGCTGCTAAAGTTAGTGAGCTTTCAAAACAGATCGCTAATCGACATGAAGAGTTCACTAAAATTATTGAACAACTCATAGCTGAACAGGAAAAGGTACCTAGTATTCAATCCATTATAGACACTTACCCAGAGCTATTCATATGAACCACACTCCCGAACAAACCACCATTCTCAACCATGTCGTTAGCGACGCTGGTAAAGGTCTTACACTTATCGACTCTGTAGCAGGCTCCGGCAAGACAACCATGCTAGTTAGTATAGCGAATACCATACCGCATACCAACGCCTGTTATCTGGCCTACAATAAATCTATTGCCACTGAAGCATCTCGCAAGTTTCCGAAATCTACTAATTGTGTCACTACTCACTCACTAGCTTATCAAGCCACTGTCAAACCCATGAAGCTTAAACTAGGTATCTTCAATTACCGAAATATCGAAGAACGGCTGGACTATACAGACAAAGTGAATCTAGTGAACGCTATTCGTGAGTTCTGCTTATCGAAATTTACTACATTTGATGACTTCATCGCTGATCGTCAACTAGCAGTTTCTGCACCACTTGCTAACAAATACCTTGCAGCTATGCAATCCGGCAAGATCGACTGTACTCACGAGTTCTATCTTAAACTATTTCATATCTTGTTAGCCAACGAAGAATTACAATACGATCCATTTGACTTCCTTATGCTAGATGAAGCCGGAGATCTCAACGAAGTCACACTAGAAATCTTTCGTCTTCTACCAGCTATACGTAAGATTGCTGTTGGTGATCCATTTCAGAACATCTACACTTTCAATCATACTATCAATTGCTTCGAAGTATTACAAAACGAAGGCACTATTTTCCGAATGTCGAAATCATTTAGAGTTGCTGATTTTATAGCTACTCGTATTGAAAAGTTCTGTCAGACCTATCTTGATCCGAAGATGTCTTTCCTAGGTATTCCTATGACTGATTCTACCATCCGATCACAGGCCTATATAACCCGAACGAATAGTGCACTTATCTCAAAGATGATCGAGCTCAACACAGCTCATAAACCCTATGGCCTAGTTCGCAAAGCTACGGAGATTTTTAAGATGCCTCTAATGTTAATCGGACTCAAACATAAAGGCTTCATTACAGATGCAGCTTACAAGCATCTTCAATCAGATGTAGATCGCTGGTATGAGACCACTAGCTTACAACGTGAATACAAAACAGTACTTCGCTACATCGCAAAAGTCCACGAAGACGACTTCACTCTACAGCAAGCTGTTCGTCTTATAGGTATGCACGGAGTCCCTGCTATTATGCAAGCTTATAAAGAAGCTCGTAATCATGAGCGCTCTGATCAATCTTACATACTAACCACTGCACATTCCTGCAAAGGTCTAGAATTCGACGAAGTCACCATTGCATCTGACTTGAATGAGTCCATCAGCAAACCACTAGCCTTACTCAAAACCGATCCTTGTACAATGTTACAACCTAACGAACTAGAATCCTTGAATCTTTACTACGTAGCATGTACACGTGCAGCTAAAGCGTTGAATAACGCTCAATACCTATAGGAGTTATTATGTACTTACCTGAACCAGGGTTATACTTAGACGGAGTTTCGTCTAATGATGATGAATATCGTCATTGGATAATTTTTCCAGGAACTGTAGATAATGATGGCTTTTTGCATTTTATATCGTTACCTATACGAGAGGACAGTGAGACGTGTATTAGCGCTGGTTTATATCATTCAGGTTGTTCACCAGATAGTATACGAGCTACTGATGCCACATTAATTAAAAAGCTCGATAAACTACCTACTATCAAAGAGTTACAAGCCGAATTCCCAGAACTATTTATATAAAGGAGCTTCATGGATACCAACCAGCACTACTCACCTTGGGACCAGCTTCCAGCTCTCGAACCGAAAACAGTTAGCCCACCATTAGGCGAATTCTATGATAACACAGCTAAACACTTGATCAAAGACACTGTACGCATAATGAATAACGGACTATCCATTGACATGGATCGTGTGTTTGAACTAGAGGAAACGCTCAACGAACAATTACTAGACGTCAAAGCTCGTTTAGCAGCAAATCCACTAATCTCCGAATTTCAGAAATTACAGCATCATAGACTTACGAAAGATTTTATCGCTGAACGCAAAACAAAACTACGCGATTCTTCGTACTACCTAAAACCTTTTGACTACTCTAATATGGTCCATCGTAGTTACTTCATGCATCTATACGCTACCCAGCAAGGTATTCCACTACCTGCCGAAGAAGTATCTCCAGGAATATCCAAGTGGCCAGCTAACCTAGTGAAGACCTTTGCTAAAACTCGTCCATTCTTACAGCAGTTCTTACTCGGCAAACTTACAAAGCACACACTGTTTGACGAGGCTACTCAACTAATAGCCGATCACAAGTCAGCAATGTATAACGAGAAGTTTCTATCACAGATCAAGTCTCCTGACTTAGAGATGCCAGAGTTCAACCCAGCTTCCAGTAAACAGAAGCAAGAACTATTCGCTTGGCTAAATGTCGAATCTGAAAAAACTTCAAAGGATACTGGCTTACCTAGTTTCGATCGTGATGAGATAGAGCGGATACACAAGGAAACACTAGATGACAACATCAAAGACTTCACACAGTCTTTCATAGACCATTCCTTTGCTGCTATTGTCCGTAACAACTTCATTGAAGCTTTCTACAGATACTCTATAGACAACCGCCTATACGGCACATTAAAGCTTCTAGGTGCTAAGTCTGCTCGCTATACATCGCAGAACCCAAATCTACTAAATATGCCTTCAACAAAGTCCATATTCGCTAAACCTATCAAGCGTTGTTTCAAAGCACCAGAAGGCAAGATCATTCTAACAGCCGACTATTCTGCTCTAGAAGACCGTGTTATTGCCTCTCTGACCAGAGACACCAACAAATGCAACGTATTCCTCGAAGGTTTAGATGGACACTGTCTGAACGCTTATGGATACTTCCCTGAAGAAATAGCTGCTCTTATGCCAATTACAGGTAACACAGTTACCGACGTCAAAGAGTTCGACAAACTTCGAGCTGATCTTCCAGCCTTAGATGCTATCCGACAGAAAGGCAAACCCGCTACATTCGGATTATCCTACGGCGCATACCCACCAAAGGTATCTCGCTCACTGAAGATCTCACTACCGGCTGCCGAAGCTATCTTTAACAATTACCACAATGTCCTATACCCAGACATAACGAACTACAGAGAAAATTACGTTCTACCTACAGTTCAGGAACATGGTAGAATTCATCTAGGTTTAGGTTTCTATCTTAAATCAGATGATCCGAATCGCGACATCCGAACCTTAGCCAATGCAACAGTGCAGTTCTGGTCCATACTTACAGCAATCGCTATTAATAAGATGCACCAATATATTGACGACGCAGGTCTACAAGACTCAGTCAAGATAGTATCTACTATTTACGACTCAATTTACTTTGAGATAGACAAAGATCCGGAAATTATTAAATGGGTGAACGATCGTCTCATACCTGTAATGTCGAAAGACTTTATGCCTGATCAAACGGTTCACAACGACGCAGAATCGGAGATCGGTCCTGATTGGGCTACTCTAAAAGCTATTCCTGCTAATGCGACTACCACGCAAATCAACGAAGTACTGAAGGATTTATATGACACTTAACCCTACAACATACTCGGAAAGTCAGTTTGCCTTAGCTGATGGTTATTATAAGGCCGAAGCGCATATTTGTGACGAAGTGCAACGCCGAATAAAACAAACGAATGAACGGGACTTGTGCAAGGAACACTTCGGCGGTTTACCATTATCAACTGTTATTGAGCTTGTTAAACAACATTATCCGGAGGTTTACATATGAATCAACTGACATCAACTACTTTAAATACTTGTACTGTGCAGAACAGCTATATTACTAATAGTAGTCTCTCCGATACTTCATTATTTGCGTCTATAACTATACATGCAGACACGACCGTTAGCATAGACTCCTATCAGATTACTGGTAAGGAGCTAGTCCAAAAACTAGAGTTACTAGATAAGTTGATCGCTAAGTACTACCCAGAACTGCTAATATGACTAAAAAAGAATTTGACGATAAACTTTATCTTCTCGCTATGGACTACGACTATTGGTATAGTTATGTCTATGCGTATAACCACAACGAAATAGAGAGAGGTTACAGAAAGGATCAACGCAAGTGTCAACGATCATTTTGCGTAGCTTATAAACGCTTGCAAGAATTTAAACATCAATATCCGGAGTACTTAATATGACATTAATTCGTTCTGAGCTTTACGATCTTCTTGCAGGACTACACAGCAGTGTATCTACTAGTGATCTACATCATCATATAGAAGCCTATATAGAAGAAACTTATCCTGCAATCGACTACAGCAAACTACAGCTTGAAGTTATTAGCTACAAAGAACGTGATGATGACAGATACTACTATGTACGTGACCTTATTTTCGATGAACAGGAATTTAAAATCCACTACCCGGAGTTATACATATGATTAAAGAATTTATGCTACGCCCACGATCTTCTGGAAAAACTACCTACTTAAAGGAGTTAGCAGATAAACTGAATGGGTGTTACGTAGACTGTACGTATATAGATAGACAAGCTCTTATTTGCGAGATTTCATTAACCCGCAATAAAGTCTTTATATTAGATGAGCCTTTACAATGCACTCCTGCATTTCTAGAATGGCTAGAGGTGTACTTCGACAGACACGACTTCTACATGCAAGCTACACCTACACAACGTATACAGGATTCACACCCATCATTCTATAAATACTTACAAACTAACTACCCGGAGGTCTTGATATGACTGAAAAACTACTGAAATACGAAAACGGCAAACTTAAACACCAGCTAATCTTCTCTATCCCAGCAGGCAAAGCTGTATGCAGTTAAGCTGATTTTAACGTAGTGTAGGGTATTATGCAGTAAAGGTTTTACATGAAAAAGAAAACAACAGCAGAATTTATAAAAGAAGCCCAACTACTACATAATAATTTTTATACCTATAATAACACAGTCTATAAAAATAATCGCACAAAAGTAGTAATTACTTGCCCTACTCATGGGGAATTTCAACAAACCCCTAATAACCACTTACAGAATAAAGGAAGAGGCTGTCGACAATGTCAGTATGATAAACTGGCCGCTAAATTTTCTACCGCTCAAGAAGACTTTATAGAAACTGCCTCCATAACACATAAAAATAAGTATAATTATAGTAATGTGGTATATAAAAACATTCACACAAAAATTACTATTGTCTGCCCAGAACATGGAAAGTTTACACAAACCCCAAATCACCATTTAAAAGGGCATGGATGCGGAAAGTGTCAACTGTATGATGGTGGGTTTAAAACACAACTACCTGGATACTTATACTATATATCAATCAATAACGGACAAGCTTACAAGATAGGTATAACTAATCGTTCTGTGGAGGAAAGATTTCTAGTAGCCGATTTGAAAACAATAACAATCCTTAAAGTCTGGAAATACACAGAAGGATTAGGTGCACTGGAAGAGGAGACTCGGATATTGCGGCAATACAAAGAGTATAAATACCAAGGTCCTGCCTTACTTTCAAGTGGTAATACCGAACTCTTTATAATAGACATACTAGGATTAGACAATGAAACTACTACAACCAGGAAACCAGAAACTACATAACCAATATATGTTTAATATTATCACATCAAAAGAAGTATGTGGAAGAGAGTGTCCCGGGTGCTACAGCCTACGTGAACAAAAACGATTTCCTACTTCAGTAATACCGGCAAGAAACGCGCGGTATGAGGCGTCCAAACAAACTGATTTTATACCTAATATGGTAAAAGAAATAAAAGCTATTAGAAAACCATTTAAAGCAATCCGACTTCATGCTTCTGGAGAATTTTATTCGCAGTCATACATAGAGTCATGGACAGCAATAGCCAGCACATTACCATCTATTAAGTTCTACGCCTTTACAAAACGACTGAAAGACTTTGACTTCACTAGTTTACAAGCCCTTCCGAACTTCACACTCATCGACTCACTGCAATCCGGTGGACTGAATTACGACAAACTAGCTAATCTAGATCCGTCACGATTTATCTGCCCATCTACACTTGACAAGACAAAACAATGCGGGATCGACTGCGATTACTGCTGGACTTCGCAGGCAGCTACTCAGACTCCGCAGTTCGTTAAACACTAAGGATTATTATGGCACATATCGACTTACAACTTTCACAGAGCGCACTACTTAATCAAGTTGCTCGTATACTTAATGTACGAACAGGCTTACACTTTACCGCTAGTACTTTCTATGATATAGAATCTTGTCAACACATTATTGCATTATTTGTAGCAGGTGTACCTGAAGCTTACTCACTCGCACTTACAGAAGACAAGGTTACTTCTGAACAGGTCCTAGAAATGATAGCGGATTGCTATCCTGAACTATTCATCTAATCAATGGCATTCGTTCTCTACCTTCTGTTCTGCCTCACCGCGGAGATACGTTTAAAGTAGAATGATGTAAGCCCATGCCTCAAACATTGGTGTATTCCTTGAGCAGACTTGTTGCGAAAGTCTGTTCGCTGGTGTTCATCACCCAATCCACTCTTAAAGGACTTTAATGTCACAACGTATTAATAAACCCGCACTTGTTGAAGAGATCATGCTTCATGATGTATTCGCAGATGCCAGTAAAGCACAAATCACTGACTTCGTAGAATTCTTCTTCGATAAAATATCTAGTCACGTAGTCGCCGGCAATGAGGTCGTTATTCCAGGTTTTGGAAAATTTGAAAGCTTCACACGCTCCAACGGAGTTAACACACCAAAATTCCGTCCTGCAAAGGCATTCAAAGACAGTGTTAGCGCTTAACTTCGAACTACCTATATACTGGACCCAGACCTATAAAACCAAACCAGATAAAACTAGTTTGGTAGGTATGAATTTCTACCGTAATGCTCACTATCATGCAAAAAACCAACTGAAGAAAGATCTTGAGCAACATCTTAAAGATTCTTTTAATGGTCCTTATGATAAAATTATAGGTCAATATGTTGTTCACTACACCCTATACTACAAAAATCCGAGCTGTGATGCATCAAATATCATCGCACTGTCTGAAAAAATCTTCTTAGATTTTATACAAGACATCGATATCGTTGAACAGGATTCTGTTAAATATCACATCTCATCTAGTTGGGAAGTAGCTAAACAAGATAAAATCAACCCTAGAGTAGAAATCACTCTTAAACCAAAGGAATAATATGCAACAAATTCAAGGACGTTCTTGGAATGGCCTACCTCAAATCTCACAATATATGTATCAGGAAACTTATTTCATAAAAGGTGAAGATTATGACTCTTGGGTAAACCGTATAGCAACAGCTTACAGTAATGACTCTGCCCATGCAACCCGCATATCAACATATATTAAAAACTATTGGTTCCATCCATCTACTCCTGTATCCTCTAATGGAGGAACTTCTCGAGGTCTTCCCATCTCTTGCTATGTAGGAGACGTAGAAGACTCAAAAGAAGGTATCTTCAACGCCTGGTCAGAATCTTGCTGGTTAGGTTCTGGAGCTGGCGGAATCGGACGTTCTTGGTCTGCTGTACGCGAACTAGGTGCCGACATCGATCAAATCGGAACCTCTAGCGGAGTTATTCCTTTTATGTGTGTTGATGGTGCTTTATCTAGAGCTGTCAGCCAAGGCGGCGTACGTCGTATGTCACAAGCCGACTACCTCGAGATATCACACCCCGAAATTGTCGAATTCATTGATATCCGTAAACCTACAGGCGATCAGAATCGTAGAGACCAGTCTCTTCACCACGGAGTGTCTATCTCAGATGACTTTATGAGAGCTGTAGTCGATGGAACTCACTGGAACCTCGTCTCACCGAAAACTAATAAAGTTGTAAAGACTATTGCAGCTCGTAAGTTATGGGCACAGATCTTAGAACTTCGCTCACAAACCGGTGAACCATACTTATTCTTTAAGGATGCCGCTAATCGCCAAAATCCTGCAGAATATGATCTAGCTAATTACGATATCAAACTATCGAACTTATGTACAGAGATCATGCTAAACACCAACTCTAACAAAACGAATGTATGCTGTCTAGCTTCATTGAACCTAGAATACTGGGACGAGTACTCTGCTGACTTACAACAAGTAGTAGCTGACTGTACCGACTTCCTAGACAACGTCTTACAAGACTTTATCGATCGAACAGAAAACAAACCCGGCTTTCAGAATGCTCGCAATGCAGCAATTGAAGAACGTGCTATTGGTCTTGGCGTTATGGGATATCATTCCTACTTACAACGTCATCATATCGCTTGGGAATCTCCTATGGCTAAATCAACCAACATCCGTATATTCAAAGCTATTCGTGAAGCATCTGACAAACATCAGCAGAACTTAAAACCCTGCCCATTATCAGCTCGCTTAGGCACACAGCGCCGTAACATCGTTACACTAGCTATTGCACCGACTATGTCGATCAGTAATCTATGTAATTTAACCTCCAGTGGTATCGAACCACTCATATCTAATGCTTTTAGTAAAAAGCTAAAGCAAGGTACGTTTGCTATTCAAAACAAGCACTTGAAAAATTTCATCCGAAGCTACGCTGATGAACACAATCTTGACTCTTCTTGGATCGACCAGCAATGGGAATCTATTAAGAAGTATGACGGTTCTGTACAACACTTAGACTGGATGGATGAGTACGCTAAAGACGTATTCAAGACAGCATTTGAACTAGATCAGCGCTATCTTCTAGAACACGCTGGAGACCGTACACCTTATATCGATCAAGGTCAGTCTCTGAACCTATTCATAGTCGGAAATAGTGAAGTACAGTATATCAGTGACCTACACATCTTTGCATGGAAACAAGGTTTGAAATCCCTCTACTATCTACGAAGTACTAACCCAACTAGGGCAACTACTGCGGCACTAGATCGTAAAGCCATTGACGTATCTGGATCTAATCCATTTGATGAAGGCTGTTTATCATGTCAGTAAAGGATTATCATGAGCTTAATTAAAACTCAAGGTTTGCCTGTCTTTAAGGACGCAAAAGGCTTCAAATACCCCCATTTCTGGGAGTACTACAAAAAGCATGATCGACTACATTGGACTGCGGATGAGATTTCTCTCTCGCAGGACATACAGGACTATGAGCGTGCTTCCGACGAAGAGAAGCGTTACATCACTGAAGTAATGCGACTATTCACAGAAAACGAAGTTATCGTGGGAACTGGATATGCAACTATGATGCGTATCTTCAAACCCACTGAAGTGCTAGCTTGGCTCTCATCCGCTAACGCTAGAGAGTACACACACATCGAGAACTACTCACTATTTACTGAAACTCTTGGTCTAGGAAACAACATATATACAGACTTTTTAGAAGTACCTGTTATGTCTACGAAGACAGAATACCTAGATAAAGCTAAAGTACGTAAATTTGAAGACTACAAAGCAATGGGTTTATCCGATGCTGACACTCATAAAGAGTACCGCAAAGGAATAGCTCGTATGCTAGCAGTCTACGGTGGAGGTGCTGAAGGTATCTCGTTAATGGCACAGTTTGCCGGCTTACTTAAATACCAGTTCGACAACAAGTATCCCGGCCTATCAGACATCAATCTCTTCTCCATAAAAGAAGAGGCTATTCACAATGAAGCTAACTCACATCTATTTAGAGACTTCATATCAGAGAATCTAGACATCTGGGATGACGAATTAAAATTCGAAATCTACGAAGCTATCCGAGAGATGGTAGCGTATGAGCATGCTCTTATTGATTACCTAGATCCTCCACATATATCTAAGAGCGACCTTAAACGTTACGTAGAATACTGTGCAGACAATGCACTAAAGCTACTAGGTATGAAAGCCAATTACGGCATTCTGAAAAATCCGTTACCGTACATGGACGACGTAGTTGGAGTCATTCAAACCGATTTCTTCTCCGGCCGTGTTACAGACTACACTAAGGAAGTCAAAGGTGATTTTAACAATCTAAACTTTGACGCTTGGAAGGATGCCTAATGAAAGTTACCGAAAACCAAAGAGAAGAATTCTTTGGTGTTACAGGACGTTATGGATCTGATGAAGAAATCAAAAAATTCTATGAAGCTTCATCTATTAGTATTGATTCTTTAAAAAGTACAGGATTCTCACCTATTAAGGAAGATCCATTAACCGTGCAAGTTGGCGGAGATCACTACAGCGCACAGAAAATTCAACCTATAGAGTACATATTCCAGAACAATCTAGGGTTTTGTGAGGGTAACGTTGTCAAGTACGTTACTCGCTATAAAGAAAAGAACGGTATACAAGACCTAGAAAAAGCTCGACATTATCTTGACCTATTAATCAATCAACTATCAAAGGAAAATAATGGACATTAAATTACAACAACCATCAGACTCACCATGGGAAAAAACAGTACCTATCATCACCAATCGCCATCACACAGACGCTTACCTAACAGACGGTATTGAAGAACCTGCATACTACAATGAACTATGTCATGAGCTTCGTACAGCTGAACGTGGAGACACATTCACTATCCATCTTAATACACCTGGTGGTATGGTTGATTCCGCATTTATGATTATCGACGCTATTAAAGCATCAAAAGCAAAAGTCACTGGCTACTTATCAGGAACTGTAGCATCAGCCGGTACAATGATCGCATTAGCTTGTGATAAACTAGAAGTAGCTGATCACACTTCATTTATGATCCACAACTACTCCGCAGGTATGATGGGTTAACTCTTAGCCATTCATGGAAGTAATTCCATGCCTAAACTCACTTAAACGGGGAAAGCCTGACCAGGTAATGCTGAAGGTAACCTACCGTGCTAAATTAATTTCTAAGTGTGATTTAAGAAAGGACATAGTATAATACTTTTAAAAGGATATACATGTTAACACAAACTGAATTACAAGAAAAACTACAATACAATCCTATAACTGGAAAATTTACATGGCTTACTGGGTCTTTTAAAAATAAAGAGGCAGGTACCATAGCCGGTAAACTACCAAATAACGGATATGTCAGAATTACAATTAGCGGTAAAGCTTACAATGCTCACCGTCTAGCTTGGTTATACATCTATGGAGAATTTCCTCCTAGACATATTGACCATATTAATCGTAACAGAACTGATAACCGTATTGAAAATCTAAGACTTGCTGACGATTCTCTAAATAGTAAAAATCAGTCAATTTATAAAAACAGCTCTACTGGCTATCATGGTGTAACAGCTCATGGTAAGCGTTGGAGAGCTAGAATAAACATTGATGGAAAGAAACTTCACTTAGGAGTTTTTGATACTATAGAAGAAGCGGCAGCATGCAGGCGTAAAGCCGAACTTAGATTTGGATTTCACCCATCACACGGAAATTATAAAAGCCTAACGACTATTCCGAAAGGAAGTACACTACAAGCCAAGGGTAGTGGAAATAGTGAGGACCCTATTAATTTAGGGTCTTGATATAGTCTGCTCTGCATGGAAACATGCAGCAGTGTTGTTTTAAAAAGCTTTCGACAACACGGGAACTAGAGTTGCGTCTAGTTCTGAACACAAGGAAAGGTCACGAAATGAAAGCTCGTCAAGAGTTTATGGACTCATCACTAAACGATGCTTTCAAAGCATTCTACCTAGGTTTCTTAACAGAGGAAGAAATGGCATCAGTCATTGACGGTAAAGATATGTGGATCGGAAAAGACGAAGTAATAACTCGTTGGTCCGCTCACAAAGCACCACGCAGTAGAGCTACCGTAGATTCTGAGTAACCACAAAATTTTTGGTATCATTAAAGGAAACCAATGAAAAAACCCTACTTAGTTGTAGACACTAATATCCTTCTCATCGACGCTGAAAACATCCGTACCTTAGGACAGAACTACATATTAGTTCTACCTGAGACGGTTCTCGATGAAGTCGATGGTAAGAAGACGTCTACTAATCCGGAAATTAAATTCCAAGTCCGTGAGCTGGGGCGTATTTTAACCCGAGCCACTAACCTACCGATAGAACGTACAGCGAAACTCACTGTTATACCTAGTGACTTAGACGGTGTACGAATAGAGACAGTCTCACGCAGTGACTATCCAGACTACGGCAACGTAGATGTTAGCATTGTCAATGATCGCCGTATCATCCAAATTGCTCAAGACTACACAAATCTAGGTCTTGACGTAACTTTTATGACTAACGATGTTATGTGTAACAAACGTGCACTAGCTTTCGGCCTTAAAGTTACTGACTTAAAGATCGTTGAAGATCGCCCTATTGAGTTTGTTCGCGAAGTTTCTGTTTCTTCAGATGTATTTGCCACACTCCACAATTCTGTGATTACACAGGTAGTCCCAGATCATCGTCCTGAAAACTATAACTACAAGTTCATCGACTCCACCACCGCACAAGTCAAGCTAGCAAACCTTCGAAGCAACTGTATCGACATACTTGGCAAAGAAACCGAAGCTGAGCTACGTCGACAAGACGCTGCTCCACGAAATGCTGAACAGTTATTCCTATCCCGCGCAATCCAAAATTCTAATGTAGATATTGTTGTTTGTGATGCTGCAGCGGGAACAGGAAAGACTCTCACAGCCTTTTCTAACGCAATCCAGTTAGTCAAACGCAAAGAATATGGCGGTATCTTATACATCCGTACATCTGTTGATGACGCTGAGAGAGCTGAAGAGAACGGCTTTCGTAGCGGTAACGAGGAGAAAACGGCTCCATTCTTCACTCCTGTATACGACGTTCTGAACCACATTGCACGTTCACGTTTCAAAGATTCAAAACTTAAAGGCCGTGAATACGAAGACTTCATAGAGTCGCAGATCGAAGAACTTACTGACAAGTATAACATCCAGACCACTACCACACTAGGTATGCGAGGTCGTACGCTTGACAACATGGTTGCTATCATCGATGAGTGTCAAAACATGTCGAAGTCGTCTATGCAGAAAGTACTTACACGTTTCGGAAAAGATTCAAAGATTATCCTCATAGGCTCTAATCGACAGATCGATAATCCGTACATCAGCAAGTACAACAACGGCTTAGCTATCCTGCTAGACGCATGTACTAAAGCCTACAATGATGTGAGTCTACATGTAACTCCGCTTACCAGAATACTTCGCTCTAACATCGCCGAATTTGCAGAAAGGGTATTTTCTAATGACAAAGTATGACTCTGCTATGATACAGACAGCCTACACATTTGCTAAGCAGTCTTACTGTAAACGCAAACAGGTAGGTGCCGTACTTGCCAAAGAAGGCCGTATTCTGAACATCGGATACAACGGCACTATCTCTGGTATGCCGAATACTTGTGAGTGCGATGATGGCTCTACTTCAGAGTTCACCCTTCATGCAGAACAGAATGTTATCACATATTGTGCTAGAGAAGGTATCCCTACTAAAGGTGCTACTCTCTATATCACACACTCACCTTGCAAGACTTGTGCCAAGCTTATAGCTCAGTCAGGTATTACAGAAGTAGTATACTCCGAACTATACAAAGAACCTGAAGGTATTTACTTTCTGGAATCTTGCAGTATACCAACACGAAAGGTAACCAATGACTAATCCTATTAAGGAAATCTACCGCTTTAATAAGGAAGCAGGTCTTTTAGAGAACGGTTACTCCGACTTCCTAGAAGACACCTTCACTATTGAAGAGTCCCTTGAAGGTCACGAAGACTTGCTTGGTAACTATGATGCCAAGACTTTTGCTCGTGAACTTCTTCAAGATCTGAAGAACAACGACTATAATCTTAAAGACGTAGATCGTCTGGATAAGGCACTTGATAAAATAGTCTTTGCATTCGGATCCATATTCAAGCTAGGTCTCACACCACAGCAGGCTACTAAAGCACTGAACGTTGTCATGCATGCGAACCTAGCTAAACTTCAGATGCCTAAAGACGAACACGGCAAACTTACAAAGCCTGCTAATTTCGAAGGTCCTGAAGAACAGCTACAGTCTATCTTAGACGAGCGATAGCACTGTGCAGAACTTGACATATCTAGCTCAAGCTATGTTATTTGTACTTATTCTTGTTGTAGCCTATGCAGCATTTTGGGTATTGGTAGGGCTTGTAGTTTTGTTTGCAGTTTACACAGTGCTGAAGACTTTAGCAGAAGATCCTCCGCCATCTTCCTCACTTTAGAGGTAATGGCTTAGGACACCCCAGTCTACTAAATTAGTAGGCTCATTGATCACCGTACCATCACTTATCTTATTGATGATATTCACATCCAGGAATGTAGCACTACTTATGTCTAGCGCATCCGCAATCATGTATGATGTTATCGCAGTACTTGGATGGTAGTGAACTAGTCCTACTATTACTTTTTGCGCTTTAATCCAGAACGATGGGAACATTAGTATTCCGTAGTCACTTAATGCCTTTACTTCTCTCGGTAGATTTCTACGATAGTCGATGAAGGTATTATTGGCTTCCGTATACGCTTCATCTTTTGTATACTGTTTTCCAGTCTTTATATTTTTCTTCTTCACCAGTGTAGTAGCTAGTGTATACTTACTTAGTGTATCCATAGTTACCATCACTGCACCACCTAGTCTGATAGCCTCACTCGCAGGACCCCCGATCAGCTCATTTATGTACCTCGCCACACTCTCAGGATCTTTCCTATTTCTTTCCATTCTCTCAGCCATATTCATCATCTCTTCACCCATAGCAGTACCATTCACCTTACTCAGCTTACTAGCACTCTTCAACAGACCATCGATATTGAACCCTTTTTCTGATCCGAATTTTTGCCATTTTTTTATAGCTTCAAACGCTATATTAGGATCACCTTTTTTACTCTTCGTTAGTCCATCTATCAGCGCATCTATATCAGTCTGTAGACCACTCAACGTATCGAATTCCTTTACTACTAGACTTGTACTATACGACTGTACGAATCCTGCTTTGAACGAATCGTAGAATCCATGTTCTTTGATTTTTTTGTTTAGTATTGTTATTCTACTTTTAGCTTTCTCATCGCCCATTTTCATCTTTAGTTTTTCATTCACTAGCTCGGTACGCAGATCACTGAATTCTTTATATAGTCTCATACCATCTGTAAATCCTCTAGCCATATCTATCACACCTACGTCTTTTATCGCTAGTAGACCTACATTACTTACGGCATCCTTAGCTAGTTTTCCCGGATCGAGAATTACCATTTTCTGTTTAGCCATTACAACTAGTTCTTTCCAGTATCTTTCTAATCTTGCTACACTTCTAGGAGCATTCTTACCTACTATCGAGAAGTTAGGATGACCTAGTAGTTCATCTTCTCTAGACTTCCTGACCAGTGATATTCGCTTGTTGAATCCATTGAGTGTACTTAGTCCAGTAGCAGGAGTATATCTACGCTTTACCCACGCCGGCAGTTCGTCATATGAATCATATTCCATATCCAGCTTTATGAACATAGGCATTGGCTTTCGCTCTGCTGCATGCTTTCTTTCTTCTACACCCAGCTTTCTATTAAACCTCGCTAGTTCATCCTCATTTTTTATTGTCTCTGTCGCTTTATCCATTACTATATCACGTACCGATTGCATCTCTATCAGCTCTTTGTTATGTACGAATGTTCTCATTAATGTATGAGCTAGTGATTCCTTCATTCCGAGCTGTTCTGTCTTGACCTTTTCTGATAGTCTTAATCTATATCTCTGACCAGCTTTTACTAGATTGTTCTTCTTTAGAAAGTCTTCTCTTTTTTTATCATTAGCCATAGCATCTAGCTTATTAGTCAGTGCTTTACTGTCTTCCATATCTAGGTAGAATCCATTGTTGAATCGATCCACCTCTAGACCTATTCCTGGAGTTTTAGACGACGATATATCTTCTCTTGCCATGAATCCTACTATACCGTTGTTTGCATCAGGCTTAACTAGTACTTTCCATCCATCATCAGCTTTGTATTTTCCGGCTTTCATCTCTGCTTCAGTTACCATTACATACTCATAGTTACCTTCATACAGATCTTTCATCATATGACCATCGTAGTCTTCTCTATATTCACCATGCTCAGAATCTAGTGGTTTACCATATTCATCTGTCTGTCTTTCATTTATTACATCTGATAGTGCACGTATAGATGTTACCCTAGCATACAGATCCTGCTTAGTTTCTAGGTCCATATCTTTTAGCATCTTCTCAGCACCATCTAGTTTCTTCAGTGCTCTTAGTGCTACGATTGTCTTGTACCTCTTGTCTATTAGGTTAGCAGAACTAGGGTTCGTATATCCTGTCTCATTCACACCGTTCAGGTATCCATCTACTATATCATCTAGTTTTTCATTAGCGTCTTTATCTAGTTTTACCTGAGGTTCTACTATAGCTAGTGCTTCATCTATTGTCATCTTACCGTTGATGATACCGATAGCGACTTCCGGTACATGATATAGGTTAGCTATTCCAGTTCTACCGAACAGTCTATTCAGCAGTATTCTGTCTTTCTTATCAGGATACATGTCATCCAGCTTACGTTCTAGCTTTGGCAGATGATCTTCTAAATATGTACGCGATTCACTCACTACTTCTTGATGTAGTTGCAGCATATCACTTACCATCTTCTCATCGACATCACCAGCTATATCTAGTGTAGACGCCATTCTTTGAGCTATCCCAGACCTAGTGAATCCTTCTCTTATCAGATGTATAGTATCGCGATAGAAGTCACTTTCTTTAGCTAGCTTTTTATGTCCTGACTTTATTGCCGGACTAGCTACTCGGATTACCGATCCACCTAGGATATCCATCCATGCAGACAGCACGCTATTAGACTGTTCTATGACTTTCTCAGCATACTTCAGGGGATTGATAGCCGCGTCAGCATATATATCCTGTTGTGCTTTCTTCTTCTTAGACATACGAGGTAGTGATTCTTGTGCGTCATACAAAGCTTTCAGCTCCTTCGCTTTATCCAGCTTCTCTCCGTCGAATTTACCTTCAAACTCACATGCCATGACTATCCTTACTTACATTCTTTTATTTGTTTCAGCTCTTCTTTAGTGAAGGCTTTTTCTAGTTCTTCTATTTTACCGAACTCCGGCTTAGCCTTTGCTTCAGCCTCTGTGTCAGTTATAGCTTCCTGAGCATTTTGTACTTTACCCATCTCTTCTACGATCTGCATAGCGGTTAGTGTATTAGGTAGTGTTACACCACTATCATTTGCTAGTTCTTCTCTAGCTTTATCTACACCAATCTTCTTGACATAGTCTACTATATCTTTGATGATTTTCGCTATGTGTTGGAATAGAGTCTTCTTACTCTGCTCACTTAGTATACCACTTATAGCCTCTGCCACTTTAGGCTCATTCCTCATTACTGAGATCAGCTCACTTATTCTATGAGCTTCTAGGTTATCTGTAGTCACATTACTATCTAGTATATATGCTAGACGTTCCTGTACCTCTGGTCTGAAGTTAGAGGTCTTCATCGCTTTCTCTAGTTTACTTAGCACTCTCTGGAGATATATGATCTCAGCAGGCTTCTTACCTTGTAGTGCTTTCTCTATATAACTATACGTATACCCGTGGTCTATCTCGTGAGACATGATTTTCATCAGTGTATCACCTTGATTTTCACCAGTTGTCATCTCTTTTAGTATAGCACCTTTGTCACCCATCCAGATACGACCATATCCACCTGCGAAGTCTTCACCTTCATGTATAGTGATCTCATCAGACGTCAGATTTTTCAGTACTTTCTCTTTCAGAGATATATACTTTTCTGAGACTTCTATGTTTTCTATAGCTTCGATTATAGCTTCAGTATCTTTACTTTCAATAGCTGTATACAGTTTATCTATACTACTTGGCTTCGCTTTCTCTGCTTCTTTTTCAGCCTTACGTCTTTCCATCTCTTTCTTGATAGCTTCCGCACTTGGTGCTTTTTTCGTAGGCTTTGCAGTCTCATCTAGACTTATCTTTCCTGTCGGTTGCACTTCGATCGTCTTACTTCCGAAGAAGTTAGTTGTGTACTCAGGATTAGTTAGGATATCCTTCTTACGAGCACGACTTTCATCTATCTCTTTACGTAGTTCTGCTACTCTTTTCTCTAGAGCCGACTCACTATCTTTTTGATCCTCAGGAAGATTCTCTAGTAGGGATTCTAGCTCTCTTAGTGCCATATCTCTGAAGTCATACTTGATAGCTACTTCTTTCAGCAGTTCTTCGAATCTAGCTTTAGCAGCGATCAGTAGTTTCGGGCTCGTATATATAGCATCGTGTACTGTCATTGCTGTTATAGCATCTTCGCCGAACTCTTCCATTAGGTGTTGCATAGTGATCAGTAGCTGAGCAGCATCAGCAGCGTGCTGAGGATTTACTTTCAGTGATGTTTGGTTTAGGAACATCTCATTCACTGGAATGAATTTACCACCTACCTCTACTTCACCTTTTTCATTAGTCAGCATATTGAGCATAGCTTTAGCTTTCTTCGTGCTCATCTTGAACTTGTTACCATCACCTAGCATAGCGCTCATCGCAGTACCGATCTTGCCATCCCATCCTAGACGTTCTAGTCCAGTATAGATTTCTGACATTGTCTTATGATACGCGACTACAGCAGGGAATGCTTTAGGTAGTAGTTCTACATATGGTTTTGCGATGTTATCGACGATCCAGCTTTCGAAGGCTTTCATATCATCAGGAGTTATATCATACACAGGAGTACCACTTTGGTCCTCACTTAGTACATCTACTACGTACTTATTACTACCGATCGCTTTATTCAGGAATGCCACAGCATCATCATTGAATCCTGTAACACCTTCCATCACTATATCTACAGCTAGGTCATGTGACATCTCTCTAGCCACTGTCTCATTCGCAGCTCCGTAGAACCACTTCATTACGGTATACTTAGCCATATCACGACTATCGATATCGATATTCTCGTTTATCTCAGCCATTGTAGCTTTCAGTGTTTCATATGTCTCACTAGTCTGCTCTTCTAGTATACTGTTTAGATACATGTACGGGTCCATCTCACCAGTACGCAGTTTATCTAGTATTTCATTTACACCAGGTTCACCAACTAGATCTAGTAGTGTATTGATTACTCCAGACGCACTCATATCGAATTGACCCATATAGTCAGTTTTTACTTTACCGTCAGCTACACCATTCAGTTCAGCTACTGCTTTTACTAGTGACATAGCTTTGAACGGACTAGACATACCTAGTTCTTTAGCCATCTTTCCAGCATCTTCTATGTGGAACTTCCCAGTCTTATTATAGTTAGCTACCCATTTATCTAGTGTTTTTAGCTTCGCTATATCTTTATTAGTTTCAGGCTGTTTAGATTTATCCACTAGGTCCAGTTTAGCAGGATCACCGAATAGGTCATCGGCTATAGCTTCTTTTAGAACATGTAGTTCTTGTTTACCTTCTTCTGTAGACGGATCGATCTCATACTCAGCTCCACTTAGGATGTTTCTAGCCATATATTTATCACCCTGGAACTCCAGCAGTGTTTGCATTACGTGTATACGAGTATTGACAGCACTCTCATAGTTGAAGTGGAAGTCCTCATCTAGCATCTCTAGGTTATCTAGTAGCTTAGCTAGGTTATCCGATCGGTTCAGCCTTCTACCTTGCTCAGATGTTTTAGTCAGCATCGTACCTGCAGTGTTCACACCGATCATAGCTTTTGCTATCGGATCTCTGCTGAGGAATTGATCCATTGAAAGACCTAGGTCTTCTTTACGTTTCTTTAGGTCTTTCAGCAGCTGTAGAAACTCAGGCTTTATTCTGAATTTCATAGCATTCATCTTCTGAATTACTTCAGTATGCTCTTTCGATATAGCTTCATTATTATCGGTAGGGACCTCAGTCACTGGTTGTTCTGTCGGTACTTCATATGTAGTAGGACGCAGTGCACCGATCAGTGTATCCATAGCTTTACCTATTGACGCTTCACCTTTATCTGCTTCTGGTTCTACTATACTCACTACGTCTTCATCGACATACGTTACTCCGTCAGTCTGTGTTACCACTAGGTTATCTGGATTACTCTTAGTGATCCTCATACCATCAGCATCTACCATATCGATTAGTGGTATACGCTGTTTCTGCACTTGTACCATACCTAGGTCTTGTGCAGCATCCAGGATAGTCTGACCGATCTTAGCATACAGTTCATTAGTCTTCACGTTATTGCCAGACAGTCTCATACCATACGAGTTCATGTACTCTTTACCGATCTGCACTACTATATTACTTACACGTGTATAGTCTACCGGAGTATAGATACCTTTATTTGCTTGTATATCTTCTTCCGACTTGATACTTTTATGTACATTTGCTACAGCGATAGCAGCTGCTCTCATCACACGTTCAGATGTTACTTCACCTTCTGTCAACGTAGCTAGTTTTTCTACTGCCTTATTACCAGAAGTTACAGCTTCCTTTACTTTAGTGTAGATTTTCTCTAGAGTCTTCTGTACTGGTGCACCTTTAGATAGATGCTGTTTCAGTCTTTCTTGTACCTTACTTACGAATCTACCCATAGTCAGCTTAGCTAGGTCACCTAGTTCAGTTTTACCTTTTACCATAGAGTCTATAGTAGAATCTGTTACAGTAGTTACATCTTGTAGAGTTTCTTTCTTACCACCCTTCTCTACTACTCCACGGATATCCTTAGATTCACTGATAGCAGATGTCAGCTGTAGATCACTACGTTCTATATCTTGAGACAGCTCAGCAGAGAACTTAGGCATTCTCTCTTTCAGCATTTCGCGTACTTGTTCTCTTGCTTCTTTAGTATCCGGAATTTCTTTAGTAGCTACACCTTCTTCTATAGTAGCATCTATGAGTTCATCATACGTTTTCTGGCGTGCTTCTACTGTTTTAGTTTCCTTAGCAGTTACTATTTTACCTAGTGTATCTTGCTCAGCGATCAGTGCTGCTATTTGGTCTACGTTAGCCTCTTCGTCTTGACTTAGTACAGAGATTTCTTCCCCTATAGTACCTAGTCGTTCTTCGACTTGTGGTATTGCAGCATCCAGTTTAGCTTCGATCTCCACAGCTCTTTTAGCGCTACGCTTTCCTTCAGTAGGGTCTATAGTATCTAGTTCTGTCTGTAGTGCCACCGGATCTTCGGTTACCTGTTCAGCAGACTTTGTAGTGTTTAGTGTTGCTGCTTCCTCTAGTAGTACTCTAGCCGCACCTACTTCATTTAGTTCATCAGCTGTTAGAGCTCGATCTTCAACAGCATCATACTTAGCCACTATATCCTGTGCTCTCTGAAGTTGTTCTTTAGTTACTGTTTCTTTTGTAGTAGTCTCTGCTGTATCAGTAGTCTGATCTGCCGGCACGATTGTATTTAGTCTTTCTAGATGACCTAGTTTAGTCTCCAGTACACTTTCCACATCTGCATACTCATCTGATTCAGGGTCCAGATTAGTTAGTCTTTCACTTAGTGATTCTACCTCTGTTAGGGTATTGTCACGTATAGCTGTAGCGTCTTTTTTGGTAGCATCATCTAGTACTTCACTACTCTCAACGCTAGTTAGGAAGTTTTCCGTAGCTTCTGTAGCTACTTTGCCGGTTACACTAGTTACATCTCCACTTTCAACTTTTTGCTGTTCTTCTGCTTTCTTTCGCTTATTCGATTGTTGTACTGCTATTTCGTTTAGTGTCTCTAGTGTTCCTGAAGTCGTTTCACCTGCTCCTCGCAGAGCTCCACCCATTACACCACCAGCTACAGCAGATAGTTGCGCTTCTGGACTTGTTGCAATCTCTACCAGTGACTTATCACCTTCTTTTTGTGTTTGGTATTCTTGTTGTACTTGATCGAAGTATTCTTGTGCAGCTTCACCGACAGTCGACAACGCTACACCACCAGTTCTCTGTGCTTTTGCTACACCTTTTTCTATGATACCTGAGATACCACTTTTTAGTAGAAATCTTTCTCCGAATAGAGCTGCTGCATTTGTTAGCGTACTGCCTAGGAACCAGTTTGTATCAGGCTTTTCTCCATTATTCTTTTCGTACTCTTCAGCATCCATGTTTACACGTGCTCCGACAGCCATAGCTATACCTGGAGCACCCATTGCTATCTGAGCCATTTCCCCTGCACTATCACCTAGCATATACGGCAGTACTTTGAATACGTCGAATGACGCCTCAGCATAGTTGCCTTTTTTTATATTTGCTAGCGCGTCATCCATTCCAGCTTGTTGTTCTTCACGAGTCTTAGCCATTACACCAGTGATCTTATCAGCCACTTCGCGTTTAGCTAGGTTATCGAACTTCGTACCGAATATACCAGACTCATCAGATACAAACTCATCCATCTGCTTCTGTGAGAATCCTAGCTTATTACCGATAGCTTTTGTAGAGTCTACTAGCAGCTTATTAGCTTTACCCCACGCTTGTACTAGGCTAGATTGTGCAATATCCACTGATTCACCTAGCATTTCATCTCTGTCTTTAGTAGTACCTTTCATAGCACCTACGTAGCCTGATGATGGTTTTGTATCTATCTGGTATTCAGAAGGTAAGTCTGTAGGTCCACCTCCTGACATCAATGGATTATCCACATTGTAGTATTCACTTGCACCACTGCCTAGAGCTGCGTATTGAGCCGCAAATTTAGGGTGAGTCTTTAAGAACTCAGGACTTCTACCACTGGTTAAGTAGTGAGAGTATATATCCTGATCCAGTTTTGCTGCGGCATCCATTCCAATATTATGATGCAGCATATCTTCGTATTTAGTAGCGGCGTCATACTCAAACTCAGTATTCATTAATGGTTCAGCGCCTGCTTGCACGCCTTCAGGACCAGTCTCCCATCCATATTTTAGTTTTTCTACTTCTTGAGCAGTAGGTTGTCGTCCACGATGTTTTACGAACAAGTCTATGCGATTCTGCGTCTCTAGTAGTGCTCCAGGGTCATTTGGGTTATATCGTGCTTTAGCGCCAGCATCACGGTCAGCTAATCCAGCTTTATAGGCGGGTGCACCTTTCATTGCTTCAGGACCGAACAAGTACAGGTTACGTGTAGTGTCTCTATCGTAAGTTACTGTTTCCCCGAGCTCTTTATCATAATAGCTTTTTAGTGTTGTATCAGGTATTCTCTCTTTGAGAAATTCTGCGTTACCATCTGCACCTACTTGCGTTTTTTGAATATAGCGACCATCATCATCCTTTAAAACTAGCGCATCTGTAAATAGGTTAGATAGCCCCATTTGTAGTTGATTGCCGGATAGGTTGTTTAGTTTCTGATCTTTATTTTTAGCTAGTGTACTGATTTTATTTAGTGCTGGAGGAGTCTCTATCGGTGAGTCAGGATAGAAGGCCTCAGTATTACTTTGCAGCCTCTCCTGCCACATATTCATATCTTCGTTTGTCATTCTATCCCCGTATGTAGTATTTATGGTATAGTATACCTATTTTTTGCTTTAGTATTCCTTATCTAGTGCTATCTAGGACATCACCTATTTTAGTACCGCCACCTAAGGCTGTAGGGAACCAGTCAGTAACGTCTAGGCTACTTTCCTGTCCTTCGCGCGATTTGAACTCCGCGACTCTTGCTGCTAGGTTCTGCTTAGACATCTTGCTTAATTCTGCTTTATTATCCTCTATGTACTGTGCTACACGGTTAGGATCATCAGGGAACATTGTGTACATGCTCTCAGCAAATTCACTCACTTTGTCATAACCTTTATTACCCTTATCTAGTACACCCATCAATTTTTGAGCACGTAGTCTACCCAACTCACGATCGTATGCGGTTTCTCTTGGAGTACCTCTAGCTTGTCTAGCTAGTAGTTCCATATTTTTTAGTGCTAGATCTTCAGACCTATTGAACAGTGTCTCCGCTCGTTTACCGATAGCACCTTTTTCTACTTTAGATAGTTCTCCGCCTTTGTCTTTTCTAGCCTGTGCTAGTAGCGTCTTATTGAATTCTTCTCTAGACGGTGCTTTGAATTTATACTCAGCCGGTGTTACTGTTTTAGTTTCTTTAGTAGGAGCCTGTGCCCCTGCTTTATACCCAGATACTACCTCTTTTGTCAGTTCATCTATCTTACTTAGCTGCTTCTGTCGTTCAGCTTCTAGGTCGAGTTTACTAGGTAATTCAATAGGCATACTCGGAATTGTAGATTGCGTATCTACCGGCCCTTCCTCATACCCCATAGGTTTAGCAGGTATTGACGGAGATCGTTGGCTACCTCTTTTCATATAGTCATTCAACATACGACTATTTGCAGCATACTTATAGGTTGGATCGGTATAGCGTGCAGTAGTTTTAGATTCTTCAGCTTGTGGTAGATTTAGAAAGCTGGTGTCTATACTTATTGGTTTACTGTCAGTAGTATTACCACCTTTCAACAACTTATCTAGACGCATTGCTTCATCAGCAGCTCTGCCGATCTGTGCACTTTTACTCAGCTCTGCATTAGTTATCAGACCTTCTGTTCCAGGTGTACCCGGTATGACTGTAGTCTTTTCTGGTGCTGTCTGTATCTTGTTCGGAGTTACATCCATATACAACGAGTTTGCAATATCTGCAGCATTTTTTTCTGCCATAGTACGATCGTATTCACCGCGTCGCATACCTAGAATTTCTTTAGCTCGCGCATTCTCTACAGCTTGCTGAGCTAGTGCATCTTTCTGGACCTGTTCAGCCATTTGCATTTTCTGCTCTTGTACTACTTGTCCTTGCAGATCGCCGAGTATACTGGACAATTCTCTAGTAGGACTTACTGGTTGTCTGAATGAACCGAAATCTTGTCTTAATGGCATATTTTATCCTTATACAGTTCGTGTAGATGCAGCTAGTCCACCACCACCGAATGCTTTACCGATGTCTTTTTGTCTACCTTGCGCTTGGTTCAGCAGAAATCTATTACTGGCAATTTGTTGACCCATCAGTTCTCGTTGCTTACCAGCTGTTTTTTTGTTATCTATATATCCTGCAATACCTAGTCCTAGCTGACCTATCCCTAGTCCTGCCTTAGTAGCGTCTAGTCCGGACAATCCAGTACCAAGGAAACCTTCATCTTTAGGAAGTGTACCTAGATTACCAGCACCGATACCTTCAAAGTTGTAGTTTGCAAATTTATCCGGATTTGCTGATACTACGCTCATTGCTGCATCATTTTGTCCAGTTTCCATCAAACTTTCGAACTGTCTTACCGGATCTATTGTGAAATCATTGACTGCCATCTTCTACCCTTTGAGTCTATACCCTTATTTTTTCTATTATACCACACCAACTCTTAACTTTTGCTTAGTAGTTTGAGTCGTAGTACTTTTCCATCAGTGCCGCATTTCTACCGTGTGTCAGCAAGTACGGCATACCTTGCATCTTTTCATTTACGTCTATATAGTTAGTGTACGGATCGCTGAACTCTCTTTCTACTGTATCTATCTTTTCAGGACCCGACAAGTCTTCTAGCTCGCGCTCTGACTCTACTAGTTTACCCTGCAGTTCTTCTATACCCTTATCCGGAGGACTGATATACCTAGAGTACACAGTGAATGACTGATTGAGTGCTGATACACCAGTTAGCATCAGATTACTAGTAGACTGTGTCATCGCATACCCGGAGGATATTAGTGCAGCGATAGATGCAGCCAGCTCAAGGTCTTCGTTTTTTGTAGCCTTGGCTACAGCCATAGTCGCAGCAGCTATCTTTTCCATTAGTCCCGGATCACCGTAGAAGATATTTGCTATAGCGGCTATCTGTGCAGCTGTACCTAGATACATCGCATGTTTACTCGCATACTGCGCTGCAGCGTAGTCACCGTTCTTCACCCAATACGCAGCCAGAGCTGTCTGTACCATTGCACCTAACGCAAACACGAAGGACACTGCAGCCAGATTACCGCCAGTAACTATGAATACTACTACCGCTACCACTACCACTATAATGTCTACTATTACAACTAGTAACTTCTTATACCACTTAGTCTTCTTTTGTTGATGTCCTGAAGCTATCTGCTTTACGAATATCTCCATGAAGTCTCTTACTTTCAGAGCACTCATCCCATCGACTTTTAAATACCCACCATAGTTCAGAGCTGTCTCTGTAATAGGTACGACATAGTCATACATGTCTATCAACTGTTCCGCAAAGCTAGATTTTGTAGAGTTAGCTATGAAATCTACTGTCTTTACTCGCCTACCTACGAAGCCACCTAGTTGATGGATATCGTCCAGCGCAGCTACTTCAGCGGCTACTGCTGCCATATACCCGTCAGCCGCTACATCCGCAGGGTCCAGTATCCTACGAAACTTATATTCGACAATCACACTTTTTATGTATCTAGCACTATTAGACCCTTGATAGGATTTATGCCTATTTCTCACGTAGGTTGTTTTCTGCTCTAGTTCCTTGACACGTATTTGTATGTTCTTCTCAAACATTACATTAGAGGAGTCGAGTAGTGCTAGCGCGGTCAACCTAGACGAATCTTCGCTGTCATACCACAGTGTGTTTTTATCGTTAGCATTGATCAGTGCTATTACTTCAGCGTCTGTTATGAACTCGTTCACCTGTGTTGATGTTGGTGGTGTGTACGTAATATATGAAGTGATCCACCCCTCCGAATCCCACTGAGCATCTTCTGTACCTTTAAATGGATCTGGATTTAGATCAGTTATTGGATCGGGATTAGGATCAGGATTAAACGGATCAGGATTATCTGGATAGATTAGTGGACTGAATTCTTCAATGTAACCCTCAGCTTCTGTACGTGTTACTGCATACTCTATATTCACGCCTCTTACATACAGATACGCATTTTCTACACCCTCGTAGCTTTGAGCCTCTAGATCACCTACATCCATATTCAGCAGTTTATAGATAGCCAGATGTCTAGGTGTCTTATACACTCCTACACCATTCTGGTAGTAGTACAGTCTACCGAATACCAACCTACCGTCGATTGTCGTTGTCGGCCAACCTAGGTCTGCCATAAGCATCCTATTCTTGAAGAATGACGCAGCTACGTACGCAGTGACAGCCGGGCCTACAGCATCTCTAGTTATATAGCCCATCTCTCACCTTCCTTACGCTACTAGCGTTACTGCATCGATATCTGTTCGTTGTTTACCTGTACTATCTGTTACGGTCGAAGTTACGTTACCTGCTGCAGCTATCAGTCCTGTCAAGTCTGCTGGTGCAAATGTCGCTGACCACGAGCCATCAAGTTGTACTAGTGCGACTACAGTAGCTGACAGACTTACACCATCAGTAATAACCAGTTCTACAGAAGTACCAGCTATAATATTCAGTGTAGTTCCTGATATAGTACCGCCTACGGCAATAGATATAGATGCCGGAATGACTGTGGTAGTTATAGTACCAGCTGTTACATTTGCTGTAGTATTTAGGTACTCGATTGAGTCAGTCCATTGAGCTAGGTACGGCGTATAGTCAATACCACTAGCTTCTGTACTCAACAGCAAACTGATCATACTAGATGAACTATTTGCAACGTGTTGTCTCATATTATCGTCGAAGCCGCGCTCTTGTCTGATAGCAACATTAGTCTGCGCGTGAACCAGACCTTCAGAGTCTCCAGCTACACCGCTAGCCAATGTACCATCAGCATTCAGCGGTAGCGACACATATCCGTTAGCTCTATACGAACCGGCATACGTATTATATGTTCCGGCTTGAGCTTGACGAATACTCTCATACTTTGTACCATAACTCGCATCGTAATCTATGTCAGCCAACTCGTTATTTGCATACACTAGGTTATCCGGTACTGCACCATAATCTCTATACATCTGTCCTTGCAATAACCAGCCTTGACCGATCTTTAGATTCTTCGCTGCTTCTGCATCTTCAATATCCTTCTCTACCTTAGCTATTTGCGCCGTCACTAGTTTAGTATCTTCACGCAGTTTAGTAAGTAGATACTCACTATCCCTATCATCCTTAGCTAGGTCTATAGCTGCCTGTAGAGACTGTGCCGTAATACCATTCACCATACTTCCGATAGTCTGCGAAAGTATCTGTGCACGTTCTCTAGCATCTAGTCCTGCATCATTTAGAATCTGTGTTACAGTTTCTTTTGCTTTAAGATACACACTATCTTTACTGGTCGATGCTGACATCAGCTTTTGGTACAGCTCTACTACCTGATTATCTATGTCAGTCAGCGTGACTGGGTTATATGTTATTGCCATTTATTTTTCCTTTATACGTTGTGGGCTAATAGTGTGATTTGATGGGACCTAAGACCAGCATCCCACTGAAGCCACGTGCTGGCACTAGAAAATGTAATTACCAGTTTATCTCCACTCCACGTTGTTGGGGAGGAGCAAATAGGCTTTATAAACACCGCGATTTGGTCGTCATCCCCAACACCGCTGTGTATGTATGCGAACGTGATGCCGTTAATAGTCGGTGTAGTGGTTGTAATGCCTGTAGGGGCATTCCAAGCTACGCCATTCACTGTTATGCTGAACGCAGTACTTGTAGCAACATCGGGATCAAAGTAGAGGATAGGCCAGCCATTATACGACATAGATGCTGGGCGAGTGTCTGGTGTGCTGCCTGAGTAGAAAGATGTATAGTTTATTAATGGTGTTCCAGCCGGTGTAAGGATAGATGCAGGCCCAGCAAGCCTGTTAGTTGTTGTAGTGGCGCTCCAGTGACCTATATCGAATGTCCAGGTTGCTGATGTTGAGGTAACTGTAGGTGTGGTCACAGACGCTATCACAGTACGTGTAGGCAGGCCAGAATCTGTGGTAACAGTAATATCTCTAACATTAAGTGTAGAGCTTTCTAATTCGACTGCGGAGATTGTCCCACCTCGGATATACGCGCCATAGATTGAAGGGTCTGCGGATGTTCCAGCAGCATTAGCTTTAAGTCTAAAACCTGCTCCACCTACAGTAGTAAAATCACTTGACTGGACACTGCCGTTGATCCACGCAAAGTTGGTTGTAAGTCTATTAGCATCTAGTGTGTTCGTAGTAATCTTACCACCGTCAATAGTAGTGCTTCCACCATCAATGCCTAGTCCTTCAAACCGTACGTCACCAGTGAACTTTAACTTACCAGTAACTGTATCTACAGCTATTGGAGTATATCCTGTAGTAGTCCCCTGCACTTTAAACGTATCAGCGACAATCGTAAAGTTACTTGTAGTACCAGCCTCTGCTACATACCCAGCAATATTACCATCCGCATTCACAACCAGTGAGTGTTTAGCTCTTGCTTCGCCTTCATCTACACTAGCCACAGACACTTCACTTACACTAGCTGTTACACCATTTACACTAGTCACTAGCGTATCAACTTCCTGCGCAATAGCACTATTAGCATCCACATACGTAGCAGCTATTGTACCGATATACGCATCAACATTACCACCAAAACTAGTACTCACCACATCTGCAGATATTGCTGTAGCTTCAGTCGCCGTTACCTTAGTTACGTCAAGATTAACTATTGCGGCGTCATTACCATCTAATCTAGACACAACCGTAGTTTCTAGCGCAGCCAAGTTAGTGTTAGTTGTATTGATGTTCGTAATGTTCTGGTTAACTCCAGCTTCCAGTACAGTTACTAATGAAGCTAGATCAGCTACAACAGATGTCAGGTTACCTTCACCTTCAGTTAGCTCCTGTTCAATTGCAGTTTGCAACCATATAGGTATTCCACCGGTTAGATTACCTGTGTATATCCCAGAACTAGTTAAACTATACTCGTAAGGATTTACATCTACTACACCACTACTATCCGTGCTGACAGTAGCTGTGTTATTTGGAGTTTCGACAGTGACGTTATTTTCAGTCTCTACTGTAACAGTATTCCCTGCACTTACTTCAATATCAGACACATACAACTCCTGTTGGAGCTACATATACCTTTTCAATAATAGCAGTACGTTCCGGAGTACCGTCAGTAAACTTAATGTTAATCACACCTTGGTATGTCGGCTTCAAATAATAGTTATCTACTGCGTCTCCACGTAAGTAGTCTAGGGAAGCAGTTAGTGTGCTATCCAGTAGAACATCTACCTTGCCATCAAGGTATGTAGTAGTCTCTGTAAAGTATGTAGCATTAGTCAGTAGTGCACCAGTAGTACTACCTAGTATACATGTATATACTAGCCCAGAACTTGTATCCAAGATTACACTGTCTACTACGTAGTCGGCTGTAGTCGTCGTCACATCTTCGAAAGTATAGGTGACGTCAGCAGGTCTTGTTAGTGTAACTGTACCTACTGTGACATCGCATAGGTCAGCCAGTTTAGTCAGCTTAAATGTAGAAGCAGCCACATCCATAGCAACTAGATCCTGAGGCAGGAACGAGTCTTTCTCTACTACGGTAATCGTTAACCCGAACTCAGCACCTTTTGGAATTGTCATCTAGCATCCTTACTATTTATAATCTTACACGAAGATACCGAAGTACCTTCTAGTAAAACCTAGGTTGCCCTAGTTCTTATCTTCGTAACTAATCGTAAAACGCTTACGCATATACGTCTTAGAAAGTCCTGATTTCGGATCTTTAATGTGATGTGGAATTTCCACTTCTTTTAGTACATTGATGAAACCTTGCTTAATCTCGATCGGAGTATTAAGAGGAAAGATCTTAGTACCTAGATCATAATACGCGTTTGACCACGTAGCTTTACAGGTAGTAGTCTGGTTGTTAACACGCTGATCGTTATCGATGATTGTCACAACCCTAGTTTGACTAGCTTTATCGTACAACTCTTTAGCGATCTGTGCCATTGGTTTTGGTTTGTTACTAGCCACAACAAGCTTCTCTTCAGATTTTTCCTCTGCCAGTGTTTCTTCAGCAGCTGGGATTTCTTCATCTGAAGACTCTTGTGATTTGTAATACTCATCGATTTTTTCTTGAAGCTTTACTTCACCGATATTTGGACTGAATGAAATACCTAGGTCTTTAGCCTCTTCTCTCAATAGTTCTAGTTCTTCGTTTGCCATTTTCTAAATCCTTTTATCTGGGGTGTTTAGTTTTTAAAAGTCAATCATATTCTTTACGGTGTAGTACCTTAAAGCAGAGGATTAACGTTTGTTACTTCGCTATTATAACTAGATACATCTTAACTTTTACTTAAGCCTCGTAGGACATAACCATTTCTTGTGTAGGGACATGTAGTATCCGTGTACTCTAGTTGCAGAGGTATATCTTTGTTTTGTATTATTATTTCAGGTATCGCTTTTACAGTTATTCCAGTAAGTTGTCCTACTTCTCTCGTAGAATTCTTGTACTCTATATTTACGTCTTTCCATACTAACTTGTAGGCAATCACTGGCCTTGAATTCGTACCAGCTTCTTTCTCACATAGGTTATCCAGATGGCAGTTACAAATGTTTCCATCTATAAAGTCTACTTTAGTGTAGCTCTTTCCGTAAGCACCTGCTACCAGTTTGGCTACCCTATACTGTTTATAAGTACTGCCATTCCGTAATGAGACGGTTGTATAAGGCAATCTATTACCTTTCGCAGTAATTACCGACAGTGTGAGCCATCTTTCTTTTACGTTGTCATATACTCTACCATCTACTGTTATTAAGTAGTCTGTGTTCTCAGAAAAAACCTTGTAGTCTACATCTAATATCGACCAATCAGCGTATTCAACACTTTCCTGTATATATTGTTTCTTCTGTTTGCTTGCGTACCTCCATACATACCCTTGGGAGGTGTAAGGTGCACCATTTACACTTACCTTATCTGACTGATTATTAACTGCTGCTGCAGCTATTAATCCAATACAGCGTTGAGGATTTACATTATCAACAGTTTTTGCTGCCTCGGTTAAACTACTATAAGTGGCAACATACTCTTCTTTATACTTTATAGTACTTACAACGCATTTAGTGTACTTGCCGGATATCAAGTTTAGTGCATGGGCATGTGATGAATTCTCGCTCTGCGTCATCCATTCGAGATTACTAAGCGAGTTATTAGAAGAATTTCCATCAATATGGTTTACAGTGTCTTTATTACCTGGATTAGGGATGAAAACAGTCGCTAATAGCCTATGAACTGCAATAGTTCGGGGAGTATTATTTACTACTATATGGACCATCTCATCATATTTACTATTGAGATCTTGTGGATCACGTTTTCGTAAAGTTTTGTCAAGGAACCTTTGTCGTTTAAGTGAGTATATTTCACCATGTCGGGAAATTATGTAGTTTGGAAAGTCTTTGTGGACTACACCGTTATACTTTGAGCATATTTTTTGTAGTTGTAGGTTCATACTACCTCCTCTTTTAGAGGAGTATAGCATGGATTAGCTTAGAAGAAAATTATACGCAGGGTTTAATTTCTTGCTGCCACTAATACTTTTAAAAGTGCTTCCTCTTTCAGGATGATACCTGCGTAGAAAAAGTTGTAAGAGAAGAAACCTGTAGTTCCGTACGGGTTAATCAACTCAACCTGAGCTGGAGACTTAGAGTTAAACTTGATTTTCTCAAGACCTTTAAGACCGACAGTTGCAAAAGCACCTTCAGTTGGGAAAAGGATTGGAAATACGTCAAACTGTCCACGATCAGCAGGAGTAACAGAAGCTGCATCAATAACACCAGAAACCTGTAGGTCACCTAGGTAAGATGCTGGTGGATTAGCACCTGCTTCACGATAAACTACTGCAGACTCAGCTTCAATGAAACGAACTTCGTGCATTTGACCAACTTCACCTTCAGCCATTGTCGAAGCAGCAGCATATTTGTGAACAGGTGTGTATACGAATTCTGTTTCGTAAGTAGAACCACGAGTAAGAGTTTCAAGATCTGACTTTACATCTGCACCGATAACAGCATAGAATGCTTTAGCAACCGGAGTTGTACCAATCTTTGTAGAACCTGTAACGATCTGAGTATTCTTCTTAGCACGGTTACGAGTCAGCTTACGAACAGCTTTACGAATCAAGTCATAAGAAACGACGTGGTCAGCATCTGTTGAACCATCAGCAGCAGCACCTGTACCGATTTCAGTGATTGCACCAGCAGCACCAGAATACATTACAGTAGTTGTACCAAGCATATCGCGCTGAATAAGATCTTCCATACGAGAGTTAGCTAGTTCACCTAGTTCTTCACGATAACGAACCTGGATATAGTCTTCAGACCAGATATCAACTTCATCAGTATAATCAATCATCTCACCGTAACGAGCAAACTCTGTTGAGTAAGTAACTTTCTGTAGTGAACGCTTATTAACATCCGCAGCACCTTCAGCGAGTGTAGCAGCTGACAAAGCAGTGTTCATATCAGCGATATCACGTGCAGTCATATAACCTTTAGCCGCGAAGTCTGCATCGTCGAATGCACGATCATACATGTGTTCGAAACGAGAAATTTTGAACGTTTTACCATATCTCTGTGGCATCGATTTACGATCCGAGAATTGTTGATATACGTTAACACGGTTTGCTGCATTTACACCAGCACGATCATAGTAATGAACGATAGTATTAGCACCCGCTGTGGATGTTGTTGTACCGTTACCATATACATTTGTTGCCATTTATTTACCTTTTTGTTAGCTAGAAGGACTCTTAAACTGAGTCCCCGATTTTAGTATACCACTCTTCGAAATCTTCATCGGAAGTGTCCAAGTAGTCTACAGTCTTTTTAGGCCCTGCACTTTTCTTTGTCGGTGCAGCTGCCTTCCGTTTTTGCGAAGCTGACTTAGTAGCTTGACGTTTACGTGTCTCAGTCTTAACTTTCTCGACCTTCTCTCGTGCAACATCACGCTGTTCAGTTACAGCCTGTCGTTCTTCGTTCTGAGCTTGCTCAGAGAAGTACTGCCCTGCAGCTTCCATGTAGTAGTCTAGATCACTTTTAGATCCCCCATCATATACTTTTAGCTTACTAGCTCTTGGGGATATTGTATCAAACATACCACTTTTAACATCGATGTGCAATTGACGGATCATCTCTGGACTTTCTACAAAAGCCTCACGACTTTTTGAATCCCATTGCTTTTCCAACACATCATATGTAACCGCGTATTCCTTATCTTTAGAGATTTCGGAAACAATATCTTCTATGGCCAGCTCAGCATCATTCCGACCATAATTTTTCGGCGTATAAACCGCATTGTCAGTGTCTAATTCGAGGGCGTCTACGCCTGTTCTCTTTAGAAGCGCTGCAATAGCTTCTTTATCACCCTTCAGTACATCTATAGCTAGATTGACATCGTCATGCGACAACTTAGCCTCTTCGATAGCGTCAATGGTCTGTCGCCACGGCTTAATCTGTTGCATCTTCTGCGTGTAGTTCATCGCTTGTCCGAACACTTGCCCAAACTTGTCGAAGATCTCTTGGTCAGAAAACTCAAAGTCTTTACCATTAGCTTTATACTTACGCTTTTCAACCTGTACTGGCTGTTTATCATCTTTCGATTCATCTTCATCTTCATCAGGATTATCATCATCTGCTTCCGGCTCTCCGTCGAGTTCACCATCTTCATCTTCCGAGTCCTCTTCCGATTCATCTTCCTCGTCATCTTCTAAACTATTATCATCGGATTCCTCGTCGGGTTGTTCCAAGTCAAGTAGTTCCTCTTCTTCATCATCATCACCATCAAGCTCTTCAGGCTCATCTAGTAATGCCACTTCTTTGTCTTCATCGTAACCGAGATCTTCGTCATACTCGTTACGTTCATCTGTTTCTTCTGGAGCTTCTTGGGCTTTAGCTGCTTTAAAAGCAGCCTCTAGCTCATCATCACTCATGTCGTACAGCTCTTCTTCTGTCATTGCCATCTGTTACTCCTCTGAGTCGTCAAACTCTTCCTCTGGAGCAAGTCCTATACTCTTCACCATAATGAAGTAGTCCTCTAGATGCGAAATAGCTACAAGCTGTTCCATAATATCACCACGAAGTCCTCCTCGTTTTACGTGATCTGTAGCCAGCATGCTGACACCATTAATCGCTTTGTCTTTAAAATATCCTTCTAGGATAAGCCTCTTAAAGTGTGGGTTGTCTTCTAGCGCCAGCAAATCTGTGGCTAGGTCTGCCCAATATTGGTTCTCAACTCTTAAGAGCTCTTCTTCGGATTTTCCTGCTACTAGGTCATTCGGAATTTGGTTAATCATATATATGATTCCTTTCGATTTTTGATTTTAGTAGTTACATTAACAATGATAACTTAGTCATATTTTAACTAACTTAAGTTTAAAGACAACTTAAAGTATGTTATATAAGTGTTACACAATCTAGTATTAGTGCTGTGTTTTTAAACTGTAGACACCCAGCAGTGCTAGGGGCCATTTTATTCCTTTAGTGATAATTTTACAACTTGGTAACAACTAAGTCTTTAAACTCGTTTGTCAATCCTGGGCCTGAACATCTTAGATATATAGATATAAAGTCGGTAGTCGCAACTATGTCTACTGTAACTGGTTGAAAAGAAACCTTATCTGTTACTGAGTTACTATTGACTGTTCCAGCGTCTGCATTATAGTTATTATATACTCTGATAAGACCATCAGTAGACGTGCCCACGCGTATGTTTGCAGTTATGCGGTAAGTAGCTCCTACTTCCGCCCTAGATACGTTTGTTATTCCATAGTAGTTAGAACCAGCAGTTACGGTTGCAACATTATTAGCTACTGTATAAGACCCATCGCCCTCTAAGTTCCATTCTGATACATCAATAAATTCTTGGTTAGGGAAATATCCATATTGGACATTAATATCATTCAGTAATGCGTTTACGGTCAGGGCACTTATTGCTACCCCTTCATTGTCCCCAGCAGTTACACGAATATAATTTGTTGATGCTATAATATCCTGCGTATATACACCAGCCCCTATATTATATCTATCGTTACCTAATATGGTTGGGCTTAGTAGTCCATCCCCTCCAGTGATTGAGTCTATTGTCATAGTAACTCTATATTTTTGGCCCATAATAATATTAGGCATGAATGAAAAATCTGCAATCGCTGTTCCTGCTTGTGCCGTTCTAATAACTCTACCGCCTACGCTGTCCCAAGACCACCCACCAACAAAAACTCCAACACCTGAGCCTGCTAAGAAGTCTGTATATGGAAATTCATGTACTGTAGACGGGGCAACACGAATAGGCGGCATAACATCTGGTAGATTAGCGATACTCATGTTATACATATTACCTGACGTAGCACCAAAATAAATATCTCCATTGTCCATTAGTTCAATTATGTCCTGACCTGTAATGTTTCCTAGCAATTCAACACCACCGATAGATGGGTCTACTCTAACCAAAGAGAAGTTTGGAGCAATACCATATGAAGTAAAATATACTTTCCCATCAGCACCTAGTTTTACAGGTTTTGCATGGGCTTGGAAGGTATCCTCTGATTGTTGGTATCTTACACCTCCGTATTGAATTTTATACAAGATAGCACCAGTAACAATATTCATTCTATATACAACACAGGTTTTCTCCACATCCTGTAATGCTGTAACTCCGAATATATCAGTGTCGCTTACTTTTACTATCCAACCAGTAGATTTTAGGTCTGTACCTAATGAGTGCGTAGCTGTGAAGGTCTTAGTAACTGTATCAAAAACAAATACTAAAGCAGCGGTTTCTAGTGACCCACTTACAATGTAAGAGGAAACAATGATTTTATCACCAACTGCTACACAATTATTTAAGCCATACTCAAGAAGTCTAATATCTGTTTCACCACTGAAACCATCCTTCGTATTCTCAAAGTCATAAGGATTAAACCACCCTATAGTACCACTGTCACCTACACGGTATTGAACACCGGAACTGTACACAAGGCCATCTATACCGATACATAATCCTTGATGGTAGTGACCTCTTGTTGGTCCTGTATCACCACCTAAATACCCAAGAACAGTAGAAGATGCTACCCCAAACGGTTTTATATGCGTATACTGTGACGGATAACCACCAAACACAACGTCACCATTAGGCATACTCACCATCTCTGTTCTTGATGTTGTGGCATCAAAGAACCCAAATTGTGTATTTGTATCTACGTTATATTCAGTAAGCCCGGAATAGTACACCCCACCAGCCAAAACCTTATCTGGTGCTGATTGAATAATATTATTTATCTCAAACGGGTAAGTAGTTACTGTAATTGGGTAGTTAGTGGCAATGCCATCTGTATTGACTGTTATTTGCCCTGTCCCATCAGGCGCTACCCTTTGTGCGTAGTTAAATGAATACGGTGTACCAGCTGCCTCTGGTAACTCTGAGCCATAAATATTGTACGGAGTGGGGTTCGTCCAAGGTGGAACATCAATGTTTGTAACAGCTACTATAGTATTTTGATGTAACCAATAATCACCATCAGCATAACCTACAACACCTGTGAACTCTGCGACAGCTCCACCAGTAAGCTGTGTTAGCTTTATATCACCTAGATTGTCTGTAGTAGACGCAATAAGTGTTGAAGTTAAGCCATCATACGTTGTTTGATATAATTCCACATTAGGAGTTCTACCTAAACTTGTGTAAATATAATCTTGGCCTAAACCTAATGATGTAGCTCTTGGAACATCTCTAGCTACATTACCAACAGCAGTTAAGAATGTGAAAGCATTTGTAGTTGTATTGATTGAACATAATTGTCCATACCCACCACTGGTTGCATAGAAGATAATATCTCTGCTTATTGGCGCAATTTCAATTGCACTTTGTCCCTGCATCATGGTCATACCCGGAACTGCATCCCAAACAAACGTATCAGTCGCAGGGTCATAAGTAGAAAGTGTATTGTGTAAGGTCGTATGCACACCTATAAAATACATCTTCCATTGATCTGATCGTACACCTACTGCCCCGTTATAACTATAGTTATAAGAAGTATTACTTTGCACTTGTTGGGATACTGTACCAAGTTCATCATCTATTACAATAACGTCCATAGGTACAGAACCGTACTTTTCCCTATAAAAATAAATCACTTTCCACTCAGTAGATGTCGATGATTTAGTTATTTGATTTGCAAAAAATGTGCTAGAACTTGCTAGTTGTACCCCATCATCATTTCTAATAAGTGGAGTTTGGTTGTTTTGAAGCGTTATTGAACCAGATGGACCATAAACTGCAATTTCAGTATTATGATTTGTAATAACACCTGCATCATCCTCAACAATTGTAACCGGAAATCTTCCTGATATAAGGTCAGTAGAAGTAGCTGTTACTTCGCCCGTATTAACATTAATACTTAACCATCCGTAATCATTAACTAGAGAAAAAGTACTCATAATATAACGTCTTTATTTATTGTTGCTGTTTGACCCTGGAATAAGGTTACTGAAGTTGGGTATGAAGTCACCTGAATTACTTTTCCAGAAGCAGCTTTAAACAACTTTGGATTAAATAAATTATGTGGGCTAAATAGTTGCATACATACTCCTAGAGTTACTTATTAACAATTAAGACAGGGCTTCCTGCGAATAGTTTAACCCACACAAAACCAGCATGTGTTAGTTGAGAAATACCTTCTCCGTTCTTTAACACGAAAAAAGGTGCATCCTCAGCAGGAGCAGTTACTGTGTCAGTAAGTGTTACGCGTACTCCGTTGTCTCCTGCAGTATCAAGAACTGATATTGCGTAGTCCTGTGTACCGTCAGTAACCTGTGTCCATGTAGCACCAGGTTTAATACTTGTAGTTACCATTGTTATCCTTAGTCTAGTATTTTCTTGTATAAAACCGCTAGTTAAGTTCGCGGAGTTTATAGAGTGTCGAACTGTACAGCGACTGTACTTCTTGAATAATGTTATCGATAAACGGAACGTCGCAACGTTTCTGCATATTATCAATCATTGTTAGATGGGTATCAAGTGCATTAATAGGGTCATCAATATCACCTTTCAGTTCCACGTAAGGGATATCTAGTTTACCCCACTTACCTTGACTAGCTTCAGCCAGTGTATCCGCTAACCCTACAATACCGTCATAGAATTCACCTAGTGCTACATGTTTTGCGTAGCTTCCTGTCTTCAAGTGTGCCATGTGTGCGTAGGTTCTTGACATGAACAAGACACCTATCAACTTCCCGATTTTATCTTCCATTACTTACCCTTTTGTTTTGCTTTACACATTGTACTGGATTTTTTCTTAGGTTTTGCTTTACTGGAAATTTTATTGGCTCCAGCGTAGTAGTGAGTCACACTCTGTTCTGCTAGTCCACCTGTGTACGTTTCCATTACTTATCCTTCTTCTCTTCACTCAGAGCTTGCAGTACAGCATTACTTTGAATCATCTGATACTCCATCAACGCTACTTTCTTATCTAGATTGTACAAGGTTGAACCTATCCATATACACAGCGCAGTTACTACTGCAGTTAGCACATTAGTGAGGTTTAGTTCGGCTTTCATTTACCAATCCATTGCTTGATGTATTTAGTCATCGATTGTTCACCTCTAGGTATGGTAGGTGCTTCTGTGTCAGCATGATATGCAATTTTGCTGGCATTGCCTAGTGACGACAACAGTCCTGATTTACCTAGTGTAGTTGCTGCTAGTCCTAGTGGGATGGCTGCTAAAGACGTATCAACTAGTGGTTTATCTTCTTCTAGCAATCTTTTATCCATCTGCACTTTGTTACGGTACTCTGGCTTGTTTTCCATTAACCAGTTATGCATCATAGCTTGCTGATCTTGTGGCTTAGTTGTCTTTGTATCGAAGTTCTGTACTGCTAGTCCATCCATCATTTACCCTCTCGGTAGTTGCATACCGGCTAGACCTTCTTGTTGAGGAGCCATAGTCTGTGTTTGTTGCGTCAGTGCATCTATAGCAGCCATCACTAGCTCTTGTGGTACACCCATTTGTATTAGTTCCTCAGGAGTTGCCCCTTGAACTAGCATCGCTACGATCTGATCTAGGTTGTTACTTGGAGCTCCTTGGTTTGCACCTTGAGCCAGTCCTGCCATTGCATCTGGTTCCATTACGCTACACCTACCTGTCCAGCTAGTCCAGCGGTAATATTTTGATCTGCGTTTTTACTCGGCAGTGTATCCATCTGTCTCATAAACTCAATGTCTTTCATAGTAGGCATTTGTCCTGTGCGTTGATACCATGTATTGACTTCGTCATTAGACACATTAGCATTTGCGGGATTACCTATATTAGGAGTAGGTTGTGCACTAGCTAGTACTTGATACGCCCCTGCTGCCAGACCTTCTTTAGCTCCTTCAGTATACGCACTCTCTGCCAGCTGTTTTTTAGCCTGTTCAGCGACTAGCTGATCATATGCAGCAGCTTTCTCACTCTGCACTGTCTGTCGTTGTTTGTCCTCTAGAAATCCCATGTTACACTCCTGTTCCAATATTTTTATCGCCTGCTTTCGCCTGAAGTAGCATCAACTCTAACTGATGTCTTCGTTCCATATCTTTCTCTTCTCTATCCATCTGACGTTCATAGTCTTCATCAGATTTCAGGAAGTCCAGGTCTACTTTATCCGCATCACTATGAAGCTTTCTAGCCTTCGCAGCTTCTACTTGTGCTTTGTTACGCTTGAGTTCAGCATCTATTTCATTCTCACCGGCTCTTGCATACTTATCAGCGATATTCGCATCCATCTCTTCTATCTCTTTCTGTAGCTTCATCAGTTCTAGCTGCTTAGCTTGTTCCGCAGCAGGATCTGGTTGAGGTTGGTGTTCTTTGATACGCTTCTCTAGATCCGGCATTCTACTTAGTTTAGCGAATTCAGCCATTACCATCTGAGTCATTTCGAACGGCATTGTATTACCTAGTGTCTGCATCAAGAAACTTAGCTCTTGTGCTTTCGCAGCGTTATCTTCAGCTGTACTGATACTGATGTCAATATCTACTTTACCTTGCAGATCATCTTTTCTGATCGGCACATACTCTTCGTTAGTGATTCTGACAATCTCTTCTTCTTCTAAGAACTCAGCGTTATATGCCATCCATTTTCGCATGATAGGCTTTATCATATTCTCAGCCACATTACGAACTAGATTCAGTCGTCTTGTAGCTGTAGCATCTAGTGCACCTCTCGCTCCTGTAGCTGTTGAACCTAGTGATCCACCTGTGATTCCACCGCTGAAACTCTTTACACCTGTCTGGCTTTCGATCTCGTTATTCATCAGTTGTAGCATATCGAATGCACTACTAGGGATCTGGTTATAGCTACCTTGCCAGAAGTCATTCGGCGTACCGTTGTACTCGAAGTTATCACCATTTAGGAAACGCTTCTTATTAGTAGCATCGATCGAGCCTTTACGCATACCGACTTGACCATTATTACTTCTAGCCATATTGTCTATCAAGCCACGAGTAATAGCAGTTTTAACCTTCTGATTATCTCCGATGTTCTCAGCTAGTGCTTCACCGAATAGTTGAAACGGTACAGCATTGAACGGCACTACTACGAATGGAGGTTTACCATCTGGATATGGGTTAGTCTCTAGTCTGATTATAGTGTCATTTACCCATGTACATACAATCGACTCGACTATACCATCACCATCTACATCGTAGTTACCCCAGTACTCATGTACCATCAGTTTCTTACGTGCATCATCTTTAAACCTGAAGTTAGTTAGGTCTTCTGGAATATAGTCAGCATCACGCCCGTTATTTCCGGCATTCTTGACTTTATCTAGATTCTTATATCTGCCATCCGCCTTCAGCGTACTCATATCTGTTTCATATCTATGAATGACGAACTGACACTTATCTAGATCGTCCATACATGTAGGATCGATGAAAATATCTTCATTTCTACAGACTATTGCAGTAGGTTGATTCTTGATGACCTTAGTTACGGTAGCCATCTCTACATCGACATACTCTACACCGTTCTTATCAACTTTGATTACTTCTACTTCAGACTCTACTTCTTCATCTTCATAGTCCCATCCTGTTTGGATGATACATGAACCTTCTGTCGCCAGTACTCGTAGAGCTTTCATGATGAAATTATATCTAGGGAACTTTCTTACGAACTGCGTATTTAGTAGTAGCTCATTTTGTCTAGCAGCTTCCACGTCTTCGAATGTCACAGGACTACACTTGATGACATCCGGTGAACTTAGGAATGGGTCAGCCAAACTAGGGAGTTGCCACTCTAGCTGCTTTTTGATATCTTTTGACACGATTGCAGAACGACCTTTGACCTCGTTACCATACGGCTTACCGTAGGTCTCTGCTACCCAGTTCTCGCGTTTCTGTAGCCACTCTTTTTGCGAGGTTTCCGAAGCACGGAAGTCCTGCTTTAGTGACGATAGCAATTCATTTTTGTTAATTTTCATTTATAGTCCCAACTTTATCGTGTACTTCATTGCCTTATTTTACCCAATAACCACTTAATCTAATCTTATACAAACTCATTTTTGAACCACTCACTAGCCGTCAGTACTCTATTCATCCAGCCTCTTAGGTAGACACCGTACTTATTCGGGTTCTTGTTAGCTAAGCTCACATACTTTGCGACTCTCAATAGACTGAACTCAGATAGCAGACAAGCCAGCGGCTTGTTAGCGACAGCTTCTTTTGATATAGGTCCTATATCACCGTCCGGAGTTACACCAGCAGCAGATTGTAGTGTTTTTACACCTGTAGATAGTCCAGCGTTCACTCCGTACTCAAAGACCATAGCTTTTTCCAGCCCATCTTCTAGTGGTATCTTATCCCAGAACATTTCTCTGTAGAAGTCTTTCACTAGACTCGTATCAGGTATTTCACCTTCATCAATAAACGTCCAACCTGTCCAACTTGGATGTGCTGCACGATATATTCCGGCATATGTATCTGTTTCTTCAGTAGGATTAGTGTGTAATTTGTATCCGCCTTCTAGCTCCATTACAAACTCGAATACTTTATCGAATACCATTACAGTCCTTTGCGTACTTATTATGAATGCGGAGATTCTCGTTATGCTCACTGATACACTCCAGCATAGCACTGATCGGATCTAATCCAGCCCCTGATTGACGACATTGCACATTTGATATTTTACACATTACTGGTACTTTTACTTCTTGTGTTTGGAATTCATACACAGGATGCTTCACACAGTACGCTTCAAATTCTTCTATCTTTGGGCCACACCCGTCAAATAGTATTGAGATCAATAGTGCGGATAGCATCAAGTAAACGTTTTGTTTCATTACAGTCTCCTCTTGTCATATTTATGTCTTCTGGTAGTCTGTACTTGTACTTGATCACAGCTGGTTTATTACGCCAGACTTCAAGCTCGTCAGTCACCTTCACTACATCTCCTTCTAGCGAGTCTACTCTCGCATTGGATAGTTTCAGTTCTCTTTTACACTTCGTGTAGTTGTTTCTATTCTCACTAGATTTCATACTGATTACAGAGATGTCGCCTTCTAATGTCTTTATATCTACTTCGTAGCCACTAGTCTTAAATTCATAGTAGATTGTAGTGACTACTAGTAGTAGTGCTAATGCACCTGAGGTATATCGAAACATGTTATTTCCTGAAGTCCAGTTTATCTATCAATTTACCTAGCAATTCTGTTGTGATATGAGATCTTAACATCATTGCCAACATACCGAATAGTGCTATATATCCAGTTACACTTACTACACCGACAGGTGCTATAGTATACACAGCCCATCCATACGCTACTATAAAAACTAGGAACCCTAGATTACTTTTCCAGTTTTTCATACTTCTTATTCTCCCCTATGATTTTTGATAGATCATATATAAGCACCGTTCCACTGATAGCCCATCCTAGAAACGTTACTGTAAGTACAGAGATTATTGCCAGTTTGATAGTCTCTTTTGTCTTACGGCTAGGCGCCTGTATCTTATCTAGTTCTTCTTGCACTCTGCCTTCGATAATCCTTGCTTGTTCTAGCACATCTATGGACTTAGTACTTTTCTCAATAGCTTTTTTTAGCTCATTTATTGCAAGAGATATTGTATTATACTTTTCCATTTCTTTTTCATCATGTGTGGATGCCCACAGCTGAATACCATCAATTTTAAAGTTGACTTCTTGCAAAGCTTTAGATACATTCTCTGCTGATTGTTTTCTTTGATACTCTGCACTTTCTAATTTTGACTGGATCTCTCCATGAGCCGCCTCTAGTTCATTTACCCTATGTGTTACATCTTCTAGAGCTACAACTAGCCCTTCAATATCTGCGCGGATCGCTTGTTTATGTACATGCAGTGCATTATCTATGTATTCCATTATTCACCTACTAGTTATTATCCACACATTATACTAGACTTAAACTTTATATTAGTTTAAGCCTTAGTAAAGACTAATCTGTAGTTCTGCCTACCGTTGATAACGCCGGTATGTCCTGTATCTTTCTCCCATCCGAATTTCACGCCGAATTTCTCGATTAGGAACACATCGTCTACATTATCTGTTTCCCACTGCATGTATTTGAAGTTATACGCAGTATTTCTTATAGTCCACAAATAGCTAGACCAGAATTCAAACGCAGCATTCTCACCCCTACGATCACCTAGGTCAAAACTATTGCCGAATACTACATCTTTATCATACTCCGCTTCTAGTCGCTTTGTAATAAAACTAGGTAACCACTTCATTCTTTCGCCACTGAACAACGTCTTGTTGTACCCTTTGGCATATGTATCCTGATTACTATCATCATCTAGCCAGCCCCATATCACCCAGTACACTAGTTTATACTCTAGCCAGCTAACTTTACGATACTCTACATAGCCACCTTCTGAGCCGTGATACGGACGTATAACCCATCCACCACCCATTATAGGTATTATAGGTCTTTCCAGTAGTCTTTTTAGATAGACACTATTTTGCAGCACATAGTTATATACTACACTTCTTGCGTACTTTCTAAACGGTAGCGCTACCCAAAACCATATCAGCCCAAAATACTTGCGGAACAATGTCCATAGCAATATTCCTACATACTTTATATACTTACGCATCATAGCCTCCTAAACCAATCACTAGGGTACTTAAACATACACCCAATTCCTCCACCTATAGCGATTATAATAGTACCTACCACTCGCTTATTCCATAGACACTTAACGAACTTATGAAAGCTGCATGTATCATCATGGGTCTTGCAGCATGGTGATATATCCACTACTTTAAATTTATGCCAAGTATCCCAAGTAGGGAACCTTTCAAAGAACCATGTACACCGATCTTTCTTTTCCATTAGATTGCCTCTACTTCTGCAACTGTTAAGGCACTATCAACTAAGTTCTTCTTATTTCTAAGTATAAACTCTTCCTGTGCAACTGCTGCACCTACTGCAAGCTTAATAGCATTAGCCTCTGTAAGAGTATAAAGACTTATTACATTGGTTGTATCCCATATCTGATACTCAGTACCACCTGACTCTTGAACCAACTGTATGTAGTCTCTGAGTGCCTGTGCTGAATCTTTACCACCATTATAGGTTTTAGTTCCTACTGTAACTGGTAGTTTTGAAGCTACTTGGAAAGCTGTGTCTAGCTCTTCTTTTTTCTGTCTCTTAGCATTTGTTAATAGCTCTGCATCTGTAAACTCAGGCTCAGGTATGTTACCTTCGGATAGCCACGCTAAGACTTCTTGATAGTGTCTATTACCTTCTGTATTAGGAACTGACATTGTTCCATTTACTAAGTATCCATCACCTTGTATCTTTACTGTTTCAATCATTGTTTATCCTTTTATAGTTCAGCATCTGCTACCCAATGAACCCTGTTTTGGGAGTCTACTGGAAGACTGGCTCCTGATTGGTTAGTAGGGGTAAACGAATATATTGAGGAACTAGGGCCAAATATTACAAAATCTGCACCATTAGAAGTCATAGCCCCTGCTGTTCCAACAGTAGAATAAGGCGTGATAGTAGGATTATTTCTCATTGGTTGATGAAAACTAAATGTAATTCCTAGAGTTGAAGTGTGAGACCGACTAGTAACATTAAAGAATTCTTGACTTCCTCCAATCTGATTAAAATTACCACCGTATACGGTAGACTGATAGTACCTCTGACACAAACTCAACTCTAACCCAATAGGTCTTTGCTCGAATGCTGTAGCTACTGAGCCTTCTTCTAGTTGTATATTGGATATTGATATAGAATTCCCATCTGTATATTGTGGGTATATGATGACATCAAATCTGGAGCTTACTTCATCATATTTAGCTGCAATATCTGGCAATGTGATTGTTAGAGAACTTCTTTTTATTGTCCCGTCCCCAGTAGAAACCTTCTTAACTGTATCAACCCACAATGTAACACCAAGGTCATCTATCTGCCTTACTACACAATAAATATCTTGACCTACAGGACCATTATCAGTTAAAGATAATGTAACATCTTTATTCTTAAAAAGGTTGACATTCTCAATTCGTTGTTGAATTGACCTCCCTGTATTAGCTAAAGAGCCAGCAGTAGCATTGAATGTAGTTAATGTAGCACCTTCCCATAGCGAATTAGTTGCCCCAGGAGTTTTAGTAACAGCAGATGTTTCACCACCTTGATTCAAGAACCATCTATCAGTAGTATATACTGATGTACCTGTGAAACTATTACCCCTCTGCCATACATCAAACCCACCATTAATAAGCTTGTTTTTAAAACTAGTGTACCCCGATACGTTTACACCATTGATTGTAGGTGTACCTGTTAAAGCTGGAGAAGCTAGTGGAGCTTTTTCAGTATCTATTTCAGCCAATGCGCTCTGTACATCAGTAGCCGCAATATCACCCACAGGAGTAAATGGAACTTCACTCGCTATTTGATCAGCTGTTGCTCCAGCCTCTATCCCTAGTAACTTAGTAGTATTGGCAGCAGCTTCAGCTTCTACGGCAATATCTGCATACCTAGCATCTGATTGAGTCTTAGTATACACATCCGCCCCACCATATGCGACAAGTTTAACAAGATCGCCCTCTATAGGATTAGTTCCTGTAAACGATATGAACTGTCCATCAGAAGCAGTGTAGTCCGCTTCACCTAAGGCTATACCATTTACAATACACGTAGTGCTTGACGGTATGTATGAGCTAGGTGCACCGCAGTCTAATGGAAATACTTGAGCAGCTCCGATAAGGAATTCGAAAGTCCCAGTAAGACTAACATTAGAATCACCAGCTACGAATTGCGCATCTACATATGCTTTTGACGTAGCAGCATTTGTAGATACTGGTGTCGTGCTCACCAAGAATTCTTGTGTAACACTTCCGCCTAACTCGGCCTTAGTCGCTTCTAGATCCACTAGTTGAGTGTCTACCTGACCGATTACGGTCTGCAGATCATTACCTACAGCATAAGTATTTCCTGCAGGATTACTACTAATTAGACTAGCGCTCTCATGTGCTGAGTGAATATTCACAATTAGGTCAGCATTAGCACCATTTATCTTTTGTACATAGGCTATAGGTTGATTATAATTACCATCTACAATAGTAGGAGTCGTTGTTAGTCCACCAGTCCCATCGCCATATAGGATAGTACGTAAAGTTAATCCTATAGAATCATAGTTATTATACACACCTGTAAGCATCGCTCTACCGTTAGTACCTGGGCTCATAGTATCTATGGCTATACCTACTACTGGATTACCTAAGGATGAATGTCGTTGTACTTTGATAATATCATCGCCAACAATATTAGTTGCTTCTAGTATATCACCAGGATTAATAGTCTGAGCATCAGCTTGTACTTCTAGATGGACAATGTTAGCGGCTACTTCATTTGATATATCATTGATAGTCTTATTAGTCAGCGTAGACACAGAAGACTCGGTAAGTGTTAAAGAGTTACTCCACGCAGCTCCGTCATACACTCTCAATTGCAATAACGCAGTATCCCAATACAAAGCACCACTAATCAACGGATCACCATCATTGTCTACGATAGGTGCTACTGCCTTGTTTCCAAGGTACCTATCATCAAATTGGTCATATATACTTTCAACAGCCGCTCTATCAGCATTCGTAACTACCACATCTGCTGCAGTTAAGGCTGCGTTGTCAATCGCTATATTAGCATTAGTAAGTGCGTTAAGGATAGCAGAGTCTGTTGGTTGATTAGTACCGATACCTTTAACTATATCGGCATACACAGCATCTAGTGCCGCTTTGTCAGCATATAGACTATCTAGTATGATCTTATCTGCAAACAGGCTATCCAATGTTGCCTTATCCGCAAATATACTGTCAAGGGTAGCCTTATCTGCATATAGACTATCTAGTGTTATTTTATCGGCTACTAGCGACTGTATCTCTACTTCTATCCCAGCTACTGTTAAAATATCTGCGATATTAGTAGCTACTGTTACAATAGCTGCGGCATTTGCATTCGTAATTATAATTGCGTCTATACTAGTAGCTACACTAGTCACATCTGCTATATTTTCGCTAACTGTGACTACATCCTGGTATTTAGTGTTACTAATCTTTCTTTCGACCATCTGATCTATAGAATGGAGTGAACTAGATCTTTTCATACGAAGCCTTTATCAAATAGTCTATTTCTCATACTGATATCATCAGGAGTTATCCCGACCCCTAGTTCTTTCAACCTATTACAACTAGCTTCGAATCTCATGTAGTGTGTATTACTTTCAGTCTGAATATTACCGTCCATAGAACCGTGTGCTCTATATCCTAAGTAATGCAGCAGAGGTTCTACGAACTGATCCGGCATATCTAGTTCTGCATCTAGTGTTAACGCAGTGACTTTATCTGGCTTTACTACGTAGATCAAACTGATGAAAGCTCCTGGTGTAATTAGAGGTACTTGTACTTCATTGTAGCTCACTGTATTAATACTCAGCAAGTTATCTTCTTCATTGATCGGCAACCGCACATCATCAGTACTATAGTCACTCATATCTGTACCATCACCATACGCAGCGATCAAATACAACATACTGCCATCCATAGCGACATCCGCATCAGTTCCATCTAGTTTATAGATGGTCTTACCGTCTACTAGTGTGATGATCGCTTCATCTGTTCTAAGCATGAATCGCTTATACAGTTCGATCATACCTAGGTTTAAATACCCTATCAGCACATCGTTACTGTCTTTTATTGCAGGACTAAGCTGCAATAGTTCACCAGCTTTAGCTAATGTTAATACTTCGTTTGCAGTCATAGTTGTCCTCTGCGAAATTTTAGTCTATTATACCAAATCTCACCTTAACCAGTACTTAAAAAACAGTGCTTCCATTTCCTGAATACCCGTCATCTTCATCTAGATCTCCCCACACCCTGCTAGGGTTATGTTCTTCAAAGAAATTACCAGGATCTTCTGCAGTCGGTACATACTTCTCCATCTCACTGAATTGATTCCATATGTCGATCGCATCATCATGCTTCAAGGCTTTTACACCACCAGCCAACGTAAACAGGCTCAGCTCATGTATAGTTTCTTCCACTAGTTCTAACAGCTTCGGATTTGTAGCCGCACATATGCCTGGCTTAGGTAGCCATATCTTTCTCTGGTTAAACTTCGGCTGTACACCAGTTACAAACCTATGGACCTTATCCTTCACTGGACGAATCCCGGGCTCTCTACTACCTTCTTTCTTAGCTAGTGTAAAGTACGTATTCCTACGCATCATTTCTTCATTTATAATACTCAGGAAACCACCCTGCTGTCCACTACTCTCTATACCGACACTCAGCGGATTCCATTTCCTTACATACTTAAATATATCATCTATATTATCCTGCATTGTCTGTCGTTTACACTGCCCGTCTACCAGCATCCAGTCGTTATTATTATTCACAGCTATTACACCTATAACACTAAAGTCAGCACTTTTCTTCTCACTAGTTGCGAAGTCAGTCGCTATATAGAAATTATAGTTAGACTTATTCTTACGAGTTACACTTGGATCAAACCACTTTATATCATCTTCCATAACTAGGAGTGTTGTTAAGTCGGTAATTTCCAGCATATACTCTTGAAAAAAAGACTGAGCTTGTCCAGCAGCTTCAAACATCTTATACTTGCTAGCAACAGCCTCATATGGAAATCTATCAGACCAGTTACCTTCGAAATCATTCTCACTACAAGGAAATCTATCACAGATCGGAAACTTGTGCACAACCCATTCCGGGTTACTACTTAGTTGGTGAAGTAAATCTTTCTCTGATATTGGAGTACCAATAAAAAAGATCTTGTACTTAGTAGGATGCAGAGCAGGAATTACCGACTTATAGAAGTTATTATTAATAGTATTTTGAATAGCCTCAGAGCTCATAGCATCATTCGTAGTAATATCATCTAGGATTACCATGTCAGGACGAACACCTTTATACCTTACCCCACGTATATTAGTACTTGCCCCATATCCTTTAATATTAAGCTCTATACCATCGATATTCTCTAGTTCCATCTCTGAATCGGTCTTTCGTTTGATCTTGATCAGTTGACCTAGGAATTCACTTCTATCTATTTTACCAACTATATTTCTGAAGAAGTTTTTGGTACCGTTTTCCATACTATCACCGATAAAAGCTATAAATTCCACTTTACCAAAATTTGGTAGTTGGCCCATAGCAGCTATGTAGATAACTAGCCACTCCATCATAGTACTCTTTGCAGAACCACGAAACGCTTCAATCAGAATCTGTTTATCTGTACTGAAGTACTTATCCGCCAATTTGTAGTGAATTTCAGCGTTAGCATTATCTTCGATCCCAGCAGCACGAATAAACGCGATAAATTTCAACGCGTCTTCACTAGGTATGTACTTACCCACATCTCACCTCACATCCATCTTCGCAGATCATTACTACCTCACCTTCAATCTCCACTAATATCGCGCTAGGTTGTCCACATACCTCACATGTATCACACATCATCCACCTCCACGTCAATAGCCTCATCGTTAGTCTTCATACTACCCAGCTTACCTAGGTCAGTACTACCTGCTTCTAGATGCGTCAGACTAGATTTAGCAAACTGTGCTAGCTGTTCATTAAGCTGTTGGACCGCACTACTTTCTCTTACACCTACATCTAGTTCTATCTTCATGTTCTCTGGACCTTTTACTGCAGCCAGTAGTTCTTTCGCAGCCGCAATCTTATCCCTGTCCAATCTAGCGGTATGCATTGTCTCATGCAACACACCGACAGCTTCATATTGCCATCCAGTAAACATCAGATGCAGCGGTACCTGACTAACAGTCAATATATCCACCACTATCTTACTTCTCCTATACCTAGAAGCCGCACTAGTTAGTTCGGTATACTCAGTACTTGATGTAGACACGTCTAGTCTATTCTTTACGAAGTCTCTATCCGCAAATACCTTCTTATATGCTTCTGTTACGTTATCATTCAGTGATATTAGATAAGCACAGAATCGCAAAGCATTGAGGTAGTCTTTTATCCCTACTCTATTCTGCTGCATTACTTTTTCATATGTTGTAGCTGTTTGCAGTAATGTCTCACCTTGAAACTCTGGCTCATCTTGCGCTCTATTGAATATTTCTACGATTTCGTCTGTTATCGTACTCTTACGGGACGGTAGACGTTTCTGTAGTTCTTCTTTTGTTATTTTCATACATGCCTCTGTACTTTAAGGTAAGCTGATACTTAATCGGCTTTTAAGTTTTCTGTAGTATAACAAATTATATCTTAGGGGATTCTTAAAGAAGTGACGTAGCCGTTCTTGGTGACAACTTAACGGTCTAATCAGCTACGTCATTCTGTATTATAACCTAGCTCATCTTGTAATTTCCTTAATCTCTTCCTATACATAACTAGTCTTGACATATAGTAGGACCACTCCTCAGCAAGATACGCCCATCTCGGCAGACAGTAGTAGTATTCCAGCTCAGCTATCCGCAATTCCGTATCTATCATCTGATCTTCTGGATCAACTAGTGTTATCTGTGTCTGTACCTGCAGGTTCATACGCTTCTCCTACTTTGGTGCGTACTTAAATTTGTCTATAAGCCAGCCGTTTCGTATAAACTTATTTGCTTTTTTAACACTCACAAATTGGTAGTTACCGCAAGTAGCTAACCAACCGTATGTTACAACTGTATCAACCTTTTTACACATACCTTTACTGTTTATACCTAGTGCAGTAGCAGCAGCATTCTGGCTTATAAATTCACTTATTACTTGACCAGTATTCTTATCAATACAGTAAACCGGGTTTCCGGTGCTCTTCTGCCTATCTAGACCATGACGCCTCATGTTCTCAGCAAAAGTAACTAGTTCGATATTATCGAAACTGTAAGGTTTATCAGAATTCAACCTATCGACCGATGGCACCAGATTTTTATCATAGCCACTACTTTTATATTGCTCATACATTATTTTATACGAGTCTTGTTCGATGATCCACTTCTTAAAGTCCTCAAAAGTGTATTGAGGTGTAGGATGTCCACGCATCTTTGAATGTTCTACTTGATTACAGTATATTCTATAAGGTAGTGCTTTAAAGCTTCTCATTTTATCAGCTACGCAGGTTTTACATTCGTGATTCAGTCCATCTGATTTTGCTTTATTGGTATGGAACATGATAGTAGACTTTGTTTCCTTACACCTATAACATGTTTTTAACAGACTACGGTCGTACTGCTTACCTACTATTTCATCAAAAGCTAATAGCGCTTCTTCCTGTGTTAGTGTGAACAGCTCAGTCGATCCTGAAAAGCTATGGAATGGGTAATGCCGCTGGCCAGCAAATCTATGATGGAATTCGGTCTCTCGTTTAAATACCTCGGTAACTTCTACATCTCGTAAGATTTTTGCATAGGCGCAGTTGCCCTTATGCGCTATTACATAACTTTCCATTATTGATAGAAATCGTTTATTAGAACTTACACCGCTGCTTTTCCCACATTTTACGTAGTAGCCTGTGGAATCTTTAAACTCAATAAGGTATAGTCTGTCTTTTACAACTTTTTCATGGCTGACTTTAAACATTAGATAAATCTTTCCGGATTTCGTGTTACGCCGTTAGTATCTAAAGACCCATCTTTTTCAATAAACACAGCCTCTTCATCCGTTATTATCGATCTAGCTAGTTCCACACCATTATACAACCCTTGGTGATAGCTGCCATCCAGTACATTACTCTTAAGTATTTCCAACATATCGTCTAATTCTCTAACTAGTTCTCTACTTACCATAGTCTTCCTTATATATATAGTTCTGGGTACTTACTACGCATCTCGTCTTCGGGTAGTATAATAGGGTCGTTTATTCTACAGTGATCTATTCCACCTCCTGCGGGATGTTTATATAACACTTCACACATTCCTTTATACTCTAGTGACTTGAAGTTAGCAGGTACCTGCAACCTCTGTACATCATAGACTATCTTCAATCCTTCTTCCGGATGTAGAAAATGGAGTACTGTCATACAAATATCTCCGGATACTTATACCTATATAGCTTCAACTGCTGTTGTCCAGCTACGCCTATCCTACCTTTATTATGTAATAGCCATGCCACCGCTTCTTCCTCTGTTTCAAACACATCTAGGTAATCACTAGTCTCCACTAGCTCTAGTCGTACATGATCAGTCTCTTTGAAGAATTCATCTGCCGGTTTATATGTATATGTAACGGATAGGACTGAAGTTTCTAACACTACTATCCCTCGTCTCTCTATCTTATCTAGAGCGAATACTTTAACCTGTTGTTTACAAAGTTCTTTAGCTTTACCTAGTGTTATCATATAAAGTACTCCGGATATTTTGTCATGATCAGCTCTTCATCTATTGCCGGACCATCTAGGTGCTCACTAAACAGTATCATATCGTTACCTAGCTCATAGTACAGCTCATTAGACAGCAGATGCTCTTCTAGTTGGATCGGAACATCATACCGTAGTATATACTTACCAGAAGGCTTGTACAGATCACTGATCCTATTTTCGGCAGAGGTTTGCCAATCTAAGGCGCTAGTAAAAACTAGTAGATTTAAGTCTTCCTTTACATTATCACTTACGAACAGCTTAGTCGGCCGTTTAACACCTTTACGCAAGCCTCGTATACTATCACCCTTGTTAAACGATTCCCACTCACCACTACCCCACACATAAACTAGGGCTCCACCTTTTTCTCTTCTCATATGAAGTACTCCGGATACTTTTCTTTTACATCAGGGTGCTGTTTAATTACCCAATTAATTAATACTTCTCTCGTTACATCAGTATATATCATAGCAAGTTTTAACTGTTCTTCTACTGTGAGATCAGAGAATATGTCCAGGAACGTAGATATATCCCGTACTTCGGCAGCTCCTATATCCTGTATCATACTTATACCTCCTCTTCTTGACAATCAACTGACTCCAGCTCATCCCAAGCTCTCATATGCTCTTCTACATTCTTAGTAGGGATGAATAACCTAGGGTTCAGCATATACTTACCGCGTTTTACCCTTTGTAGGATACCTAGACACTCCATATGTGAGTAATGTTTCTTAATAGCAGTCTTTATATAATTAGTATACTCATCTGACTTAGAAGGTTCCACTACAGTAGTTAACTTTTCGCCATTATTCCTATTGATGCGCATCTCGTTCTCAAGAAACTTCATTAATTCCATCTCTGCCTTACCTAGTTTCATAAACATATCGATTACACTCATACTAGTACCTCCAAGTTTTGTTGTGTTCCCATTACCCCAAAGCGTATACCCAGGAAGATGTTCCCTAGGTTTCTTTTTCTTTGTAATCGTCACTTCTTCATTTTCGGCAGGAGCAGGGATAGTTATCTGGTTAGTAAACAAGTACCTTTCTCCTTTCAACTATTTATACAAGTATACCGCCATTTACCTGAAAGGTACCTTACACGGTACTTATCTAAGGTAGTTAGGTACCTACAGTGGGTACTTATCTCTATACAGAAAGGTACCTACAGTCGGTACTTATTGATTCGCGGTATACCCCAGAAAGTAGGGGTTTACTTCTTTTTCTCTTATTAATAATATATAGGTGCTTAAGTACTGTAGGGATTTTCGTAAGGTTCCTACTGAAAGTACCTTTCTATGTAGATAGGTACCGTACAAGGTACTTAACTCCCATGTAGGATTTTATCAGATTTTGTATTGGGGTAGGGGTGTGGGGTCGTGGGCTTGTTGGTCGACTACCCCCCCGGGAGTTGATTCTAACTATCTTTTTATTCAGCTGCCAGGGACTACCACCACTATGTGCTCAGCATCCACACTAAAAGGCTCAAGGAGTATACCATGTTACTACACACACAGAAAAAAGAACTAGCTGAGATATCTATCCGTATCAAGATGTTAAAGTCTAACGACAAGCAGACAGATACAGACAAGCTAGTCCTCAACATACTACGAGAGAACGCTCGCCAAATCATGAAGCAGAAATAGTTTCTTAGCTCTCACTTCGGTGGGAGTTATAGAGCCTAGCTCTCGTCCACGAATGCTTGAACATAGGACGTTAAGACAGATAGCACACGCACCACTAGATGGGTAAGCCGTATCGAAGTCATTGTACTTCAAAAGGAAACATCATGTTTACCATTATCATCATTATTGCAATCGCTATATTCGCTTGGTTCTTCTACACTGATCGTCGTAATACAGTCACAGCTACTAAAACAGCTATCAGTATTATAGGAGGTACAGTTAAAGAGACTGCAACCATGGTCAAGACAGAAGCACAGATAGCCAAGACACACAACGACATCGCTGACATCGAAACAGACAGACTCCAGAAGTTTGCCGATCGTAATGCTCATCGTATTGTTGCAGATAACTTTGAAGAGTTAGGTCTAGGTAAAGAATTCCGTGCCAACCAAGCTCAACGTCTAGCCGACATACAGGCTAGATTAGAAGCAGCGAAAGCAAAAGCTGGTAAATAGATACCACAGTCTCACCTTCGGGTGGGATGATGGTGTCCTATTCACTTAGGTACCAAATTCCTACAAAGGAGCATCTATGAATGCTTATACTAAACGTAGTGCTACGACAAGCATTACGCATACTACATAGTCGAGTAAGCCTGAAAGGGTAGACCGTAACGTCTATAAACTACGAGCAAGGAGTCAGTCACTAACACAGACCAGCTGTATAACAGGCAAGATGATTAATAATCCACAGGAGTAAATCATGTTAAGTAACAACACAAACCCAGTATTCACAAAGCCAGCTAAGTCAGACCTAATCCAGTCATGGGCAACCATCGACATGGTAGAAAAGGTACGATCTCATGTACGTGAATTCGAGGGACGTCGTCAACTACTACGAGGTGGTTACACAGATAACCTAGCATACGCAATTGGTTGGATCATTCACAGAATGGACTCAGGCAAAGTAGTACAGATACTTAACGAACTATATGCAGATGAAGAATACCTACAGGTAATCGTAGGTAAGCTTGCAATACGTTTGGAAATAGGGACACTACCAGTAATCAACTTCCACTATGAAATAGTGAGGTCTATGGTAGCATTCCAGATAATCCAAACATTGATGGACTTAGGTCACATCCAGCATACAGCTAAGACTACACAAGAACGCAACGAAGAGACAGGACGTATTGTCTGGAAGACTACTACGTTCATCTCTTTCGGAGTATACAAAGAGAAAGCATCTCTATATATTCCGGGAGTTCACCTAAGACCAGGTACTGTAATGCAGAAACGTTTGAAAGTACGTAATGGAGGTAAGGCTCTCAAGCTTAACAAGTCTGAGAAAGACTACCTTCGTTCTGCTTCACAGATCGGTCTAAAGCTGATCAATATCGATCCTGATCAAGTACGAGTATACCTAGAGCAGACTGAATGGTATCGTAACGCTATCGAAGGCACTGGTGAAGTGCGTATAGATAAACTAGTGTTAAACGATATCGTCAGTAAGCAGGTAGAGAAGTTTAGCCTTCTACAACAAGAAGACTGCTTCTACCTATCTATGTGGTTAGACTATAGAACTAGATCATACTACGATCTTACAGAAATGGGGTTCAATCCTCATGGTAAGACCTTTGAAACTAGTCTGTATGAACTAGCGGAAGCTAGAATTATAGATGATCGCGGAGCAGATGCACTGAAATACTCAGCGGTAGTTATCATTGATGGTAGAACACACCATAGTGATGCCGAAGAACGTTTCGACGCTAATGTAGAGCACTACCTAGCAGAGTTACGTAAACCTACTGGAGATATGGGCAAAGACCTATACAACAGTAGACTAGCACAAGCTATCGACGACTACTATAATGAAGAACCATCACGCTTCCTTCTATCAGAGGATGCAACTAATGGTGGACTACAGCATGGTGGTATCGGTTTCAGATCTCCTAAGATGATGATTGGAGCTAATGTCGGAGGACACCCAGATCAGCTGGATTCACACGGCAAGCTACAGGAATCTCTAGGTCTAGAGACTCGTCAGATGGCAAAAGATATCCATCAGCCACTACTACACGGATCTAGTATTCGTACAGTAGCTAGTGTCCTTGATATCAGCACATCAGCAGCTAAGGCTATGATGGTAGAGGCATATGGTAATGAAGTACTGAACATCTCAGCTATCGCAGATTGGGGAGTAGCAGTAGCTTCTAACGAGAATACATCTCTACTATGGAATACGACAGATGGCTTCAGAGCTCAGTCTATTGCTTACACAGAGTCAGTGCCTCTAGATCTGTATGCTCTATCTAACAGTACACTGAAGTCATACACTCAGACTAAGATCCACAAAGAAATGCCAATGTTTAAGGATGCCAAAGGTAATCCAACATACGGCAGAGTGGGAGACGACAAGGCTCAAGGCAAGACCAACAAACTACGAGGTCTATATGCTAACATTACACACTCTATTGATGGTACATCATTGAGAATGGTTGGCAGAGCTCTAGTTAACAACAACACAGGAGGCATGTTCAAGCATGATAACTTCCTGGTACATGCAAATGATATGCACATTGTAAGAAAAGCTTACAAAGATTCACTATTAGTGGAATTTGATGCATGTCTCTATGAGCAGGCTATCGACCACATTATAGAGAACTATGAAGGCAACAAGCCTCCAAAGCCTACTCTATTCTACGGTACTGCAACTAAAGATATGATTGAAGAATCACACTATTTCCTTAGTGCATAGTGCATACCTTGGTTCCTCTTCGGAGGGACTTGGGGTGTGACATTACGCATATAGCAATCTACCACAGGTAGAGCTATTGTTTTGTTACCCAATTCTATTTTACGATGTACTATAGGAGTACGTACATCCCATCGAACCGTAGGTTTTACCGTTTTTTGCTTGACAGCACTCCTTCGTCGGCTGTCTTTCTCCGAGACCAGTCATGGTTATCTACACATAAGGAATACACAATGCTAGAGAAACAACCACAAGCGTTGGCATCAGGTTACAGACGCGCAGTTGGTAAGATACAAAAAATCAAGGAACTCGGAATCACGTCGACTATGACTACCGACGAACAAGATGAAATGATCAAACTACTCGCTGAAAGAAAAGCTGAAGCCGAAGGCAAAGACTGGAAAAAGTTTGTTGCAGGACAGCGTTGGTATGTCGAAGAACTCGTACGTTTCGCAGGTATGAGCGATGAAGACAGACTCACACATGAATACAGTTTAGCGTTCCCGGATAGCGCAAATGAATCAGAGATGCTACTCGCACTTTCTGCACTTTCGTCTGGAGTCAACTGACACTAACGTACATCAGGCTTCGGCCTGTAAGGAACCAACATGAAAAACCTGATCACTAACAGCAAGCTAAAAATTGCCGTCTATATCATCGCATGGTTATCAATTCCGTTGGCGTTTATCAGCACAGGACTCATGTATTCAGCATGGGGTATCTGCGCTAGTTATTTAATCTTACAAGACATTTCATCTTGCATTAAGGAGTGATTATGTATCTCATTCAAACAAAAGTTAACGGTGACTGGACTACAGCAGGTGACACACAAGTGTCTTCACAAGCAGCAGAAATGAAAGAACAAGTTCGCAATACATTAGGTAACAGATCATCGATCTTTCCTATAGCGAATGGCACTGAAGTCAGAGTTCATCGAATTGCTGCCAAAGTTATTCACAGCCATTAACCATCAACAAGGAGATGCTATGAAAACCTCAATAGTAATCACTAGTTTTTCTCCTGGTAATACATACGGTGATGTACGAGACTTAGTCAACTACATCTACCAGAAAACACAGAACTATGTACTTACCAAACAAATCCTTAAAGAACAATACGGCATAACCATCAAACTTAAACTGCATCTCTAGCATACCGTAAATCATGTACTGTAATCTACAGTATATGGTTTTCTGTATATAACATAAGGAATTACAATGTCATTACAAACCGACTCCAAGGCTCAGTTCGTCTACGACCTACTAGCACTCAACACCACTAAAGAAGCTGCCTTTACGGCCAATGTAAGACTAAAGTTCTATTTCAAAGATACAAAGATATACGTAGACTCCATCTACTTTAACATAGCAACCATGGAATTAGCAATTAATGGAGAGCCTTACGGGCAATACGTTATTGACTTGCTTAAACTACCCTATGAAGTCACTTACGAGTTTGACTACTAAAACGGCATAAAGGCTACCTATGCACTACATCCTAACAGTTAAATACACCTGCCTTGAGACTTATAAGGAAACTACAATCAACCTAGCTACAGACCTCAGTCCGGAGCTATGGCTAGCAAAAGCTTACCTCAAACTAACAAAGTATGATGTACTCTTACTGAACTCAATATACGTAGAAAAGCCAAATAAGCTTGCTATGGAACGTATCAATGATAGAACATATTGCCTATCATTTAACTAAAACGACATAAAGGACCTACAATGAAATTCATCGAAGCAATCTCCATGTACGGAGGTATGAATCATGCCATACACGTACAATTCGAAAGACACGCTAAAGTCATCGACCATTACTACTTCATTACAAGTGAAGGTATCTCGACACACCGTAGAGAAAAGCACATGTATGACTGCCTTACTAAATCAGGTTTCAGTGGCTTCTTAGATATAAAGAGCCGTGCTGTACCATTAGCTAATAAGCTACTTGAGCAGTTAGAGCTACCAGAATATCTACACAGCTACCTTACAAAACATCGAGATAGCTGGGTTAATAAGACGACATAAAGAAACCGCAGTAAAAACTACCACTAGTGCTGAAAAGCGTACCAACTGAAAAGTTTAACAAGGAGAATAACATGAAAAAAGTAATCGTAAGCCTAATGGCATTAGTAGCACTAGTAAGTGCAGATGGAATTGTAACAGGTATAGCTGGTACAAGCTATATAAATAAAGTAGAAACAACACGTAAGTATAACCCTGTTACTCACCCAGAAGTAGTTATAGATGGGAAAATAATTCCAGAGTACGTAACATACACAGTAGATAACCAAGTATCTTCAACCCATTTAACTGGTCTAACAGGTCACGTAGGGTACCGCATTGACTCCATCAAAGGAAATGCCACTGAAATAGCTATTTATACAGAATATAATGATAATGATAGCTATGTTGTAGGAACACAATTGGGACTTAGTATTCCTATTACTAGTACATACTCATGTACCACACATTTAATGCTCGGTACAGGTATCAACGGTTCAGATAGATTTGATGAATTTGGGGCCAAGCTAGGAATTGAAAAGCGCCTATCATCTAACACAAGTTTTATAACTCAGCTTATACTACGTACACGTCAGTATAATATAGATAATACTCCTATAGAGATTAACAATAAATCCTCACATACTGTCGGCCTATCAATAGGCCTAAATTTTAACCTATAATTTATATTACTACATTACAAATATTAATAAAACGACATAAAGGAACCTCAATGCAAATAACAACAGAAGATGGTATCAAAATAACCCTAACAGAGTCCCAGCTTGCAGAAATACAGGCGCAAATACCACCTAAACCAACCTACGAAGAAGGTGATTGGGTATATGTCAACGCACTAGATTACAGAGGTAAGACTGTCTTTTTAGCTCAAATGGTATCCGACACAGCTTGGTCTATACCACACAATCAGTACACACAGGGATTAACATACTCAGCAGAAGTAAAAGATATCATCCGTCCTTGGAAACCTGAAGCAGGTGATATAGTACTACTTACACCTAAAGAAAACTACCGACCATACTTCTATGTAATTGCTAAAATGTATGATGATACTTATTTAGTTAACCAAAAAGGTAAGAAATCATCTTTTACACTACAAGACTATGCTAAAGTAGAACCCTACATCCAACAAAAAATCAACCTGTAAAAATCAATAAGAACAAAAATATGACTGAAACTCAAATTTACATCGCACTTAGTTTACTAGTAGCACTAGTTATACCGACCGCCATTCACCAGTGGTTAACCAAAAAGGCTTAATATGCGCAAATTTAACGAATATTTAGTAATAGGATTTTGGGTTTGTGCTATGCTTACAATCTTTATAGATCATAGCATTGCTATGTTACTATCTGCTTATCCTGCAGGTTATGGAGCAGGTACTGCTATATATACGATATTTAAAAAATAAAGTTAACAGCTTTGAGCCTTACTCTGTAAGGTTCTTAGGTGCTAAACACCAAACACACCATAAGGAGATATCATGTTAAATTGGTTAATTGAAAAAACAGCAGCTACTGCTAAAGAACTAGTTAATGCAGTAGAAGAAACTGCTAACTACGCATACGAAGAAATCACAAGTATTCCAGATTCTATTGAAAAAGGCTGGGATACTGGACTATTTTCTAAAGACTCTGCGGAAGAAACAGTTGTAGAAAAAGACTCTACTGATACGCCAGATGAAACAAAAGAAGACTAAACTTCGTACGTTTCTCCATTACCTAACAGCACTGCTATTCATCATACTATGCAGTGTAATTGCCGGTCCATTCGGCTTTATCATATCCCTAGCTTTTATAGCTAGTACAAACACCGTTAAACAAAAACCCGTCTACCATGAACCATATACACCTACCGTTCAACCAACACCATCTACTCACACCTCAACACTTTTCACTATACCTGAAGAGTTTTACTTACAGTACCGTGAATACTTAAAGTCAGATACGTGGTCTACACTACGTTATTCTACTTTTAAGCGAGATGGCTTTCGTTGTGTTCGATGTGGATACCTAGGTGACCTCAAACAGGCTCACCATACTCATTACAACGGTATACACACTATGTCATTTACCCTAGATCAATTAGAAACTGTATGTCACAGCTGTCATCAGGATATTCATAAAGGCTTATTACCTATGTCAAAGGACTAATCATGGAAGTACTAATAGTAGGAATTGCAATGTTCTTTAACTTTGCAATAATATACGTTAAATTTAATAATGAAAGAACTACAGAAGCTTTCATTGATCTCGGCGCATTTATAGCCATTATGTACGTATCCTCCATGGGAGGTCAAGGCGCAATGTACGCCGGAACTGTAGCTTCTGCAATATTCAGTATATTTTTATTCTTTTCACCACCAAAATTCTTACAATAGCAAGGAGAGCTTATGGAAGCCACTTACATCAACCTCACAGGTCACGAAATTCACGAACTTAGATCAGACCTAGTTATCCCTGCAGACTTACCACCACTGCGTGTTAAGACTTCATCTAAAGTTGTTGCTGTTGTAGATGGTATACCACATGAAAAGGTAGAAGTTTATCTAGTATCACCACTACCGAAACCCATAGAACATACCTACTACATCGTATCACAGTTAGCTCTAAACGCTATCTGTAGTAGTCGATCAGATATCATCTCACCGAAACAAGTAGTCCGTTGGAAAGACGGTCCACATAAAGGCACAGTCAAAGGCTGTATAGGCTTTCGTGTAAAGGAGAAGTAATCATGGACCCAGAAAACTACATGGAAGAAGAGATTGATCTCAATACCATCAATTTCTATTCCGATATGGAAAACTTAGCTATTGACTTAGCTTTCAAATACAGCAATACTGCCGAAGAGTATAGCTATTACTACAAACAGATTCTCTCTCAACTCGAACAGAGATTCCCAGATATACCGAAAACGCCAAGTGTAACTGCAAAACTTCATCGTAGAAAAAGTTAACTTCAATAACGTACATATCGATATTTAAAAAGTTAACTTATTTACTACATTACCCTATACATACATATACAACCTAAAAGGATAAAAATGGAGACTTTAATAGTACTTTATATAATGCTAAGTTTTCTATTTTCATTATTAGATATCGCTTATCTCATTAGCGAAAAAACCCATGTACATAAACTATTAGATGGCTTTACAAAACTATTTATAATGTTTTTTTCATGGCCATCTATTTTACTCTTCTCTGGATTATCTACGCTAAAAAGTATACCATCTAATGTAAAGATTATCTTTCAGAATATCAAAAAACATCACTTCAAAAGCTAACTATGAACTTACAAGAGATCATCACAGCCGTTCGAAAAGCAGATTTATCTGGTGACAAAAAAACTTACGTTGAAATAGAAGACTTAGTTACACTAATTAACGAAGTTCAACTGCTTACAACTACTGTACAGCAATTACGTAAAGACAAAACCGCTTGGGAAAATCGCTATGCAGCTCTATTAGCTGAATCATTAACACAAAAACCATATCATGAACTAGGTACTTACCTTAGTCTCACTACCTGACCTAAAAAGGCTCACTATGCAACTTCCAGAAGTTACTATATCCTACGAAAACCCAAAAAACTACGACGCCTTAACAGATAACCAAACAATTTTAACTGATAAAAAATCATTATTCATTGTCAAACATTACTGGGCAAGTTTACAAGAAATAAGATGTGTAGATATTCATACAGGCAGATCTAAAGATATATCCCCTAAACAAAATCCTCTAAAAACAATGATTTTTACTTGTGGTGAACTTACTGATACACTTACACGTAAGGGATTTTATGGTGATTTAGCCGAAGTTAACATTCCTAGTACATCAGTATATAACCCAATACCGGAAATCACAACCGCTATTCTAGATTACTGGAAAGAAAAAAATGGTTATAATATCTATCAAAAAACCGTACAACAAGGCAAAAATATGTCACCAACAACTCACATCTTAAACGACGAAGAGATCGAACTGAATCCTCAAGGCAGTACTATTCAAGAACAATATACATCTATTGTTGGAGAAATTAGTCAGTTAACTTCTACGATCAATGAACAGACGGCTTTAGCTAACAACAAAGAAATTGCTGATGCTTTCTTATCCGCCAAAAGTGAAATCGCAAAACTTGCATCACCTGCAGTCAGTAAGACTAAAGGTTTTCTTAACAAATACCTAGAAAATACTTCATTCTGGTCTAAGATTAAAGACACAGCTGCTGAGTACTCTTCTATTCAAGACAACATTAATTACCTATTCGGTACTATTCACGAAAAATATGAAACACTACTATCTGTAGGTGAATCTTTACAAGCTAGCAAAAATCTAATGGTTGCTCAAATCGACAGTTTACAAAAACTTGCTATTACTTCAGACGAAGAACTTTCAAAATACGAAGAAGTCGATCGCCCAATACGTGACATCGCTCTTAACACACAGATCAAAGCTTCTATCGAAAAGTACAAAAACCGTCTTTTAAAAATCGATGGTGCACTTATGGGTGTTCAAACTACTATTATCTCTCTTGGTAAAGAACTTCCAGCAATGAAAACCGATCTTACTGACGAAATGGCTATCAGCTCATTACTCAGCAGTGTTGACGACTACCAAAAAATGTTCGCAGAAGTAGCAACACTAGTTTCCGATGTAGCTACATCTACAGCCGATCAGACACATCACGTTATCTCAAATCTTTTAGATATGCAGATCAAAGATACGCATACTACTGATTACCTCGCAAAAAGTGTAAAACGTGGTGAAGACTACGCTACAATGATCACCGACAAATCCAAGAAACTTGCAGCTAAAATCAACCGTGATGCAGCCTTCATTGCAGATATCGCTAAAGGTAATACGATCGAACACGCTCGTAAACATATTAAACTTTTAGAATAACTGTAAGGAAAACCTATGAACAAAGAAGTAATCAAGAAGTACTGGAAAGAGTTTGAACACTGAGTTAATGGTGGTGAACTTCTTGTACTAATTGAAAATCAGTGGTGTTTACACAAGTCTAATAATACCTCAGTAGTATTTGATTGGGGCAATTCTAAAACCATTAAAGCTATTGTCATCAACGATGAATACGTTTCTTACAGGAAAGCACAAGCTGAAGGTAAGACTGTACAAGTAGCATCTTTACTCGGAGAAACCCCTATATGGAAAAATAAAAAAAGTACAGAACCTTTTCAATCAACTCTACGATATCGCATCAAACCTGATGAGCCTGAATTTAAAGTAGGAATGTATGTATACGATTTAAAATCCCCTAAATCACTTTACCAAGTAACAAGAGTTTGTAATCATACTGAGATGTTTATAAGTGGTAAACATGGGCAAATTCACGTAGGCAATTCGTGTGGCACTACTATATCTAATCTTAAGCCTTGGACGCTTGAAGAAGCAGATGACAATGAGTGGGTATTAGCATGGGATAATTTATCACTAGGCAGTAATATCAGTTCTCCTACAATAATGACCTGTACCGATGCTAGGGAAGGATATGATAATGTAGTTCCTTATATTGGGCAAACACCTGAACAACTAGGATTGGAAACATAATGACAACTAAAGAAGCAGCAACCAAAGTATGTCCCTTCATGAGCCAAGTTAACCATGTTGTTACTTGGAATGATAACGGGTACAACCATGACATTAAACTAAACAATGCTACATTTGATGCCCAGAACTGTATAGGTGATAAATGTATGGCCTGGAGATGGTCTTCTGTTAATAATACTTCTCCTAATCATTCACAAGGCTATTGCGTAAAACTAGGGAACAAATGAAAATACTATTACTCGTTCTACTCACCACTAGTCTATTCGCACTATCCTCTGAACAACGATCTACTGCAAAACAAATCTACAAAATCGCAAAGCTCGAACATCGTGAACATACCCTTCTCAAAATTGCTATGCAAGAATCTAGTTTAGGCCTCAACGTTATTGGAGATTTCAAACCTGGTACCGACATAACAAAAGCCTCACTAGGTGTCTTCCAGTTCCAGATAGCTACAGTACGTCACAACCAGAAATTATTCCCAAAACAATTAGGCTGGCTAGCAAACTATAATGACTGGCAACTCGCTCAACGTCTTATCCGTGATGTAAAGTTTAGCACTATGTTAGCTTGCTTCAATCTACGTCGCTTAGCAGCAGATCCTCGCCGTAACACTTATTGTAAACTAGTGTCAGGCTGGAATGGCGGAATCACTAATCTACCATACTACGCAAATGTTCAAAAACACTCTAAACTAGTAAACAAACTGATAAAGGAATTAAGATGATTACTCTTCTACTTGCCTGGATTAACAGCAAGTACAAAACCGGATATGAATTGCTATTCATTGGTACTATTATTATAGACATTCACCTAATTGATTTAGTAATCAAATCTATAAATCTCAGCAGTTAATAGATCTGCCCAAAACTAGAAACTTACACTAAGGAATTAAATGAAAAACATTTTTACACAGCTTAAATCAGCCGGTATCAAAGGCTTCCTATACTTTGGAGCATTTTTAATAGTATGGAATTCGTTCTATATTACCAGCGGTACGGAATACGCAGTTAAAAAAGCACCTAACGGTTCTCTTACACCAATCATCGATGGGGGAGTTCACTTCAAAATACCTTTCCTTACAGACATCACTAGATACGATATCGTACTGAAGACTACATATGTAGACGACAACGATGCAGATCCATTAACTCATGGAACTATGAAACGTATTACCTTCACAGATACTTACGGCGGTATGATCGGCGGTACACTTTTATACAGACTTGATCCTACTCGTCTAATTAAAATGCACACTACATATCACAGTCAATATAACCTTATCGAAACCGGCCTAAAACCTAGTTCTAAACAACTCCTAGCCTATACAGCAAATCAGTTCTCTGGTGAAAGCTTTATGCAAGGTGGACAGAACGAATACCAGAATCGTGTAGAAGATCAGGCTAACAACGGTTTACTTGTCACAAAACGTGAACGCGATACTGTAGCAAAAAGCATATCAACAGTTGGTCTCGGTAACGAAAACCCCACAACACGTGACGAGATCGAAGAAAATGTATATGTCACTAACATTCAATACGACGAAAATGGTACTGCTCTACGTGTTCCATTAGCTATCAACGATTTCGATATCAGACTTGCTCAAGTTACAATTGACGATTTCAAACCCGACAAGAAACTACGTGAATTTATCGATCGTAAACAAAATCAGATCGCTGCTCGTCAAGATATCATCGAAAAACAAGAGAATGCTCGTCAAGGTGCAATCCTAGCTGAAGCCAAAGGTGCTCAAGAACGAACAGAAGCTAAGCAATCACAACTCAAAGAGAAAGAAGTTGCTGTTATTCTAGCTCAACAGAAAGTCGAGCTCGAACAAAAAGAAGCTGAAAAGCAAGTTGTTGGAAAACAGAAAGACCTAGACATCGCTCTTATGGAAAAGAAAATCCAGAAAGCAAAATCTGAATCTACCATCTTCGAAGCTCAAGCTATTGAGGCTAAAGGTCTCGCAGAAGCGGCAGTTACTCGTGCAAAATACGCAGCTATCAAACCTGATATCTTCGCCGCTGAAGTTGAACGCGACATTCAACTTGCTAAATATAAAGCTCTACCAAACGTTAAAATTCAAATGCCTAACAATGTCATGGTGAATTCCGGTGCAAAAGGTTCATCATCTATCGATGACCTAGCTAACATTCAAATCATCGAAAAACTCGGATCGATGAAGTAACTATCAACACCAGCCGGGTTACGGTACAAGGCCGTTGATTAAATAGACGAGCAACTTACCCGTGCTTCATAAACAGAGCTCTACAGCGGCCTATATGGGGCCGGTATCTCTGATATGGTTAAAACTAGCGGGCTTTACGTACGTATTAGTTACATTAGTAGTGATGGAAGCAGTAGTACTACCGGCCCTGGATTGATCACCAGAATAATATGGCGGATAGGCTGCATGAGACATTAAACAAAAAGGGTAAAGGATTTACACTAAGCAAGTTTTCTGAAACGTGTCCGAATAATCCTGTCCAAGGGTTGCAGTCCCTTGGCTACTAATATAGGCCTCATTAGCTCATAGGTTAGAGCACCTGTCGATTAAACAGGAGGTCACTGGTTCAAATCCAGTATGAGGCCCTAACAGCCCTGAATTCCGAGGCTTTGTATCGGGCTAGTCCTTAAAAAATTAAGGCACCATGCTATTTTAGAGTACAACCAATGAATACCAGTCAACCACCAAGTGGATAAGTATTGATAAATTCGAGTCTGGTCATGGCATAGACGTGCAAGGTAAGACCGTCTGTAAATATAATTCTTCCACCTTAAGTTCCAGCGAGCATACAAAGCGGACAGATTTATGAGAGAAGCTTCCTCCATCCCTGGTATGTTCACTGGAGCTTACCACTCCATAATGGTAGTCAGCAGCTACCTTAAGTAATTGCAGTTACACCATTAACTATAGTTGTATAAATGGCAACAGTGGTAGGTTGAGTACACCTGTAATAAATACTTCGCTTGAAACAGTCAGTCTAGATAGTTGAGCGTAATCAACTAGGTACTGATCCCTACCTGGTAAGTAGGGAGTTCCTCAGAGTATATAATAGTATATTTTAAGGAGCCTTATCACCTCCATCTATCAGGTGTAACGCCTGTGTGATACCTACCTCTCAATGTAGGGACAATTCTCACTCTTGCTTGTAGCAAGTTATGCGCTTCTCTTGGTGTCACAAGACTGTCGGGGATTTATGAGTGATGACATTCGTACAGTAAAACGAAGGAAACTTAGCCCAGGATGATAACTGGGAGATATACGGCCTGAATAGCGCGTAAGTCTTCGGTGGTATATACTACCACTGATGCGTCGAGAACGTACCCAGTGCAAGGCTGGGAGGGCACATCACATACGCTTCGTTAGCTCAGGTGGAAGAGCAGTCCCCAACCAGGGATGGTGTCGCTGGTTCGACTCCGGTACGAAGCACATTCGGCCTAGCCAGGGCTTTAAAACGGGCTTACTCTATTTGTCTTCATCGGAGTATAACTGTTAAGACACGTCCTGAGTAAGACGCTAAAGTACCAATCGAGGCCTTGCAGAGCCAACGTATAAATCTGCAGAAGTATGTACGCATATGGAGCATCAGTCACTAGGCTTGAGTTAAAGGAAGTGGCTGGTGTTCTAGTATGTATACTACATAATTAAAAGGAGAACTATGAATATCATTGAATCACTAAAAACTACATTAAAAGAAAAACGAAAAACATTATCCGAACGACAGATAACTAGTCTGCAACATGCTATCGAATATTTAAAAACTCTCAAAACAGACTTTCCTCTAGCAAAGAAAGTTTACGATGAAAAGATCAAAAACATGCAAAAAGAAAAAGATACGTATTCTTACGACGAGGACGAAAACTAATGAAACACTTACTTAATCTTCACAACTATGTCATGAAACACTTCGAGGTTATAGGAATTATATTCTTATTTACCTCATTCATCGGTGGAGCAATTTATAACTATCACCATTTAGATGTCAACTTATTTTAAAGGACTATTATGACTATCAAAGAACTAATAGATAAAATTACTAACGGTGTATCTCAAGATGCTAAAAATAACGAAGTACTTAAACTTATTCAAAATAAATCTTTACCTTTAATAGATCGTTGGGCTTTGTACGAACTAGCTATAGATAAAAATTATCTAGTAAATCCAGATATTTATTACTATATCCCTGGTCATTTAACAAAATTTGAGGATGTTGGTTACTCTGGACACAATCGTCATAAAACATACAACATTTATGCCTTCTTAGACGACCATGATTTTACTCCTGAACAATTAGCAGTTATTCAAGAAGATATACTTCAAGATGGTCATTCATCTTGGGTATACGACTGGTAGACTTATGAAAGATATACTCGCACTTCGTTTAGAACTTAGCTGGTTATTTGTTTACATAGTAATGTCTATTACTATTATAAATGTGCTATGTAATTACCAATTTGATTTTATATATAAATCAATAGATACTTTACAAGAATACGCTATCAGTGATCTTAATTCATCTAAAATTCATGGAGAAGCTATTATACAAATACAAGAATATATATTCAAAAACCCTCAGTAAGGATTACTAATGACTGAAATAGTGCACGGGATTGAATACTCCCATCCAACCGTAGTTCTGCTACAAGAAACTGGTATTGGTACTTCTGAGTATGCTGCTCGTACTTGCTATGACTCATTTGAAACTAGTGAGAATGAATGTGTTAAAGTACTTGGTTCCTCATTTAATCCAGAAGGTAACTGCCGGCAAGTTTATGAACAATCTGAATTAGATGAGTTAAATAGTATCGAACACTCAGACCTCCTAGACAAACTTGCCTGGACTCACTTCCACTACAGTATCCTTGAACACGCTAACCTGACATACCTTATCAAAGGAACGTCCCGTGGTGTACTACAAGAACATGCTCGTCACAGGATTCAAGGTATTAGTGTAAGGTCAACGCGCTATACAATGAGCAGTATAATCAATGCTTTTGTAGCTAGCCTATTTCAACCTAGTATCAAGGAAGCCAATTTATGGTTTCACGCAGCAGTCAATGAAATGGATCTATTTGTAGTAACTCGCCCAAATACAGATGTGGAATTCATATTCAATCGCCTGTACGATCAACGAACAGCCTTAGGGCCTATAGTATTCGACGGATTAGCAATAGCTAAATCTTCATTACCTTTATTAATTTCAGGACTAAGTTCTGATGATTTATTCATTGCACTAGAAGCCGGTCCGAAAAAACGTAACGTAGGTGATGCTTTCAAACATATCGTAACCGACAACTGGAAAGTAGATATGGTTGTAACATTTAACCTACGATCTTTAAAAAACTACTTCCAACTTCGTGACTCAGGTGCTGCGTACTTCCAAATCCAATGGCTTGCTAAAACTATGAAAAAAGTTACACCGACTAAATATCTTGATCTTATTATAAAGGCTTAATATGAATATCGAAAAACTCAAACAGAAAATCAACACGCAACCACAATGGGCAACACTTGAACTGATTGATTTAATTGATTCAATGACACCAAAGTATACTATTAACTTTATGTATATTGGTGGCTATGAACTATTACGTGATGGTACTATTATAGAAACTGCACATTCTATAAAAGATATACATAGTATACTTGATAACTACGAAGTAAACTATGATGAAACTATCACTGACCCATACACTCTTGTAGATTCGGTAAAAGCAGTATGGGCTAAACGACACAATAATGGCGGCGGATCAGGTTGGATCGAGTATTAAACGCCGATCTACAATTGTAATTTAGGAAATACAATGACATCAAGAAAATATAATCTCTATCACGAAGAAATGGAACAGTATTTATTGCATGAATTAAATTCAAATACTGGTTTATGCTTACAATTATCAGATCTAGAAGAAATGATGATACACTCAAAACTATCTTGGGATTGGAAAAACAACTATAAACAACCGGGATTACTCATCAACAAAACACCTATAGAATCTTTCGAAGAACTACAAACTTTACATCCTGAACTATTTATTTAAAGGAACATCATGCGAACTCTCGTGTTAACTCGTGGAACTCCGGGCTCCGGTAAATCAACATGGATTAAAAGCAATAATCTATTTATGTACACATTAGAACCTGATTTTATCCGTTTAATGGTACAGTCTCCTCAGCTTATTAAAACCGGACAACAAGTCATATCTCCAACAAATGACAAATATGTTTGGAATCTATTATTCCAGATGCTTGAAACTCGTATGGAACGTGGAGAACTAGTTGTAGTTGACGCTACACATAGCCGTACTTCACAACTTAACAAATACCGACAACTTGCCCAAGCCCACCGTTATCGAGTAGTTCTTGTAGATTTTTCAGATGTACCTTTACAGACAGCTCTTACACAGAATCGTCAACGCGACTCCTACAAACATGTACCTGATGAAGCTATTGAACGTACCTTCTACCGTCTTCAAACAGAACATATACCGAACTGGGTAACCACTATTAAACCTAATGAATGGCCAGAATATTCAAACATACAACATGACTTATCTGACTATGAGCAAATCGTAGTATTCGGAGATGTTCATTCTTGTACTGATCCGATAAACGAATATTTCGTTACTCAGCCTTTCAACAAAGATTACTTTTATATTTTCGTAGGTGACTATTTCGATCGCGGTCTTCAACATGTTGAAACTTTCAAACTTTTACATCCTTTAAGTAAAGAGAAGAATACACTCTTCTTAACAGGTAATCACGAAGTACATTTACGAAATTATATCCGCAATAAATTTTCGTATCAAAACATCAAAATGCCTCTTGCTAGTAGAGCCACTTTCGATGCATTTGAAGCAGCCGGTATTGCTAATTCCGATCTTAAAGATTTTTACAATCGTTTAGGTCAGCTAGCTTACTTTAAATACCATAATAAAGTCTATACAGTTACTCATGGCGGTCTACCTTGCTTACCTGGTATTACTACACCTACCTTTGACTTCATCAAAGGTGTAGGAACTTACAGTGAATCAGAAGAAGTAGATCAGGCATTTGTTAACAACACACTTGATTTTCATTATCAAATTCATGGTCATCGAAATATTCACAAAGCACCTATACAAAATACCGATCGCACCTTTAATCTTAATGGTAATCAAGAATTTGGTGGTACTTTTAGAATGATGACTATTAACCGATTAGGTGTTGCATGTACAGAAATCCAAAACAACACATTTGATACAAGTCTTGATTCAGAGGATTCTTTCCTTCCAGCAGTGAAACTAGAACAAGCCAACAATTTACTATCTTATTTTCAACATAAAAAAGATGTCATTGTTAAAGACCTACAAACTGGTGTATACGCTGTTAACTTCTCTCGTAAAGTCTTCCACAAGCGTACTTGGGATGAGATCAATACCAAAGCTCGCGGCCTATTCTTAGACGCCTCAGGAGCCATTGTAGCTAGGTCATACGACAAGTTCTTTAACTGGGATGAACGTCCTGAAACTGAATCTCGTACTATGTCCAAAACTATACAAGGTCCGATCGCAGCTTACAATAAAGAAAACGGTTTCCTAGGTATTATGTCCGTTCACAAAGACGAATGGTTCATAGCTTCTAAATCTACAGACAAAGGTGACTTTGCTGATATGTTTCGTGAACTAGTGACTCCGCATCTTACAGACATTTTAAAAAACATTGTTACTTCTAAAAACATTTCCCTAGTTTTTGAAGTAATTCACCACAAAGATCCACACATCTGTAAATATACAGAAGACCAAGTCATACTTTTAGACGTAATCTACAACGAGCCGGTATTCAAAAAATACAATTACCGACAGCTAACTTCCTTTGGAAATCTTACCGGTTTCAAAGTTAAACAACTAACTACTCTCCATCCAGACTTTGTATCCTTACAACAATGGCGACGTACTGCAGATCAAGCATCAATCGAACTTGAAACATCAGAAGGTTTCGTATTTGAAGACACTAACGGATTTCAATGGAAGTATAAGACACCATTCTACAAATTCTGGAAACGTATGCGCGGATTTAAAGACCGCCTTGTAAAGACTGGTTCTGACCACGCTAACATTCGTAAGCACTTGCACTCATCTGATGACTTTAAAGTCTACAACTTTATGCTTACATACAGTATTGAAGACTTAAAAACTATGTCAATTATAGACGTACAACAAGCTTACTTAAGAATTTAAATTGTATTATTTAGTAACTTATTTAAACGCGTATAACGTCTACTGTGATGTAACTGACAACACTACAGGTGCTTATTATACCCTTAACAAATGTATTAACAGCATTCAATCTATATCCTCTACTCCAGATTGGGAATCATTTGAACAGTTTGAAAAAACGTATACTCCTAAAATACTGACTACTTTTGACTCCGTAAGTTCTTTAAAACAAGAACATCCTGAGTATTTTATATAAGGACTACAATGTACCACCTAGTTACCTACAAAAACGGCTACAACATTTATTGTGATACTGTTCATGACACTACAGGATTCAATGTTACTGTACCTGACTGCATTGCAGCATCTACTTATATAGGTAATTGTAAAAACTGGAAATCCTTAGATAATTTCTGTACTAGACATAAAGCAGAAATACTTTGTTCTTTTTCTTCCATTGAAGACTTACCTACTATATATCCAGAATATTTTATATAAGGAATCTTATGAGTAACAAATCTTACAATAAACGTGACCACACTATCTGTAAAAACTACAAACGTGAAGTCAATCTTCAGACAAAGACTATTAAATCTAAAAAAACTTACTCTCGTAAACAGAAATACAAAAACGATGAGTTTTAATATACAAGGAACAACATGAAAAAATTACCTTATTCTTATGCACTAGAATTTGAAAACGGTAAAACTATTAGTATGGATGCAGTTGTCTATATCGAAGAGCCTTATCTCTCTATAGACGGAAAAAAAATTACATACCATTTCTTAATACATTTAATTAGTGGTACTCATATTAAAATCGAGTTTCCGGTATCGTACAAATACCATATTAAAGCAAAGTTCTTTAAGATTCCTTACTCTCATAAAGATTATATTAATGATCCTGATGCTATTCGAAACGGAGAAACACAATATAAAATCTGTTGTGCGCGCTTTAAAAAATATTTAAAAAGGAAATAATATGACATTCAAACCCGGTGATATAGTTCGCTTTAAAGACAAAAATTCTATTAGTGCAGAATTTTTTGATTAGACACTCTCAAATCTACAGATAGCTTCAGCTGATCCTGACAACTATATGTATTTTGTTACTAGTCATGATAGTCCAGATGAATATCCAGTACATGAAGCAGAGCTAGAACTAGATCCACACCATCATCCATTCGCCTTCTATAAGAGATCCGGTAAACTTTGGACTCAAGAAGAATGTGATACTATTGCTTTATACACACAGGATGAAACTTATGCACGCCCAAACAACCATCAACCTTATCTTTACCACGACGGTACAACTGATTCCACTCGCTATTATCCATGGGCTGATCAGGACTATAGACGTCTTGATCAATGTACTAAAGTCGCTTACGAAGATATCTTCGAACAACCTGCCCAAATTCAACAAATAAAGGAAACACCTATGCCAACACAAATCGAAATCTTACTTGCTACACTGCTATCCGGAGCTATTGACTCCCCATCTGACCTTGAAAAACGTACGAAGTTCACAGTAGTCGTTTACGACGCTTCTGGAGCTTATAATTCTACAGCTTATTTTACAGAAAAAGAAGCAGCTACTGAAGCAATTAACAAATTCTTACAGACTCCAAAAGGTCTTGGCTGTACTTGTGTAATCCACAAAGAAATCAAAGCCTTTACAACGTCTATCCCGGTAGTTGAAGTAAAGTAGATGAAAGTCACCGATCTTAAAGACGGAGAATTTTGTACTAGACCTAATTGGGGAAGTCCGCCATCTAGAGGTCATTTAGCCATTGGAAATCACAAAGGCACTTTATTCTATTATGATAGAGGGTCTTTATCATCCAAAGTTCGCTGTAATAGCACAGCTTATACATATACTGATTTTACTTATTGTAATCAATCAGCTCAATCATTACCAATTAAAAAGGAACCTAATATGACCAATGACTACGAAAAAACCGTTATTCTTGTAACAACTAGTAATAACCAAATCAAAGACTTCATTTCTGAAGAAATTGCTTTAGAATGGATCGCTGAAAAATTAGAAGGCGAACCTCGTACAAAGTTTAAAATGTTCAAACCTTATCAAGAGATAAAACCAAAACGTGTCGATCTTTCATCTCTTATCTCCAAAATCATTAACTAAGGATACCTATGACTTCTCAAACAGTTCGCCGTCTTAACGCTACTCTATATCGCAACCGTGAAACACTGAAACCTGGTTATGAAATGCCTATTTCCGAATTCGTTAAACGCTTTTCCCGTTACTTTCCATACCTCAAAGACATGGATCAGCGCAGTCTTCAAGATCGCTTGAAAACAGTCAATGCTTATTCAAACATCAATCGCCTACTAGCTCACAGCGGTATGGCTATGAAAAGTCGTAACTACTATACCGCTTTCAAGATCATCGAACAACCGGAAGCTAAACTAAAAGTTAATAAACGTAAGATCGCTAATATCAAACGTTATAACAAAACACTGAAAGCTGGTCTGAAATCTACTGGTGGTGCAAAGATAACTCGTGTATCTGCAAAGATCGAAAACTCTATCTCTGGTAAAGCAGACACTAACTTCTTCCCAGCTTACTGATGCAACTTACTCGAGATGAAGTCTTACAAGGCTTCATTGATGGTATTTTAGTATACGATCCATCTCAAATTACTCAAGTTTTTTGTTATGATCAACCTTGCGAAACTTGCCCATTTCTAGAAACCATTACTGCTAAATGTCTAATATCTACAAACGCAGGTATCATCGCTAATCGTTACATCCCATCATTGAAAATCACTCATCCAGAATTATTTATATAGGATTCACATGCTTTTATATTCACGAGACGATCTTAACTACCCGTTATACGTGTACTCTACTGTTAATGACTTAGACGACTTAGAATTTAAAAGAAATGAGCTTCATGTTGTAGTAAGTAATGGTTGTTATTCTCAATGTAATGGATGTTTATGTAGCTTATGCCCAATTCAGAAAGAATGTAGCCATGAACTAACTTTATATACATTTTTTCCACAAATCTACGAAGACTACCCAGAACTCACTATTTAGGATTTACTATGGAACAATTACCTGACAACTTTATGGAACTTTTTAAAGAAGTCTACCATACACTAGATTCTGATAAAGATGTTACGACTAGCAGTTGTAGATTACTCGAACCTATAAACTATAGATGCAAAGACTGTAAAGCAAAACTTAAAGGTCACAACGAATTCGTATGCCTTTTTGAACCACGATACCCGCCATACGCCGAATTTCTAAAAACCTTCGATCAGGAAGCATTTGAAAAACAGCATCCTGAACTACTAATATAAGGAGACTTTATGTCCGAAACTACCGAAACAAAATCCGCTGAAAAGCAGGCTCCATTATCTCGTCTTGGACTAGATACTGCACTAGCTAACACAAGGTAAATTAAAGGTTACTTTTAGTATACTTATAAAAAGGAATTATTATGAGATACACTAAAGATACTTTTATTGAAAAAGCTAATATTGCTCATAACAACAAGTATACTTACAATATAGCAAATTTTACTACTATTAGTGATAAGTATGATATTATTTGCCCCATACACGGCAAATTTAACCAAGTAGGATACGCACATATAGGTAAAAAACAAGGATGCCCAACATGCGGACGAATAAAAGTAAATAAGAAAAACACTAAAAATGATTTCTTAAAACTAGCTACTAAAAAGCATAATAACATTTATGATTATTCAAAAGTAAAATACGTAAACCGTAATACAAAAGTTGAAATTATCTGCAATACTCATGGAAGTTTTTGGCAAGCAGCCACTCACCATATACGCGGTAGAGGTTACCCTCTTTGTAATAAAAATTTTAATGCTTACAGAAAGTCGTACTATAAAAATAAAAAAACTATTTTTTATATATTGTACTTACCAAAATCTGGTAAATATAAAATAGGGATTACTTCTCGTCAAATAAACGAAAGGTATAAGCAAGAAGGAACTAGCTATAAAATAATTTTTGAACAACATTTTTTTAATGGAGAAGATGCTTGGACCCTTGAAAAGCTGCTATTAAAAAACTTACACCAATATAAGTATAAAGGCAGTAAAATATTTAAACATACCAGTAATTCAGAAATACTGATTAAAAATCCTATTAACTATGCACAGGAGGCATTATGGAAAATGAACAAAAAAATACCACCCAAAAACCTTTAAGTAGAGAAAAATTAAACGAAGCACTAGCTAACATGTTTTCTGGCGACAGTTATCAAACCACTTATGTATTTTACGGCCATATGATCGGACAATGCTCTATAGTACTTGAACGTATGAAAGCACCAGCTGCTGTATCTTTTCACTTAGATCACTACAAACTACACATCAATCCAGAGCTCTTCGATGAGTTCACACTTGAAGAAAGACTAGCCGTACTGAAGCACGAAATGCTACACATACTTAATGGTCATGTAGGTCGAAAAGAAGACCGAAACCACAAGGCTTGGAACTACGCTACAGACTGTGCTATCAATCAGCTCATTGATCAAAAACATTTACCACAAGGCTGTATCATACCTGCTACCTTACCTAGTAAGACTAAGGTTCCTGATAAATTATCCGGCGAACAATACTACGAATACATCGACAAAGATCAGTTACCTGAAGACGATGAACAAACTGGACCTGGAACTGGAAAACCTGGACCATTAGATGATCACTCTAAATGGCAAGAATCAGAGGGTGACGCAGATCTCCAAAAAGATATTACTCGAAACATGATCGAAAAGGCAGTTAATGAAACTCAAAAATCACGTGGTGATGTACCTGGCCAAATTTCTGACTACCTTAACATGTTCTCTCGCAAGTCAGAAGTTGACTGGAAGAAAAAATTTAAACGTTACGTGTCTAATAAGAAAGCCAATTTCCGAAAAACCATCCTTCGTAGAGATCGACGTAATCCAAACTTCGAGCACATCAAAGGTAAAACAAAAGATCACATAGCTGATCCTGTTATTGTCGGAGATGAATCAGGTTCTGTATCCAACACTGAACTAGTATCCGCTATCGGTGAATGTATACATATCTGTAAATCACTAGGTACTGAAGTATGGTATGTTCCAGTAGACACACAAGCTCATAAACCACATATTCTTAAGCGCTCACAGCGAACCTTCAAACGTTCGGCTTGCGGAGGAACTACTCTATCACCTGCAATCGCTAAACTTAAAGAAGCGAAGATCAACGCTACAGTTATCGTGGTTATCACCGATGGTTACATTGATGAGTCTGACGTTGCTGCATACAAAGCTACTAATAAGCCTATCATTTGGCTTATTACTAGTGAAGGTCAGATTATGGATTCAATGAACGCAGGCCGTATGTCCGCTATCAAACTGAAGAATGAAAAGTAATCTACTCCTAACCACTACGTTTAATGGAAGATCAGTAGACATCTACGATACACCATTCAAGGCTAGTGGTGGTGCATTTATTTATAAAACATCATTAATACCTCATAAACCTCCAACTGTATTAAAAAGTTTTACGTGCGGAAATTTAGACTGCAGTGAATGCCCATTATACACATCTGATGATAACTGTAGAACTTTGTTATTTGAAGCTCTTGAAAATCAACCTGAATTCCAAGCTTTAAAAATCACTCACCCAGAATATTTCATTTAAGGATTATCATGAATTGGACCAAAAACCTACCTTACTTCTGCCAAGTACGTTCTAACCCTGATCGTTTTACAGTCATTTACTCAATACAGAACAAGACTGAAGCATATGATTTTCACTCTGATGATTATGAAGATTATGAAGGTGAAGGTTACTATAACATTAACAACCTATTTCCAGTAGCTCCATTATCCGACATCTTAAAACACTATCCAGAGACACTAATATGAAACCACCAAACAAACTAGACTACCCATTTCACGTATTCACAAAAGCTGAACAGCTTGTAGATGAAGACCTTACATTCAGTTATCATGTCTTAGTCACAAGTACCGAAGACAATACTACCTACTCTGCTATGTGTAATGACATCCCGTGCCAAATTTGTGAATTCTCCTGTAAAAACGGAGAAGATCGTCAAAATATTTTAATCAGTTACGTTAAAGCACACTACCCAGAATTGGAGATCTAATGGAAGAACTACAGAAGCAACTAGATTGGGCTAAGACTCAAGACTGGTATCCACAATTTCAACAAAATGTTATTTTACGTACAGAAAAAACATGGAATGTAATGGCTATTATCGATATATTCGAATGGATATCCACTAAAGAAGGTCATAGCTTTTGGTCCCCATTACATGACTTTGCACTTAAAATAGCTACACCAGATAAATCAATACCAGCTACTGATGTACAGAAATTAGTACTACCACCAACACTATTTCCAGAAATTTATATTTAAGGAATTCAATGGATTTTAAAACACATTTACTTATCAACAGCCTTCTTATAGGACTGCTACTGGCTTCACATATATACCAATGGACTATAATCTCATTTCTACTTGTCAGCTTGTTTTGGATTACTGCTGTTATAGGAATTATTCTTTTACCATTCTTAAAAGTAATTACGCCTATACTTGAAGATACTCCTATATATTATTACCCATACAAGAAGTACATCGATCTAGTTATATATTTATCTCTATTAGCAGTATTGTTATATACTGGACATCTTATTCTAGCTATAGCCTATTCGGCAACACTTATTGTTTCTCAGTTCATCTTAAACATTGCTGAAAAACATTATTACTCAAACTCTTAGTCCCGCATTTCGCTAACCCAAATTTATTAAAAAGGAAACACCAATGAATATCCCTCAAGCCCTACAATTACTTACAGCATCTCATCTTGCAGATGACACAGCCCTTTTCGAAGGAAAGCACGGTATCGGAAAATCCGCCATTGTTCAACAGTTCGCTAAAGAAAACAACTATCATCTAGAAGAGCTCTTCTTGTCTATGATGGATACTGGTGACCTTATCGGTATTCCTCGTACTGCAAACATCGCAGGTATGCAATCTACTGTATGGAGTGCACCAGACTGGTATTCACGTATTATCAATCGTGCATGGCCTACATCAGTCAACTTAGAAGACATCGTATTCGCAGACGCTGACTTCGAAAAGTTTGCCAAAGAACAGTTATCAACTACTGTAAATCGTGAAACATTCAATGAACTTTACTGTAACTACTACGATAAAGTAAATGACTATTTTCACATCTTGTCAAAAGACTCAACAGTTAGCTGTACGAAGTCTCGTCACTCGGTACTATTCCTGGATGAACTCAATCGTTCTACACTCGATGTACGTCAAGCTACACTACAACTTGTACTGAACAAAGAACTTCACTCCCACAAACTTCCATATATCGACGGTCGTGCTACTACAATCGTTG
>Ga0316205_10000302_pt1 | contig 103645 bp, 106 predicted proteins | sample 3monthpyrite_MG_FD_204941 | JGI IMG/M metagenome (GOLD analysis project Ga0316205, IMG submission 204941) | Microbial mat bacterial communities from mineral coupon in-situ incubated in ocean water Damariscotta River, Maine, United States -... | ecosystem: Environmental > Aquatic > Marine >... | reverse complement strand
TAGCTACTTTCTTTTTCGCCTTTTTCTTGGCTACTTTTTTCTTCGCTTTTTTCTTAGCTACTTTCTTTTTCGCCTTTTTCTTGGCTACTTTTTTCTTCGCTTTCTTTTTAGCTACTTTCTTTTTCGCCTTTTTCTTGGCTACTTTTTTCTTCGCTACTTTTTTCTTAGTTACGCGTTTCTTAGTAACTTTTTTCTTCGCTGTCTTCTTCTTGGCTTTCTTTTTAGTCGCCATAATTTCCTCCACGGTAATTACCTAAAGTGTATACACGGTTGAGTATAACCAACAATTCGGATATTGCTACTTTTTTTTTATGTTTACAAGCTGTTAAGTACTGTAATTTACTGCGTAAGATCAATTTTAGAAGAGTCATTTCTGCATTTGTTAACGAATAATGATCATCTACGGCTAAAGATCATTGCATGTAGTAAAAATTTAGTACTCTACAAGCCCCATGACATAAGGTTTTGCGCGTTATCATTAAAATACAGTCGTTATTTTAGACTGTGAGCATAGGATGAACGGCCTATGGGTCAACTTTGATATTAAATTGTTTTAGTTAATTATCTAGATAGAAAAAAATGACACTAAAAAGTTATGAAATGTATAAATAATTGATGCGTTCATCATGTAAACGTTAATTTCTAGATAACAACAGCAATATTTTCTTTGTTGTGAGTGATTTTTAGTGCGATGGAGCATTAATTATTTACTTTTATGCAATTGTTTATAAAAATCCATGATTTTTGTTGCTATGTTGTTTCATATCGATATATTGCGTAGTGATCTTTACATGTATTTTCTGTTGTTCATTTTAATGTGTTTGCGTACTTTGATCTGTATTTATGATGAATGACATGTTTCGTTAGCTTCATTTTTGATGAATTGAGGTGTTATTTTTATCGATTCACTGATGGCATTAGCAAAATGTGTGTTTGTGTACTGATGAATGTGTGTAATACGCGTGTTTAAGGTTTTCGCAGCTCAAATTTTTAAGATTATTCAGCTTAAATTTATATTTTTTTAAATTCTGTTTATGGCTCATGGTACCTAGTGATAAAAAATACACATTTATCAAATCTAAGTTTTTGGTGTGAGTTATTTAATTCTCACAATAGAGAGATAATTGAGGAGGAAATTTGTTGTTGTTTTTATACAACATTACCGTCTGGCGTTGTCCGCATTTTAGATTATTTCAGTATTTAGACTATTATAAATGCGAAAGCTTGCAATGGTTGTGGGATTTGTATTATAAAGGTCGGCCGACTTATTGTTGGGGCTTCCTAAAAGAATAATGATAGAGGAAGTATTAAGGTCACATAGAGGGCCGGTCCGGAGGAGATTGAGCGATGAGAAGAAGAAAACCAGACCTGTTGTTGGTATTGGCGGTCATTATTGGATTCGGTGTTGTAGCTACGAGTTATGCATTCGATCTAGGTGAACAGCCATCGATAAGCATACAAAGTCAGCTGTAACGGCGTACATACAGTATTAAAAAGGCTCCTTTGTGGAGCCTTTTTTTGTCTTGAACCTTCGGTACGAAGGTTAAGGTACTCATAATGAACCTTTAGGTTCTGTGAGAGCCCATCTTAAATCTACCAATATACTGTTTTATATTCATAGCCAATTAGAAGGCTTGGTAGCCATTTTCGGTAAAGGCACCTGATAAAGGAACGTCCCAAGCTTGGGTGGGCAATTGTTCTACTTGCTGGAAGGCGTAAGCCGTGCCGATCAATCGAGTATGTTGCCAATGCTGCTGGCGACGCAAAAAACTAAAGCTTCGATCGTAGAATCCTCCCCCCATGCCCATTCGATTTCCTTGTTCGTCAAAAGCGACTAATGGCGCGAGCACTAAATCAAGTTGATGCGGGCTGCGGAACTCGCGTTTTCCTACGACCGGTTCAGGAATACCAAAACGATTACTGTGCATGATTGAATTTTCGGTATAGGGCGCAAATGAGAGTTTTTTACCGTATTTATTTAGCACCGGTAAGTAGCAGCGTTTTTTCCGTTGCCATGCGGTATGAAAAACTGAACTGAGATCAATTTCACCATCATTGCTTAGATAAATTGCAATATGTTTTGCCTTCATAAATAAAGGACTGCGTAGAATTTCGCTACTAATCCATGCTGCAGCTTGTTGACGTTCATGAAGGTCCAAGCTGCATCGTTGTTGGCGTATTTGAGATCTGATTGATGAATTTTTCATAGTAAGAAAGCATTCTCCGCCAGTGCCGATGTGTTCCGTTGTTCCTGAACCAGAGGTTCAAGTGGGGAAACTGGGCGGGTCGTCAGGCTTTCCGCTAGCAGCGGACTTGCACACGGGCCGGTCACGATGTCTCTCCGAGGTAAAATACTAGGCTCAAGAAAATACCAGGTTCACTGTCGAACACAGCAGAGAATGCCAAAGCTATTAAAGCCAATCCTAACGGAAAAAACGGGTAACGAGAACTGATATTTACTGAGTAAGTATTAATTATCGGAATGAATCTTGCTTATAACTCGAGTTGTTTACTACGCGTAAGAGCGACTTCAATTTTTTCTTGTAGCGATTGAATGCGATTACCCATCGATTTGACGTATTTTTCACGCCCAGATTTTTGGGATAGCAATTCGTGGGTTAAGTTTAACGCGGCCATTATGGCAATACGATCTTGTCCAACTACTCCACTGTCACGGATTTCTTTCATTTTGCTATCAAGAAAATGAGCCGACGCAAGTAATGCGTCATGTTCTTCTTCAGGGCAGGCAATGCGGAATTCTTTGTCGAGAATATGAATAGTTACAGCGAGATTGTCATCACTCATGGTTTGATTCCATTGCCTTGAGACGATTGATCATCGCCTCGACTCGGATTCGAGCTGTTTCAGTCTTTTCAATAAGCTTGGAACGCTCAGAGACAAGGTTATCTTGATGTTGGCGTAGAGAGTGATTTTCATCTTTCAATACGGCACAAGTCCGGATAAGTTCCTCGACACGGGCTTCTAGCTGCTTGAGTTCAAGCTCTTCTAATTCGTTATTTTGTGCTTCCATGCCCCAACTATAGAGCGAAGCACCCCATAGGGTCAACGCTCTATAGTATTAGGCAGGGCAAAGGCATTTTATGCTGGCCACATAAAAGCGCATAATAAGCGCCGGTGGAAGCCCAAATAGCCCTTTATCAGTATTAACCGGATTAGTATAAATATGAGCGACAACCACGAATTACCTGCCTATAGTGAAATTGATGAGCTGCTTAAGCAAAGCGGTGCGATGCAGGAACCTGCGGAAAGTCATGGTTTGTTGAGTGCGCTATTGTGTGCGGGGCAAGATGCGATTCCGACATGGTTATCTGAATTGCATCCTGAGCAGAGTGATGGTGACTTATTAGCAAAACAGGCAATGGATACGCTGGAAGGATTTGCGGCCGTTGTTAAAGTGCAATTACAGGGTGCCGATTTTTCGTATGAATTGATGGTGCCGTCAGATGAGGAATCGTTGTCGAATCGTGTTTTTGCTTTAGCGCAGTGGTGTCAGGGCTTTTATCTCGGCTTGGGTATAGCGGGTATTGATGATCTTGAAAAGCTACCAGAAGATTCACGTGAAGTAGTTAAAGACATGACCGAAATAGCGCGTATTGAGAACTATGATGATAAAGCCGAACAACCGCAGAGTGAAGAAGACGAAGCGGCTTATGCTGAATTAGTTGAGTACTTACGTGTGGGAGTGTTATTGATCTTTGAAGAACTTTCGAAGCCAAAAAATGCTACTCAACATTAACTGCTGAATGGATTCAGCGAACTTAATCAAATAGACAGTTAAAGATATGAGCCAAAAAGAATTCAGTCGACGTCGTAAGCAGCTCCTTAAAATGTTGGAGCCGGGTGATATTGCCATTTTACCTACGGCGAATATGAAAATACGTAATCGTGATGTTGAATATCGCTATCGTCCTGATAGTGATTTTTATTATCTTACTGGATTTCCTGAGCCTGAAGCGGTCGCGGTCTTTATTCCGGGCCGTAAGCATGGCGAGTACGTGTTGTTTTGTCGCGAACATGATGCCGTTCAGGAAACGTGGGTGGGTCCACGCGCAGGCCAAGATGGTGCCTGTGATGATTATGCAGCGGATGATTCTTTTCCGATTAACGATATTGACGATATCTTGCCAGGCTTAATGGAAAACACTGAACGCGTGTTTTACACCATGGGCAATAATTCGAAGTTTGATGCGCGCGTTATTAAATGGGTAAACAGATTACGAGACAGAGCAAGTAGCGGCGTACATGCACCGGGAGAATTTATCGGTTTAGAGCATGTCGTGCATGAGATGCGTTTATTTAAAAGTGCTACTGAAATTCGCGCCATGCGTAAGGCCGCCCAAATTTCGGTGGCTGCGCATGAGCGTGCGATGCGTGCCTGTAAACCAGGTATGAATGAATATGAACTTGAGGCCGAATTGCTTTATGAGTTCATGCGACAGGGTAGTCCGTCAACCGCTTATTCGTCGATTGTTGGTGGCGGTAACAATGCATGTACCCTCCATTATATAGATAACTGTGCACCGCTTAATGATGGTGACTTAGTGTTGATTGATGCGGGTGCTGAATATGATTACTACGCTGCTGATATTACGCGGACGTTTCCGGTTAACGGAACATATAGTAAGGCGCAAAAGGCGCTCTACGAGGTTGTACTGGCAGCACAAACGGCCGCTATTGAGCAGTTAAAGCCCAATAACCATTGGAATGCACCTCATGAGGCCGCTTTACGTGCGATGACAGAGGGGCTTGTTGATCTTGGCCTGCTCAAGGGGCGTGTACCGACATTGATTAAGAATGAAGCTTACAAGCGTTTTTACATGCATCGTACCGGTCATTGGTTAGGTATGGATGTGCATGATGTGGGTGATTATAAGTTGGGTGATGAATGGCGCGTGCTGGAAAAAGGCATGGTCATGACGGTTGAACCTGGTTTGTATATTCCTTTAGGTTCAAAAGGTGTTGCGAAAAAATGGCAGGGTATTGGTATTCGTATTGAAGATGATGTGCTTGTGACTAAAGATGGCCATGATGTGCTGACAGGAGCCTTAGCGAGTACGGTGGATGAGGTTGAGGCCTTGATGGCGAAATAATTGAAGTACTTTCATATAATTCCTGTCTCCTTCGATGATTTTACTTCGTAAAATCGAGGCATCGACATGAATTATATGAAAGCACTTAAATTTTCAGGGTAGCTCTATCTCCTTCGGTATGGCTGCCCTGAGAGTAGTTAGGTAAATTAATGGATAAGTATGACGAATGATTACGACATTATTATTATAGGCGGCGGCTTAGTCGGTGCCAGTCTTGCCTGCGCCTTAGGGGAGCAGGATTTACGTATCGCGGTAGTGGAGGCGGTGCCATTAAGTTCGGATGCACAACCAAGTTATAACGAGCGCACGGTGGCGCTGGGTTATGGTTCGCGACAAATTTTTGAAGGGATTGGCATTTGGTCAGCTATTCAAGAATTGGGCGCGACGGCGATAAAGAAAATCCATGTTTCTGATCGTGGTCATATGGGTAAGACGCGTTTGGATTGTGCAAAAGAAGGACTTGATGCGCTTGGTTATGTGGTTGATACACGATTACTCGGGCAAGCATTGGGTAAGCGTTTACAAGAATTATCGAATGTTGAATTTATCTGTCCAGCAAAATTAATCTCGATGCAATTTACAGCAGAGTGTGCCGAAGTTGAGATTGAAATTGATAGTGTGATGAAAACACTATCGGCTGCTTTGGTAGTTGGTGCAGATGGTGTGCAATCATCGGTACGTGAACAGCTTGGTATTAAAACGTTTGATATGAATTATGGACAAACAGCGGTAATTACTAATGTCAGTGTTGAACGTCCGCATGACAATGTTGCATACGAACGATTTACGGTAACGGGTCCGCTAGCGGTGTTACCGATGAGTGATGTGACGGAATTTGAAGAAACGATTGAGCATCGTTGTTCGATTGTCTGGACAGTCAAAGACAAAGATCGTGATGCGGTATTAGCCTTGGATGACGCGGCTTTCTTGACTGAGCTTCAAGATCGATTTGGCGGCCAGTTAGGTCAGTTTACGCGTGTCGGTAAGCGGGTTGCTTTCCCGTTAGCACTTAAACAAGCACGTGAGCACGTGAGGTCACGCTTAGCTTTAGTTGGTAATGCAGCGCATACGGTTCATCCGATCGCGGGTCAGGGGTTTAATCTCGGCTTACGTGATGTTGCTGTCTTGGCCGAAGTGATTGTTAATGCGGCGCAGGCCAATGAGGATATTGGCGAGTTATTAGTGCTGAAACGTTACGCACGTTGGCGACGTCGTGACCATCTGCGAGTGATTGGTTTTACCGATAGTATGGTCCGGCTATTCTCAAATAAATTTACGCCGCTGGCATTGGCGCGGAATGTTGGCTTGGTTGCGACTGATCTTTTTCCGCCGTTGAAAAAATTAATTACGCGTCAGGCAATGGGCATGAGTGGTCACTTGCCAAAATTAGCACGTGGTCTGCGATTGGATTCGCGAAGATGAATGAGTCAGTGAACCAGGATTACGACATTATTATTGTCGGTGCGGGTATGGTTGGTGCCACACTCGCTTGCGCATTAGGTCAGCAAGGTTTTCAAATTGGATTGGTCGAGGTCAGAGAGCCAAATTTTGATTGGTCAGCCGATAGAGTTGATCAACGAGTGTCAGCAATTACTTGCGCTTCGCAAAAAATATTTGAGAGCATTGGTGCGTGGCAGGTGATGTGTGAACAACGTGTTTCACCATATCGAGATATGCGCGTATGGGATGCGACGGGTAGTGGCTCAGTACACTTTGATAGCGCGCAATTGGGCGAACCCTTGCTTGGACATATTGTCGAAAACCGAGTTACTCTTTTAGGCTTGTATGAGCAGTTAAAGAAATTAGATTGCGTTGATTTAATTACCCCAGCGAGCGTGACTCAACTTGATATCGACTCGGAACAAGCCTGTGTTGAGCTCGATAACGGCCAGCAGTTAAGTGCGAAGTTAGTTGTTGCTGCAGATGGTAGTCGTTCAAAATTAAGAGAGTTAGCGGGCATCGAAACAAGCGGTTGGTCGTATGAACAACATGGTGTGGTTGCGCACATCACAACATCAAAATCACATCAAGAAACGGCATGGCAACGATTCATGCCTGATGGCCCCTTAGCCTTTTTACCGTTATCTGATGACACAAGTTCAATTGTTTGGTCGACGACACCAGAGCATGCGGATCAATTATTAGCCATGGATGAGGCTGATTTCCTAGATGCCTTACAAGAGGCCTTTGGTGATCGTTTAGGTCGCATGTTGAAGTGCGGGCCGCGGGCCGCATTTCCTCTGCGCATGCAGCATGCTAAGAAATATACCTTGCCGCGTTTAGCTTTATTGGGTGATGCGGCGCACACCGTGCATCCTTTGGCAGGGCAGGGCGTTAATCTCGGTCTTGCTGATGCGGCGAGTCTTGCTGAGGTGATTGTTGATGCGCGTCAGCAACGACAAGATTTCGGTGCACATAAAATTCTGCGTCGTTACGAACGTTGGCGTAAGGGTGAAAACCTCGCCATGTTATCGACCATGGATGGCTTTAAACGTTTATTTGGTTCAACGCAGCCGTTAATGAAATGGTTACGAAATACGGGCCTACATCTAACTAATAGTACCGGCCCGTTAAAGAACATGATTATGCGTCAAGCAATGGGTATGGAAGGTGACTTGTCTCGTTTAGCGAAGGGACAAACACTGGATGGAGAGCAATAAATGTCATTACTTGATGTGATTGCAGTGATTATTTCACTGACGGCGGTTTTTAGTTTTGTTAATCATCATACAATTAAATTACCTACCACGATTGGCGTCATGCTGATCTCCTTACTCATGTCTTTATTACTGTTAGTGATAGGGACTATTTTTGAAAGCGTTCATGAGCACGCCTTAACATTACTCAATAGCATTGATTTTAATCGTACATTGATGGACGGTATGTTGAGTTTCTTGTTATTTGCTGGCGCTTTGCATGTCAATCTTGATGATTTGAGTAAACAAAAAGGCGTGATTGCGATACTCGCTACGCTGGGTGTGGTTGCTTCAACGTTTATTATTGGCGGTTTTAGCTGGATGTTATTTGACCTGTTCGGGGTGCAAATTAGTCTCGGTTATTGCCTATTGTTTGGCGCATTAATTTCGCCAACGGATCCGATTGCTGTGCTCGGTATTTTGAAAAAAGTCGGTGTACCTAAATCACTCGAAACAAAGATCACCGGTGAGTCTTTATTCAATGATGGCGTGGGTGTAGTGGTGTTTTTAGCCCTATTTGGCATCGTGACAGCAAATCATGAAGTTAGTGGTAGCGGTATCGCATTGCTGTTTGTTGAAGAGGTGATTGGCGGCGGGATAATGGGATTACTGCTCGGTGGTCTTGCTTATGCGATGTTGCGTCGTGTTGATAATTATCAAGTTGAAGTCTTAATTACCTTGGCACTGGTGATGGGTGGTTATTCCTTGGCGAGTTCCTTACACCTCTCAGGGCCTATCGTGATGGTTGTGGGAGGATTGTTAATTGGTAACCATGGTCGTCGTTTGGCAATGTCTGAAAAAACCCGTGAGCATCTGGATACTTTTTGGGAGCTAGTTGATGAAGTGTTGAACGCGGTTCTATTTGTCTTAATCGGTCTCGAGGTATTGATTTTGACAAGTGACATAACCAGCTGGATGGCAGCGCTGGTTATGATCCCGTTGGTGTTATTAGCTCGTTTTGTCTGTGTTGCGGTACCGGTATCATTAATGAAATTGCGCCGTTCCTTCAGCCCAAATGCGATCAAGATCATGACTTGGGGAGGCCTGCGCGGGGGGATTTCGGTGGCTTTGGCTTTATCATTACCCTTAGGTTCGGAGCGAGATACCATACTTATCGCAACGTATACGGTGGTTATTTTCTCTATTGTGGTGCAGGGCCTAACGATAGGCCGTCTTGTTAAATCAAACTAATCATTAATAAACAGTGCTTATAGACGTAGTAAGCGCATACTTTGAATTTTCATATTGTGTGGGCGAGAAATTACGACATTCAATGCTTGCTTTATAAATGATAATCATTATCATTAGCATTCGTAATTATAGTTTAGATGATGTTGCGTGACTGGATTTTTAGTACGTGACGTAAATTAAGGGTGAACCAAGATGAAAAAATATTGGCAACATGGCGTGGTTGGGCTGATTTTAACGGCATTGTTAGCAACGGCCTCTATTGTACAAGCAGAAGAATTAATCGTTTATTCTGGTCGTAAAGATAAATTTATTAGTCCTCTGATTAAGCAATTTACTGCTGAAACCGGTATCAAGGTGGTTTTGCATACAGCGAAATCAACGGCACTATTGAATAAACTAAGAATTGAAGGAGATCGTACTGTTGCTGATCTCTTTATTAGTAACGATGCGGGTAATCTTCAAACAGGTACGCGACTTGGTTTATTCCAGGCAATCGATAAAGATCTTATCAAGGTTATTCCGACTAATTTACGTGCAGATGACGATACTTGGGTTGGGCTTTCCGCTCGTGCTCGCGTGTTGGTTGTTAATACTAAGGCAAAAGATTTGGACTTTGTTAAGTCTGTGTTTGACCTTGCTGATCCGCGTTTAAAAGGTCGTCTGGCTATTACGCATAGCAGTAATGGTAGTTTTATTGCGGGTGTTACGGTTTATCAGCAAAGTACAAGTGAGTCAGTGGTAAAGGATTGGCTGAAAGGCATGAAAGATAATGTTGGTGGTAAATTATTTAGCAAACACAGCAAGATTGTTGCGGCGGTTGCTTCCGGTAAGAAAGACGTTGGTCTGGTTAATCACTATTATATTTATCGTCATTTGGCAAAACATCCAGATGCACCAATTCGTGTTCTGATTCCAGATCAGCAAGACATGGGCATGGGTGTGGCATGGAATGTTGCTGGTATCGGTATCAGTAAATATACAAAGAAAAAGGCCTTGGCTGAAAAATTGATTGCCTATTTAGTATCTGAAAAAGGCCAAAGTCAGTTTGCGGGTGCCAATAGTGAATACCCAACTCGCATAGGCGTTCCAGCGGCGGCGATCGTTCCTGCCGCGGGTAGCTATAAAGTGGCGGATGTACCAATGCGTGACTTAGGCACACATCGGATAGCAACACTGGATCTGCTTGATGCTATCGGCATGCCTTAATTGGGATTATGTCTATAGCTGAAAATACATTAGAGGAAACACCCTGGCCACAAAAGATATGGCAGGCTTTAGCTCGCCGTGTTGGTTGGTTAGGAGTGCTTGCCACCGTGGTGGTGGTGGTGGCCGCGGTACCGTTGTTATTTGTTATTTTCAGTAGTAGTCAATTATCGTTATCAGGCTGGCAAGCACTTTGGAGTCAAAGGCTGCCAGGATTACTCTGGAACACACTTTCGCTCGCTGTCCTGGTGGCGATTGTCAGCTTTATTCTCGGTGTTTCCAGTGCTTGGTTAATTGCGCGACGTAACTTTGTTGGCCGTAAAGTTGCCACATGGCTAATGATTTTACCTCTGGCTATTCCTACTTATGTGTTTGCGCATATCTACACCATTTTATTTGAAGAAGAGGGATGGATAGGCAAAACATGGTTAGCGGTATTTGGTGATAGCGTTGCCATTCCTGATTTATACAGTGTGTGGGGGGTCACCTTTATACTATCTATTGCTGGTTTCTCTTATGTTTTCTTATTAGTGCGTTCAGCGCTTGAGCACAGTAATCGGAGTTTAGAGGAAGCGGCACGAATTCAGGGGTTATCTCCTATCGCGGTATTTTGGCGAGTTAATCTTCCCTTACTACGCCCAGCGATAGCGGCAGGTTTGTCGTTGGTTGTGCTGCATGTTTTGTCTGATTTTGGTGCGGTAAGTATGTTGCGTTACCAAACCTTTACCTTGAGTATTTACCTACAGATGAATGGCCGCTTTGATTATCAAGGTGCAGCCGGTTTATCCATGGTGTTGGTACTACTGAGTTTCACATTCCTGATATTTGAGCGTTGGTCACGTAGCCGTCAGCGTTACTACGCGACCGGTACGCAATTGCGACAAGCTGCATTACGCAAGGCATCGATGTTTGAGCAGTGTCTTATTTGGAGTTGGCTTGGTTTAATAACCTTGTTTGCTTTTGCCCTGCCCATGTTATGGATGCTTGATTGGAGCTTGCAAGCTTGGCAACAAGACTTACTCGATGAATCGTTTTGGGGTTATGTTTCCAACTCCTTAATTATTGCGGCAGCGGCGGCGACTTTGGCAATTATTGCCGCCTTCCCTGTGGCATTTTTCCATACTCGTAAACAGTCGACTTTGAGTACGAGTTATATACAACTATCGAGTATTGGTTTTGTGTTACCGGGGCCGGTGATTGCACTTGGTGTATTGAGTTTTATATTGTTTGTGTTGTCACCGTTGTACGGAGGATTGGCAGCGTTGCTCATGGCCTTGGTGGTACGCTTTTTGCCACTGGCAGTGCAATCGCAGGAAGCCGCCTTACAGAACCTGACCCCTTCTATTGAACAAGCCGGGCGCATACTTGGTGCAGGACCATTAGAAAATTTGCGTAGAGTTGTCTTGCCGATGATTAGTAATGGCATGATTGTGGCGTGGGTGTTGGTTTTTATTGATGCAATGAAAGAGTTACCAGCCACATTGATTTTACGACCAACCGGGTTTGATACCTTACCGGTGCGTATATGGATTGAGGCGAGTGAGGAAAGTCTGGAGCTTGCAGCACCAGCGGCATTGATGTTGGTTTTAGGTACTTTACCGGCGCTTTGGATAATGATGCGCAATGAAAAACAATCAGTTAGTAAGGTTTGATTTCTGAATTGGCCTAATCATATGATTAGGGTATGATCGCCCTGCAACAATGTTCTTGTGGGAGAGACCTTATCTTTCTAAGGAAAAGGCACCGAAGGCGCAAATCCACCCGGAAACGCTCAGGTAAAGTGGACCGTAAGAAGTAAGTTGCCTCTGGAGAGAGGTCGAAAAAACGACACACCGAAGGGGCTAAGCTCTCAGGTTTTGGACAGAGGGGTGGCAAATAGCGCTAAGAATTTAACGTTATTTGCCACCCCTTTTTTATTGGTCGGCTGTAAGCATTAACGGAATTTGGTACATGGGAAAACACACTCCACTTTATGACAAGCATGTTGTCATGGGCGCCAAGATGGTTGATTTTGGTGGCTGGGATATGCCGCTGCGATACGGCTCACAAATAGAAGAACATCATCAAGTACGTAACGATGCGGGCATGTTTGATGTCTCGCACATGAGCGTGGTTGATTTTACAGGACCGGATACACGTGAATTTTTACGCAAGGTTTTCGCCAATAATGTTGATCGGCTCACCACGCCGGGCAAGGCGCTTTATACCTGCATGCTCAAAGACGACGGCTACGTATTAGATGATTTAATTGTTTATTTCATGGATGAAAACTGGTTCCGTGTGGTATTCAACGCATCAACCCATGATAAAGATCTCGCATGGGTACAAGAACAAGCTAAGCCATATACCATGGAAATTATTGAACCACCCAATATGGCAATGATTGCCGTACAGGGACCCAATGCACGCGCTAAGGCTAGCGCTGTATTTGACGAACCAATGCGTTCAGAGATTATTGAATTAGCGCCTTTCACGGCGGTTTATTTTGGCGATTTATTTATTTCGCGTACGGGTTACACCGGTGAAGATGGTTTTGAAATCATTATGCCAGCGGCGAAAATTAATGATGTATGGCGTGCGCTTTATGGTGAAGGTGTGAAGCCAATTGGTCTTGGCGCGCGTGATTCTTTGCGTTTAGAAGCCGGTATGAATTTATATGGTTCAGATATGGATGAATCAACGTCACCATTGGAGTCGGGTCTAGGCTGGACAGTGGCGTGGGAGCCAGAAGGTCGAGATTTTATTGGCCGAACAGCACTTGAAAAGATCCGCGGCGCGGCGACACATAAAAAACTGGTAGGTTTAATTCTTGAAGAGAAAGGTGTGTTACGGAATCATCAGAAGGTCATTGTTAATGGACTTGATGATGGTGAAATTACCAGTGGTGGTTTCTCACCTACTCTAGGTAAGTCGATTGCCTTTGCGCGGGTACCGAAAGATGTTAGCGGCAATTGCAAAGTTGAAATTCGTGGTAAGCAAGTGTTGGCTGCGGTGGTTAAGTTACCTTTTGTACGCAATGGTAAACCAGTCTAGAGACGAAATTTTTAGGAGAAAATAATGAGTAACGTTCCGGCAGAATTAAAATACACAAAATCACATGAATGGGTTTCAGTTGATGGTGATGTCGCCACAGTGGGTATAACCGATCATGCACAAGATTTACTTGGCGATATGGTTTTTATTGAGTTACCTGATGTTGGTACTGGTTTTAGCAAAGGTGATGACTGTGCGGTAGTGGAATCAGTGAAAGCAGCTTCAGATGTATACAGCCCACTGAGTGGTGAAGTGGTTGAAGTTAATGAAGACCTCGCGGACAGTCCAGAATCTGTAAACAGCGATTCATATGCTGCATGGTTATTTAAAATTAAATTGTCTGATGTAAGTGAGTTAGATGAAATGATGGATGCCGCTACTTACAGTGGCATTGCCGCAGACGATTCACACTAGATAGGACGTTTTTTAGCTATGCCATTTGTTCCACATACTGAAGAAGATATTCGTTCCATGTTGGAAGCGATCGGGGTCGATAGCATTAATGACCTGTTTGATGAAATTCCAGCAGCATTGCGTCATGATCTGAATGCAGAAAAACCTTTGGCGTTAGTGCCTGAAGGTTTACCTGAGTCAGAGGTTGCACGTTTGATGCATGGTCGCGCCAGTGAAGATGGTTCGCCATTGTGCTTTATTGGTGCGGGGGCTTATGAGCATCACATTCCTGCGGCGGTTTGGGAGATCACCACGCGTGGTGAATTTTACAGTGCCTACACGCCATACCAAGCCGAAGCAAGCCAAGGAACATTGCAGTTGCTGTATGAATTCCAAACGATGATGGCGAGCCTCACCGGTATGGATGTGTCGAATGGTTCTCTATATGACGGTGCATCGAGCCTTGCCGAAGCCGTCTTGATGGCAGTGCGAGCGAATCGCAAATCAAAATCAAAGCGTATCTTGATGCCGCGTACGGTGCATCCTCATTATCGTAAAACCACTAATACTATTGTGAAGAATCAAGGCATCACGCTTGAAGAGCTCGATTACGATCGAGAAACAGGTCATATTAATCCAGAAAGCTTAACGGATGAGCCGGGTGATTTTGCCGCACTCGTGATTCCTTATCCGAATTTCTTCGGCGTCCTAGAAGACGTTGACGTATTGACAGATTGGGCGCATGCACATGGCGCTTTGGTTATTGCCGTAGTTAATCCATTAGCGTTAGGGCTATTAAAATCACCAGCACAATGGGGGGCGGAAGGCGCCGATATGGTTTGTGGTGAAGGTCAACCTTTGGGCGTACCGATGGCATCGGGTGGTCCTTTCTATGGTCTGATGTGTTGTAAGCAAGCATTGGTTAGACAAATGCCTGGACGTATTGTTGGCCGTACCGTGGATCTTGATGGTAAGCCTGGTTATACGCTGACTTTGCAAGCACGCGAACAACATATTCGCCGCTCTAAAGCGACATCAAATATCTGTACTAATCAGGGTTTGATGGTTACCGCGTCAACAATCCACATGGCATTAATGGGTGCAGAAGGTTTGAAACGCGTTGCTGCACAATCACATGCAAATAAACAAGACTTGGTTGAAAAATTGACCGCGATTGATGGCGTGCAGAGTGCCTTTAATCGCCCGTCTTTCCACGAATCGGTCATCCAACTCGAGTTGCCCGTTACGGATGTGCTGAGCTCTTTGGCAGCAAGCAATATCTTAGGCGGTTATTCATTGGTGGAAGATTATCCTGAATTGGGTAATGCGATACTGGTGTGTGCGACTGAAACAAAGAATACAACTGATCTTGATCAATACGCCGAGAAACTTCAGCGTATTTTTACTACACAGTAGTCGGCTCGTTGTCCGGTACAACCAAAAATACGCTGAGCGGTTTTGAAAACCATTTAGCACGGAAATAACAAACGGAGAAACATCATGGCTTCAGTTACATTAAAAGGTTCACCTGTTAGCACAAATGGCGAATTGCCAGTAGTCGGTAGTACAGCACCTGATTTTAAATTAGTTGATGGCGGACTTGCCGATGTTACCTTGGCGGATTACGCGGGCAAGAAAAAATTACTTAACATTGTGCCTAGTTTGGATACACCAACATGTGCAACATCAACCAAAAAATTTAATAACTTTGCCAGTGCGCATGATGACACGGTAATGTTGATGATTTCAGCGGACCTACCATTTGCAATGAGTCGTTTTTGTAGTGACGAAGGTGCTGACAATGTAATTTCATTGTCATTAATGCGGTCAAAAGCATTTGCTAAAGACTATGGTGTATTGATTCAAGATGGCCCTTTAGCCGGTATTACTACACGTGCGGTTGTAGTGCTTGATGCGGACAATAGAGTTCTTTACACCGAATTGGTACCTGAAATTGCTCAGGAGCCTGATTACGATGCAGCTATTGCAGCATTAAGTTAATTATTATGTCATTGCGAGCGATAGCGCGGCAATTTCTTTGGGATTAGGTCTTGCTTACAAAGATTGCCGCGCTATCGTTCGCAATGACAATTGATAAAGATTAAAAGTGTTTAGGGTAAATTAAAGTATGTTGATATTTGAGCAATCTCGTCCTGGTCGTCGTAATCCGGTGCAGGCTCCTTCACAGCTGGCGGATACTGGAGCGATACCCGCTTCATACATGCGTCAGGATAGCCCGACATTGCCTGAGGCATCAGAGATGCAGGTTGTGCGCCACTACACTAAGTTGTCGCAACTTAACTTTTCTATCGATACACAGTTTTATCCTTTGGGTTCTTGTACGATGAAGTACAATCCGCGTGCTTGTAATACGTTAGCAAGTTTGCCGAGTTTCACAGGTCGCCATCCATTTGCACCTGAGTCTCATAGTCAGGGTTTCTTGGGTTGTATGCATGACTTACAAGAAATGCTCAAAGACGTGACGGGCATGAAAGAAGTATCGCTGACACCAGCAGCCGGTGCGCAAGGTGAGTTTGCTGGTGTGGCGATGATTCGTGCCTACCATGATGCGAATAATGACTCCGAGCGTTGTGAGATCATCGTGCCGGATGCTGCGCATGGCACTAACCCTGCAACTGCCGTTATGTGCGGTTACAAGGTGCGTGAAATCCCGACTGATGTTAATGGTGACGTCGATCTTGAAGCGCTGAAAGCAGCGGTGGGCCCACAAACAGCGGGCATCATGTTAACCAATCCGTCGACGCTAGGTGTGTTTGAACCAGAGATTAAGAATATTGCTGACATCGTACATAAAGCAGGTGGCCTACTTTACTATGATGGTGCCAATCTGAATGCCATTCTCGGTAAGGTGCGTCCCGGTGACATGGGTTTTGATGTAATTCATATGAACTTGCATAAAACTTTTTCAACACCACACGGTGGTGGTGGACCCGGTGCTGGCCCTGTTGGAGTTAGTGAACGTCTAATTCCTTTCCTTCCCATCCCAATGGTTACCAAAGAAGATGAAAGTTACCGCTGGTTAACCGAAGCCGATTGTCCACAGAGTATTGGTCGTCTTTCCGGCTTTATGGGTAATGCTGGTGTATTGATGCGAGCCTATATCTATGCGCGTTTACTTGGCCGCGAAGGAATGCACCGCGTTGCTGAATTTGCGACCCTGAATGCTAACTATATGCTCGCTAAGATGCGTGATGCAGGCTTTGAGCTGGCTTATCCTAATCGTCGTGCCACTCATGAGTTTATTGTGACACTTAAGAAAGAAGCCAAAGAGCTTGATGCAACCGCAATGGATTTTGCCAAGCGTTTGCTTGACTATGGTTACCATGCACCGACGACTTATTTCCCTTTATTGGTACCGGAGTGTTTGTTGATCGAACCAACTGAGTCAGAGACTCAAGAAGAGTTGGATGGCTTTATTGCGGCGATGATTGCGATTAAGAAAGAAGCCGAAGACTCGATTGAAATCGTTAAAGGCGCTCCTCATACATTACCAGTACGTCGTCTTGATGATGTAAAGGCCGCTCGTGAACTTGATTTGACGTGGAAGCCACATGACTAATTAAGTTACACTGGGCGTAATTATCTATTTTAAGGAATATCTATGTCTGCCCTGATTTGTGGTTCGTATGCTTTTGACACTATTATGGTGTTTCCAGATAAATTCGCTAATCATATTTTGCCGGACAAGGTACATATCCTGAATGTTTCTTTTCTTGTTCCAGAGATGCGTCGTGAGTTTGGTGGTTGTGCTGGTAATATTGCCTATAACCTGAATTTACTTGGCGGCGATGCTTTGCCAATGGCAACCGTAGGTAATGATTTTTCAACCTACGCAGATTGGATGGACGTATGCGGTATTTCTCGTAAGCACGTAAAAGAACTCGATCATACTTATACCGGACAGGCCTTTATCACTACTGATCTGGATGATAATCAGATCACCGCTTTCCATCCTGGTGCGATGGGCTTCTCACATGAGAACAGTGTCGCCGATGCAGACGGTGTTAGCTTGGGTATCGTTTCACCTGATGGCCGTGATGGCATGATCCAACATGCCAAGCAATTTGCTGATGCCGGTATTCCATTTATCTTTGACCCGGGTCAGGGTATGCCTATGTTTGATGGCGATGATCTAAAAACATTCATCGATCAAGCGACTTACGTGACAGTGAATGATTATGAAATGCAGTTAATGCAAGATCGCACCGGTCTATCACCACATGAAATTGCTGAACGTGTTGATACGTTGATTGTCACGCTTGGTGCCAAGGGTTCACACATTTACACTAAACAACATCGTCTTGAAATACCTGCTGCGCCGGTGAATGAAATCAATGACCCCACCGGTTGTGGCGATGCTTATCGGGGTGGTTTGCTTTATGGGATCATGAATGGCATGGACTGGGAAAATACCGGTCGTATTGCGGCGTTAATGGGTGCGCTTAAAATTGAAAAGCATGGCACGCAGAATCACGATTACAGTAAAGACGAGATTGAAGCTAAATTCAAACAAGCATTTGATCGTAGTTTGTGAGAGGAGAGTTAGTGATGAGGAATAGTTGTAAGGTTTTTATGATGGTCGCGGGTCTTTTTGTCGCCTTGTCATTAACGGCATGTGCACCAGAAGTTGGTAGTGCTGAATGGTGTGCGGAATTGAAGAAGAACCCTCAAGGTGACTGGACTGTTGACGAAGTAACGGGTTATGCTAAACATTGTTTGCTAAAAAAATAAATAAAAAATGACTTACAAGAGGAGTAAATATTATGGATAACAAGATAGTGCTAATTATTCTTTCAATCTTTCTTCCACCGATTGCCGTTTTTCTGAAAAAAGGCGCAGGCAAAGACCTCATTATTAATATTGTATTGTGTCTGCTTTTCTTTATTCCGGGTGTCATTCATGCACTTTGGATTTCAACAAAATAAAACTGATTGCTTTAACAGAATACAACTGAGGAATTTACGATGCGACATATCCTAAAGACAGCAATAATTACAATTGGGCTTGCTCTGACCGTTTCACTCACTGGTTGTGCCCCTGAAGTGGGCAGTGAGAAATGGTGTGCAGCGTTAAAAGATAAGCCAAAGGCTGATTGGTCTGCGAATGAAGCGGCTGATTTTACTAAAAATTGCATATTAAAATAAAAAGCTGAAAATATCATGAGTTACTCTAAGCCGCTGTCCTTTACAACAATTATTATGATTTCTTTGTTTGTTGCTGTGCCTGCATATGCAGGTTGGGCAGATGCGCTTGGTGATCTATTTGGTGGTAAAGAAGAAAAGAGCTCAACGCAGAAAAAAAACACGCCAACAGCTAGCGCCCTTGGAACAGCCGATATGAATGCGGCTATTCTGGAGGCGCTTTCGGTTGGGGTGAAACGGGCTATTTCCCTATTAGGTAAGCAGGGTGGCTATCTTAACGATGCGAAAGTAAAGATCCCGATGCCGGAGAATCTACAAAAGGTTGAATCTTTATTACGTAAATTCGGCCAAGATAAATATGCGGATCGTTTTATTACGACGATGAATCGTGCTGCAGAGCAAGCGGTACCTAAAACGACGCAAATCTTTCTCGACACGATAAAAGGGATGTCGGTCAAAGATGCCAGTGAATTGCTTAAGGGCTCTGATGATGCGGCAACTCGCTATTTTGAAAAAAATACCTCTAAGCAGCTTACGGAAGTAATTAAACCGATTGTTAGTCGCACTATGGATGATGTTGGTGTGACTTCGGCATACAAAAAATTTGTTTCAAAATCTGATTTTCTTGGCGATTATGTTGATAAAGATTCTTTAGATATTGATGCCTTTGTCACGCAGAAGACGCTTGATGGCTTATTCTTGAAGCTTGCGTCCGAAGAAAAAGACATCCGTAAAAATCCTGTGGCGCGTTCTACTGATTTATTGAAAAAAGTATTTTCGCAATTCGGTAGCTAGAGCTTAAGCCTATCAAGAATGTCGTAGTTATCGCGAGAAGAGAGGTTATTCTTAGCTATTACACTATTCGCTTCCTCAAAATCATGACAGCAGCAAAGATACGATTGTAGCTTATAAAAAGAAAAAACCTAAAGGCGATTAGACCGTTGACGAGGTGATGGTTTACGCGAAGCACGGCCTGTTAAAGAACAGCGCACATTCTAAATATTACATTGTTGGGTATGCTGATGAATCTTCAAGATGGTGTTTGGTTGGCCTCTTATCCGCGTAGCGGAAATACATTTCTAAGGACTATTTTGTGGCATTGTTTTGAAATGCCTTCGGCAAGTATTTACCCACAGGATCTCGGAGGCAATCGGGTGCTTGAACGGTATGTTGGGCATATTGAACATCAGAATGGTAAAATTAGTTTCCCGGATAATGTTGTGCCATTAGTTAAAACACATAAACACCCTAGTGACACTAGACCTGCGATATATGTGATACGTGATGGTAGGGCCGCTAGCATCAGTATGTGGGAGTTTTATAATAAGGAAATTACATTGCCTGATATTATTCATGGTAATCATTTGTTTGGCACGTGGTCTGAGCATATAGAAGCATGGTCACCATGGACAAGGCCGAATACCTTGCTTATTGAATATCAAGATATGATTAGTAACCTTGGCAGTGTGCTTACGAATTTAAGTGAGTTCTTACAAAAAGACATTGTTAAAATAGAGATTCCAAATCGTGACACAATAGCAAATTCTGATGGTCAGTGGGTTAAAAAGAAAAGCGATTGGCGAGATGTGTTTATTGGCGGGTTATTGGAGGAATTTAATACGAAAAATATAGAAATTCTTACAAGGGCTGGTTATGAGGTATAGAGAGCAATGAAGAAGACAATCAAAGTGCTTTTATTGTTGTTTTTTTCATCGTTGGCCTATGCACAAGAAAAAGTAGAAAAAGCGCCTGTTGATTTTGTCATGCAGTTGACCCGTAATTCAGATAATTTTGGCCACCGTCGTGCCTTTTTACAAATAGATAAAATACTCAATGATTTGGGTGAAGAGAATCTCAATATTGTAGTTGTTGCCTATGAGGATGGCATTCATTCGCTATTGTCCGAGAATGAAGGGACCTCTCAGTTGCTTTCCAAATTGGCAAATAGAGGCGTTACGTTTAAGGCTTGTCGGATTAGTATGAATGCTTGGGGACTGAAGGGTGACCAGTTTAAACTTGAAGTGGAATATGTCCCTGCTGGCGCACCAGAAATGATTCGTCTACAAATGCAAGGCTATAAATACTGGAAACCATGATCTTGGAGGCGATTGATGGGTTTTTATTCTGAGGTGCTTTTCCCTTGGGGAATGAATCTGGTCATGTCAGGTGAAGAATTCCAGAAACAACGTCGTGCTGTATTGCAATCAGTAGATGGAAGCATACTTGAAATCGGTTTTGGTTCAGGCCTGAATTTACCGCATTATCCAACGAAAATTAAAAAACTTGTTACTGTCGATCCAAATCCCGGTATGGCGCGTTATACAGCTCAACAAATTAAAGTATCAGATATTGAGGTTGATCGGCAGGTGCTAAGTGGCGAATCGTTGCCAATGCAAGATGAAATTTTTGATACAGTTGTTAGCACATGGACATTGTGCAGTATCGAAAATATCGATAAGGCACTATCTGAAGTTAAGCGTGTGTTGAAGCCGGGTGGAAAATTTGTATTCTTGGAACATGGCCTGAGCCCGGATAAAAAAGTAAGTTGCTGGCAAAATCGTCTAAACGGGATACAAAAGATATTTGGTGAAGGCTGTCACTTGAACAGAGATATGCGTAAATTGATTGGTGATACGGGTTTTAGTCAACTTGATATTGAGAATTATTATTTCCCGAATACACCGCGTTTTATAGGTTATATGTATCGAGGTATTGCAACGAAGTAATGGTGCTGAAGTAGTATATGCGGACTATACTGGTGATATATTTAAATAAGGAGATAGGCGCGTGTATAGAATAATAGCTATTATTTTTTCTGCGGTGTTGTTAGCCGGTTGTTTAACAACATCTGGGCGAGTTGCTGTGCACGAAGGCAATACTAGCGTTGCAGTAAGTTTTAATAATCACGATCGACGTCTTATTAGTGATTATTATCATAATAAACGTAAACGCTTGCCACCTGGGTTGGCAAAAAAAGGTAAATTACCACCGGGTCTTGCGAAGCGCCAAACCCTACCGCGTGGGCTGTCTGGTAGAACTTTACCAAGAGATTTGTTAGATAATCTAAGCCGGATACCTGAAGGTTATGTTCGGCTTCGTGTTGGTACTGATATCGTTATTATGAACCGTAAAACACGAGTTATTTTTGATGTGATTTCAGGTATAAATTGAAGAAACGGTGTTAGATCTAAAATGTCTGATAAGAATACGTACTTTACATTTTCAATGAAATTAGGATCGGATGCATATCAACGTTATTACAGTGGTAAGGTGAGTAATATTATTGTGATGACGCACCAGGGTGTCAGGGTGCAGTTTCCAGCCTCGGCGGTTCGTAATTTTGTAACAAATGATGGTATAAACGGGGATTTTGTTATTATTATGGATAGCAGTAATAAGCTGATTAGCTTACAAAAACTGGTAACTTAAATATTGTAGCCTGATTTACGTAATACCTGTGTGAGGCTATTGGGGCTAAAGCCATTGAGGCGTTTAGTACCTATCTTGATGATTGGCACGCCTCGGCCATTCATTTTTTTGTAGTCACGACGACCACGTTCTGACTTTTCCGTATCGTACTCTGTAAAGGGTATGTTGTTTTGAAGGAACCAGCGTTTCGCTTTTTTGCAGTAGCCACACCATGTAGTTGAGTAGAGAATGACTTTGGCTTTTTTGCCTTTTAGCCCGGTAGGGCGATCGAGAATATTTTTAATCGAGTCAGCGGATGGCGAATTATAGGTATTGAGCGGGCTGATTTTTATTTGCGTGCTTTGGGCTTTATCTGGAGGGGAGTCGGTAAAGTGAACGCGCCCGGCATCATCAGTCCATGTGTATATTTCAGCGATGGCCTGTTGCGGTAAGCTGAGTATTAATATCATCAACAAATATGTAATAAATGACTTGTACATGGTTTTAATCATAGCTGATAAATGCCGAAAATCCTTGTTAGGATGTAGTGAATCTCATGCTAAGATAAGCACCTATGTTGGCATTTCACGATATTGATCCCGTTGCACTTACACTTGGCCCATTGAAGATTCATTGGTATGGCATTACCTACCTTGCGGGCTTCGCAATGGCTTGGTGGCTGGGTTTGCGCCGTGCGAAACAGCCGAATTCTGGTTGGAGCGAGGAACAGGTTTCAGACCTGATCTTTTATATTGCCGTTGGCCTAATCGCCGGTGGGCGGCTCGGTTATATGCTGTTTTATAACCCCTTTTTACCTGAGGGGCAGGGCAGTGAGTTTTGGGAAGTCTGGAAGGGCGGTATGTCGTTTCACGGCGCCCTGATTGGCATTATTATCGCGGTAGGGGTATTTGCCAAAAAAACAAAAAAAACATATTTTCAGGTTGGTGACTTCCTTGCACCGCTCACTCCGTTAGGACTTGGTTTTGGCCGTATCGGTAATTTCATTAATGGTGAACTCTGGGGCAAGGCCTCTGAGCTACCTTGGGCAATGGTCTTTCCTACTGGTGGCCCTGCAGCACGACACCCTTCTATGTTGTACGAGGCATTGCTGGAAGGCTTGGTGTTATTCTTTATTTTGTGGTTTTACAGTAGTAAGCCGCGGCCAGCGATGGCGACATCGGGATTATTCCTATTCTTTTACGGTTGTTTCCGTTTCGCGGTAGAATTTGTGCGCGAACCTGATCGGCAATTGGGTTATCTCGCGTTTGACTGGGTAACTATGGGGCAGGTGTTGAGTTTACCTATGGTGATTGGTGGGCTTGTACTTATTAAGTTGGCGTACCAGCGACAATCTGCAGCATAATTATAATAAACCATATTTAGATAAATAAATTAAAGAGTCATTTCATGCAACAGTATCTTGAGTTAATGCGACATGTCCGTGATAACGGCAACCAAAAAGGTGATCGCACCGGCACCGGCACCAAGAGTGTCTTTGGTTACCAGATGCGTTTTGATTTGCAGCAGGGCTTTCCGCTAGTCACGACGAAGAAGTGTCATCTACGTTCAATTATCCATGAGCTGCTATGGTTCTTGAAAGGTGATACGAATACGCAATACCTGAAAGATAACGGTGTTAAAATTTGGGACGAGTGGGCTGATGATAATGGTGATCTTGGGCCGGTGTATGGTTATCAATGGCGAAATTGGCCAACACCTGATGGACGTCATGTTGATCAAGTGAAAGAAGTGGTTGAACAATTAAACAATAATCCCAATTCACGTCGAGTTATTATCAATGCGTGGAACGTTGCTGATTTGCCTGACGAAAGTATTTCACCGCAAGACAATGTGAAAAACAATAAAATGGCCTTGGCTCCTTGTCATGCCTTTATTCAGTTCTATGTGGCGGATGGGAAATTATCATGTCAGCTTTACCAGCGTAGCGCCGATATTTTTCTTGGCGTGCCGTTCAACATTGCCTCTTATGCTTTGATGACCATGATGTTGGCGCAAGTCTGTGATCTTGAGGTGGGCGACTTTATACATACGCTGGGTGATGCGCATTTATATAACAATCATGCTGAACAGGTTAACGAACAGTTAAAGCGTACTCCTTACGCTTTACCACAGATGAAGCTTAACCCTGATGTGAAGTCGATTCTTGATTTTACCTTTGATGATTTTGAATTATTAAATTATGAATGCGACGATGCGATTCGTGCACCGATTGCTATTTAGGTTTTAGAAATGAGTAATACTGCTTACATCTTTGATGTTGATGAAACCAACTTTACGCAAGTTGTTGTTGAGAATTCACATAAATTACCAGTACTGGTCGATTTCTGGGCGGAGTGGTGTCAGCACTGTAAGACATTAACGCCTATGCTGCATAAACTTGCGGAAGAGCTTGCTGGGCAATTTATTTTAGCGAAAGTAAATGCCGATCAGCAGCAAAATTTAACACAGCAAAGTGCGGTTAGAAGTTTGCCAACGGTTAAGCTTATTGTGAACGGTGAAGTCGTCGATGAATTCACCGGTGGTCAAACTGAAGCACATGTTCGCGCGATGTTGGAACCTTATCTTGTACGCGAAGCCGATAAATTAATGGCCGCGGCTGTAGCAGAATATGAAAAAGGTGATATCGAGTCCGCTATCAGCTTAATGAAACAAGCATCAGAATCTGATCTTAATAATATCCGTGTTCAAGTCATGGCGCTGCGTGTATTACTGGAAAATAATCGCAAAGAAGAAGCAGCTATAATTTTTGGGCGCTTATCAGAAGAGGTACAGAAAAACCCTGATATCATTGCAATTCAATCTCAAATAGAAATGATAGACTCCGCTGTTGGTGTTGATCTGAGTACATTGCAAGATCGCATTAGTCGCGATGAGAATGATCTGGACGCACGTGAACAGTTAAGCGCAATACTTATTAGTCAGGCAATGTTTGAACCTGCATTAGAACAGCTATTAGAAATAATGAAACGTGATCGTAGCTATAAAGAGGATGTTGGTCGCAAAGGTCTATTAAACCTGTTTGAGATGCTTGGTAATGATAATCCTTTGGTGGGAACATATCGTCGTCGTATTGCGACGATGATGAATTAACGATGAAAATCTCTCTGATTGCCGCAATGGCAGAAGACCGATTGATTGGCGTTAATAATAGTTTGCCTTGGAAGTTACCTGCGGATATGCAATGGTTTCGGAAACATACTTTTGGTAAACCAATTATTATGGGGCGTAAAACTTTTGAATCTTTTGGTGGACGCACATTACCTGATCGTACCAATATCGTGATTACGCGTGATGCCGATTATTCAGTGGATGCGGATGTGGTTATTGTCCATGACATTGATGCTGCGTTGGAAGCGGCAGCTCAATCAGGTAGTGAAGTTGAAGAAACCATGATTATTGGTGGCGCATCATTTTATGAACAAATGCTAGAGCGAGCAGATCGCTTTTATGTCACCCAAGTACAAGGTTGTTTTGAAGGCGATGCCTGGTTTCCTGAATATGAAAACCTTAGTTGGACTGAGGTTAGTCGGGAAGAACATGCCGCGGATGAAAAAAATGCCTATGCCTGTAGCTTCGTTATACTTGAAAAATAATAGGGTTATTAATGGCTTTATACTTATTCTAAATGTGTGCTATAAAAGTTGGTAATAATAATTATAAAAGTGAAGAGCAATGCCACATAAATTAGAATGGGAAAAAAGAGGTATTTACTGGAAATATTCTGGTGACGTTTCGGGAAAAGAAGTTATTGCCGCCTGTGCCTCTATTTATGGTGATCCACGCTTTGATGCCCTGAATTATAAAATGGTTGATTTTTTGGATGTTGAGTCGATTCAGATAAGTGAGGATGAATTGCTCAGCATCGCCTTTCAGGATAAAGCGGCAGAGTTAACTAATCCTAGTATTAAAAGCGCAATTGTCATGATACTTGGTGTGGAGCTCGGCGAAAAGTTTGCATCATATTTTGATGATTCAGGCTGGGATGTTGAGGTATTCGCGGATGTTGAAAGTGCGCGTCAGTGGATTGGCTGACCAGTCACTAGTTGAATTTAAAATTTCTTGATTTGTGGGCACTGGATAGAAAAGGTCTGACAATCATCTAAACGCAGCGCGGTAAGTGAATCACCCCATAAACAGCCGGTATCAATAGGGTAGATAGTTTCACTATCTACCGGACCAAGAGTTGACCAGTGGCCGAAGACAATTCGCATGTTGCTACTTTTTCTATTCGGGACTTCGAACCAGGGCATCAGCCCAGCAGCCTGGCTGCTAGGCTTGCCTTTCTCTTCTAATGCAAGTTTGCCATCGGCATCACAGTAACGCAGCCGTGAAAAACAATTGGTAATAAAACGAAGTCGACTCCAGTCAGCAAGATTTTCATCCCATTGATTAGGCTCATTGCCATACATGTGATCTAGAAATTCAACATAGGTATCTGATTGCAATACAGCTTCAACTTCTTTGGCGCAGGTTTGTGCGGTGGTTAAATCCCACTGTGGTGGTAGACCTGCATGGATCATGGTGAAATTGAGAGATGCATCATGATGCAATAGAGGTAGATGACGTAGCCAATGAGTGAGTTCATCCCGGTCATCGGCATGTAGGACGTCATCAATATTATCGTTACGGTGATATTTTAAATGACCATTTGCAACCGCAAGTGTATGCAGGTCATGATTGCCTAGTACGACAGTAGCGGTGTCTCCTAGCCCTTTTATAAAGCGCAATACGGCAAGAGAATCTGGGCCACGATTAACAAGGTCACCAACTAACCAAAGCCGATCATTACTTGGATCGAAATGAATGTGTTCGAGTAGTTTTTGTAATTCATCGTGACAACCTTGAATGTCACCGATGGCATAGCTTGCCATTAGTGCAATGTATTAGGCATAGATAGAACAAAGGTTGGAATTTCGGCATCGAATTCAACGCCGTCATCAGCGATCATCTGATAGCAGCCATTCATATCGCCAACGGGTGTTTCGAGGATGGTGCCGCTGGTGTAACGAAAGCCTTCGCCAGGATTTAGATAAGGCTGTTCGCCGATGACACCGTCGCCTTGCACTTCTTCGCTCTTGCCATTGGCGTGATTAATAAACCAATGCCGTGTCAGCAGACGCGCAGGGATGTTGCCTTCGTTACGAATAGTAATGGTGTAGCTGAATACATAACGATTTTGATCCGGCACAGATTGTTCCGGGATAAAGTCAGTTTCAACATCAACAGCGATTTTATATTCAGCTTCAGTACTCATTACTTTTATTTCATTCCTGTATTCATTATGTGGTGTTTAAATTTATAAGCGGCTAGCGGCCAATGCCGCACCCAGTAAACCAACATTTGGATTCATGACAACGCGTACAGGCATAACTTCAGTTAATTTTACCATACGACCTTTAGCATTAAAGGCTGTAGTTAGGGTGCCATCTTTTAGTTTATCGATGACTTTTGGAGCAATCCCCCCCGCGATGTAAACGCCGCCAGCTGACATACAAGTTAGCGCGAGGTTACCCGCCTGTTGTCCGTATATTTTAGCAAAGATATGCATGGCCTGCGATGCAAGTTCGTCACTGCCGTCTAAGCCGGCAATAGAGACCGCAGCAGCAGGATCACCATTGGTCATCGCTTCTTTCATAGATTCACTTTCTTTACCAGGGGTTTTATCCCGCAAAAATTCGTAGATATTGATTAAACCGCGACCACAGCAAACACGTTCATAAGAGACATGGCCGAAACGTTCAATGAGATAGCTGAGTAACTCAATTTGTTCATTATCAACTGGGGCGAAATCACAATGACCACCTTCAGAGGACATAACTTCATAATGGTCATCTTGCCAGGCCAGAATGCCTTGGCCTAAACCAGTTCCTGCACCTATGAGTGCGCAGGGCGCATGATCGCTAGGCTGACCAGCTTGTAATTCGATGATGTCATCAGGGCCGAGTGCTTCCAGTCCATAGCCGACGGCAGCGAAATCATTGATTAAACGGATTTTAGGGATACCAAGTGCGCCTTCCATTTTGTTAGCATCTAGCTCCCAACTGAGATTGGTGACCCAACCCTGGCGACCAGTTACGGGACCCGCAATACCGAAACAGGCGCTATGTAAGGCTACAGAGCCGCGCTCTTTGATGACCTCGGTAAGGAATTCGCTGACCATGTCAGTTAAGTCATTCCATTCAGCACTCACGTAGCGGTGTTCATTGAGAATGGTTTTGTTGTTATTTTCGTCAAATTTAGCGATTTGCAGTAAGGTTTTTGTACCGCCTATATCTCCTGCGAGAATTAGCATGTCTTGTGCCCCCTTTGTTATTTATTCTGAATTCATATTTTCTGACCATACCACAGCCCATTACTCGGGCATATATCAACCTCGTTGCTTGAGAATAGGACAGATTAGTGTGCGGTGATTCACAACTTGAGTATTTAGCGACTTTTATGACTGTAGATTTTAGCTTGGTTTGCCGATAACAAATACAAGAGCTTAGCGTTGTGTATTGCAGTACCAGTGACTTGTAGACGCAAGAATGTGCACCAAGTCCGATTATGGTGTGACGGGTTTCTCGGATAATTTGCTGCTAAAGCTGGAAACTACATGCATCACGAATCACCCTGTAGCAGGGTTGAGGAGAAAGAATTATGTACAAACGTAAAACAAAACCTGATTTGATGTTTCTATTAACCGTATTTGTTTGTCTTGGTGTGTTGGTGACTGCCACGGTGAATGCTGATGAATCTCCGCAACAGGGATGGGCTATGACAGTGAGTGCAGAATCAAATTGCCAGAAAAATGGTAGTGAATGGCAGGCTTGTGCTGGCTGGAAGGGATTGGAAGGAAGTGAATCACAAGGTGCAACGGTTCGGTTTTTCAATGAACAGCATTCTGATTTAGGTGTTGTTTGGTATTATTCTCAAGAAATTAAAGACAATAATATCAGTGAGTTAAGTGTATATTCGCCTCAAGGCCTTCTAGGCAACGACCAGTCTAATGCGCAGTTTGGTGTCGCCGTGCGCCAACAATATCGGCATTTTGGTTTTAGCGTCGGTGTTGAATCAGAACAGGCACTGCCGCTAGACAATAGCGCGGTATTATATTTTGGCATCAGTAATCGCTGGTAAGGTTGGCTAGAAGCGAGTTTCCCTACTATATGCTGGCGGCCGTCAGTGGTAGAATGGCTTGTTATTGGTGTCGTCGCGAAACGGTGGCAGCAAAATCTCATTAATTAACAAGTTAGAGTAGATTTCATGGCAAATCCCATTCGAGTCGGCGTTGTAGGCGTCGGCTATCTAGGTAACATTCACGCGAAGATTTATTCGAATATTCCAGGTGTTGAATTAGTTGGTGTGGTTGATGTTGATCGCACGAGCGTCGATAAAATCGCCGCACAATATGGTTGCGAAGCCTATACCGATGCCGCTGAGCTAATTGGCAAGGTTGATGCGGTAAGTATTGTTGTACCTACGTCATTGCATCTCGAAACAGCGCGACCATTTTTGGAAGCCGGTGTGCATATGCTGATGGAAAAACCATTAGCACCTTCATATGAAGAATCGCTTGAATTGGTAGAGTTGGCGGAAAAGTCTGGCGTGTTATTTCAGGTTGGTCATCTAGAACGCTTCAATGGTGGTGTAATGGAATTAGCGAAACGAGTGAAAAGTCCTCGTTTTATGGAAGTAACACGTATCGGTCCTTTTGTTGCGCGTGCAACCGATGTAGATGTGGTTACTGATTTAATGATTCACGATATTGATATTGTCATGTCACTTGTTGGCGAGCCGATTAGTAATATTTCTGCTGCAGGTACGCCAGTGATTACTGATCACATTGATATTGCTAACGCCCGTCTTGAGTTTGCTAATGGTGTGGTGGCGAACGTTACTGCGAGTCGTGTTTCAAATAAACAGCAACGTCGCATTCGTGTTTTTGAACAAGAACATTATTACGGTTTGGATTATACCAACCAGCAAATTACAGTAGCTTCGACGCAAGCGCCTAATGAAGGTGAAGACTTTCCGAGCGTTGTATCGGAAGAACTTGTAATTGAAACACGCTTACCACTTAACCATGAGTTAGAAGTTTTTATCGACACAATTCGTAATGGCGGTACGCCATTAGTGACGGGGCGGATTGCGCTTGAGGCGGTTCGTGTCGCGCATATTATTAAGGAGAAAATCACAGCATGTCAGTCGTAAATGATCCGATACCGTTCCTCGATTTATCGGGCGAATACAATGAGCTTGAAGCGGAGTGGTTTGCTGCGATTCATGAAACGGGCAAGACTGGACGTTATATTCTTGGTCCCAATGTACAGGCCTTTGAAGAAGAGCTTGCCGAGCATGTTGGTTCAGAATATGCGGTAAGTTGTGCTAATGGCACTGATGCCTTGATGTTATCATTACGCGCACTGGGTGTCGGCCCTGGCGATGAAGTGATTACAACGCCGTACACATTTTATGCGACATCGGAAGTGATTAATCTTGTTGGTGCAACACCCGTATTTGCTGATATCTTGCCAGATTGTTTTACGATAGATCCAGCCAGTGTTAAAGCGAAAATTACCAGTAAGACTAAAGCGATTATACCTGTACATATTTTTGGCCACCCAGCACGCATGGATGAATTAAATGCGATTGCCAGTGAACATGCCTTAGCTGTCGTCGAGGATGCTGCTCAATCCTATGGTGCAGATTTAAATGGCAAGCGTGTGGGTAGCCTTGGTACAACAGGTGGTTTCAGTTTTTACCCAACCAAGGTTCTCGGTTGTTACGGTGATGGCGGTATTATTACGACCAGCGATGCCGCCGTTGTTGAGTCGCTTAAAAAGCTCCGTAACCACGGTGCTAGCGCACCATTTATGCATGATGAAGTCGGTTACAACAGTCGACTTGATGAAGTCCAGGCGGCTTTATTGCGTATTAAATTACGAAAGCTCGATGATGACGTTGCGAAGCGTCGTGCGGTAGCGGCACGTTATACTGAATTATTTGCAGGCTCTGCGGTAACTGCACCAAGCTTACCTGAGAATGGTGGCCATGCTTTTAACCTTTACACAGTGCGCATGCCTGATCGTGATCGTGTGCGTGGCGTATTGAATGACAATGGTATTCCTAGTTCACACTGTTACCCGCTGGGCTTACATTTACAGGAGGTTTATAAAGACCTCGGCTATAAAGTTGGTGATCTTCCTGTGTGCGATAAAGCCAGCACAGAGGCATTGTCACTGCCGGTCTATCCCGCAATGAAAATGGAACATGCAGAAAGAATTGCAGCAACAATAATTGAAGCTATTGGTTAGTAGCTATACCGATTGCGGACATTTTTTGTTTACTACGACAGATCATCATAATTGTTTGGATGCCAGCGGTTAATTGACGTGTATATGCGCTTAGCCAATATAATACAGGTAAGAAGCTCAAAGAGGCGACAGGAAGTTAATCCTCAAGTAGATTCGCGAGACTCACAAATTCTTCAACTGAAAGTGTCTCTGGCCGGCGTTTCGGATCGATGCCAATTGATTCTATTTTTTCGACATCAAGTAAGGCCCTAAGACAGTTTCGTAAAGTTTTTCGTCGCTGTGAGAAGGCCTGAGTAACTAAAGTAGCCAGCATTTTTTCGTTTTGCGCGATAAAAGGTAGTTCTGCATAAGGTGTTAATCGTACAATCGCAGATTCAACTTTAGGTTGCGGGTCGAATGACTCGGGTGGAACAATAAATAATTTTTCTACCTTGCAGCGATACTGAACCATAATGGTTAAGCGACCTGACTGGCCTCCACCGGGCGTTGCAGCCATTCTTTCTACAACTTCTTTTTGTAACATGAAGTGCATATCTTTAATGATGTTCGCATGGGTAAGCAAATTAAAGATAAGCGGCGTAGAAATATTATAGGGAAGATTACCAATGACCCTTAGAGGAGCTGAGCTATTGGTCAGTTGGCTAAAGTCAAAACGCATTGCATCGGCGTTATGAATATTTAGACCAGGATAACTGCTTTTTAATAATTCGAGCCCCAAGATCAAATCCCGATCTAATTCGATTACCTCTAGACTCTTTACTAAAGGTAGAATTTCACGTGTCAGAGCACCTTGTCCCGGACCAATTTCGACTAATTTATCATCAGATTGAATGCCGATCGATTGTACGATGCGATCTATAACGTGATCATCTTTAAGGAAGTTTTGTCCGAATCTTTTCCGTGCCTTGTGCTTCAAATGACTAGCCTTAATATCGAGACTGAAAGTTTATTATACACGTGTATAGGCAAGGCATGTTTCGTTGAACGGTTTAATATACTTGTGATGAAAGGGTAGTTAAAATATTCAAGGATCTTACTTCTTAATGCATCATATCAATGGCGGTGCTGATAGCAATTTCAAGACTACTCGAATCAGCTCGGCCTGTACCGGCTAGTTCCAAGGCGGTGCCATGGTCAACCGATGTGCGGATAATAGGCAAGCCTAGGGTAATATTTACCGCATTGCCAAAGCCCATGTGTTTAAGTACGGGTAAGCCTTGATCGTGGTACATAGCGAGTACGGCATCGGTTTCTGCGAGATTTTTAGCGGTGAAGGCAGTATCGGCAGGTAAAGGGCCAACTAGCTGCATACCTTGTGAGCGTAGCTTTTCAAGTAATGGAATAATGATTTCTATTTCTTCCATGCCGAGATGGCCATCTTCTCCTGCGTGCGGGTTGAGCCCACAAACGAGAATGCGTGGTGAGTTGATAGCGAATTTCGATTTTAGATCGTCGTGCAAAATAGTCAGCACGGTTTCTAATGTCTCTGTGGTGATGCTTTCTGCAACTTGATGCAGGGGAATATGGGTTGTTGCCAAGGCAACGCGTAAGCCTTCGGTAGCCAACATCATTAATGGTGTTCTTGTATTACATAATTGGGCAAGAAATTCAGTGTGGCCAGTAAAGGGAATACCTGCATTATTGATATTGCCTTTATGAATAGGGGCAGTGACCATGGCGGCAAATTCATTATCCAGACAGCCCTGCGTCACGCGTTCTAACATGGTTAATACATAGAGGGCATTATCGGAATCCAGCTTTCCTGTTACGCAGGCATTTTTAAGCGGAATATCTAATAGGCAAGAATGACCGGCGCGCGGGGTATTTTCGGCTTGGTAATCAGGTAGGTTAAAATCGATACCAAGTTTATTGGCGCGCTCTTGAAAGAGTTCGCGATTACCGATAATCACTATTTCGACGGCAGTGTTATTGCTGAGTTGTAGACAAAGGTCGGGACCGATACCGGCAGGTTCGCCACTGCTTAGAACAAGTCGTTTAACATGGATTGTCATAGCAAGAGTGTAACCGTGTGTATCGTCTTATGGCGATACAGTATTGAATTTAAATATCTTCGAGACGATATTCAACAAAGGCTTCATCACGGATACGACGTATCCAGGATTGTGTAGCATCTTCAGTTTTGCGATCACGGATAAATTTACGTGCTTTAGTGCGTAAAAATGAATCTGTGTCATCGTGTTCGCGACGCTCTAATAATTGCACAATGTGCCAACCGAATTGAGTACGGAAAGGTTGGCTAACTTGCCCCTCTTTTAGTTTATCCATTTCTCGCTCGAAGCGTGGCACGAGTGCGCCAGGACTACTCCAACCAAGTTCGCCGCCACGCGCAGCTGAACCACGGTCATCAGAATGCGCACGCGCTAGCGCTGCAAAATCTTCACCACCTTCAAGGCGAATTAATAATTGTTGCAGGCGAATACGCGCACCATCATTAGAAGTTAATTCATTCTTCCGAATCAAGATATGACGTGCAAGTGACTGCTTAACCATGTGACGTTGTTCTACACCACGAACATCAGAGAGTTTGATAATGTGGAAACCACTCGGACTACGGATAGCATCGCTGATATCATTCTTCTGCATTGATGTCGCAATATCAGCAAAGATAGAAGGTAATTGTGCTGATTTACGCCAGCCAAGATCACCACCGTCAAATGCTTGTTGTCCATCAGAACTCGCGGCAGCAACTTGTTTGAAATTTACTCCAGAGCGAAGTTGGCTAATAACGTCATCGGCTTTTCCCTTAGCTGCATCAACTTGTTCTGCGCTGGCGGCTTCAGGAAGTGAAATTAAAATATGACTCAGGCGATATTCTTTATTGCCTTGGGCGCTATTTTTATTAGTTGAAAGAAAGTTATCAACTTCTTGTTCAGTAATATTAACGCGTTGACGAACACGGCGTTGCATTACGCGGCTAACAATCATTTCTTTGCGAATGTCTTCACGGAATACATTGAAGTTAAAACCATCGTTTTCAATGGCGGTACGAAACTCATTAAGACTCATACCATTCTGTTTTGCGATTCCGCTGATAGAAGAATTAAGCGTCTGGTCATCAACGCGGATCCCCGTGCGTTCAGCAACTTGTAATTGCAGGAGACTAATGATGAGTCGTTCTAGAACTTGACGGCGTAATACATCAGCTGGCGGTGCCTGGGTTCCACGTTGCTGCAGTTGGCCGAGCACCGTTTTGAGACGCGTGTTTAGCTCACTCTCGAGAATAACGTCCTCATTGACTACGGCAACAATCCGGTCAACCGTTGAAATAGCGGCGTTAGCCGAAATTGATGTAAAAAGTACTAATAAAAACAACAAACTACGCATTAGGGTTCTCGCCGTGCTAGAAATTATCGTCATCGCTTCCTGATTCGCGATCATAGCCTAGAATACCACGTCCGAGGAACTTTTTGACCCTATCGCCAAAGCTCGTTAAACCTTTGAGCTCGAGTTGGAATAACAAAGCAAAATTCTCGTCATTTTGACTGAGATCGTTGATGTATTGTCGGCCAACAACGCGGGCAATCCAACAGCAGTTTTCGTATTCAAGGCCGGCAAAGGCATCAATCGTACGATCTTGGTCAAGGGCATAATTCCAGCGTGCAACGGCATTCCATTGGTTACTGAGGGGCCAGTTAACGGATAGATCGGTTTGCTCTAATAGATTACGGCGATGACGATAAGCGAAATTAATAATGTGCTGATCCTGCGATTGGTAACGTACTGAGGCAACGCCCTTATCTGTTTCGCTATCGTTTGGATCCCATTGAATACCGGCGCGTGCGCTGAGGCTGCGAGTAAATCGAGCACTGACTTCTGCAACGATGTCTGAATTATTGTCATTATCAACGAGACCATTAGGCAGAGTGACTTCGCGATCATCGAAGTAGTAGATTTGACCAAGGCTGGCTGAAGCACGTTCGATACCGGATGATTTATCAATAAATCGAGTTGTAACAGCCGCAGTTAATTGATCTGCATCACCAACACGGTCAGCGCCACTAAAACGGTTTTCGCGGAACAGTTGGTCAAAGCTGAAATCAAATAGACCACTGTCAAAGACAACGCTTCGACCTGATTCATCTACAATCAAGTTAGCTTGATTGCGTTTTGGAACCTTCAAGTAATAAAGGCGTGGTTCAAGTGTTTGGGTCATGGAGCGGCCAGCAAAGCTGGTGTCGCGATCAAAGTACAATCCACTGTCGATACTAAATGTGGGTACACTGCGATCAGGACTGCTATCGCTACTTGCAAGGTTATTGTCTAAATCATACTTGGTGTAACGCAGGCTAATCTTTGGGGTGATGAAACCATAGCTGTTACGCAGCGGCAAGCTAATCGATGGCTGAATGTCAAAGCGAGTCCCGGTAACACTGTCGTCACGGTTGAAATGAACCGCTTCGGCGCGTAGTCCGTAATCCAAACCAAAATGTTGATCCGGTAAATTGGCATTGAAGATAACTTGTGGCAGACGCTCGTAAGGTCGGTTTGTGCTGGCAATGCTGCGGTCAATAGTTTGATAGCCTTGGACACGTCCCGTTACATTCCAGAAGTCAGCAGAATAAGTTGCATCAATGCGACGTTCTAAATGGGTGGTACTGGAAAGGACGATATTGTTACCAAGGTCTTCGAAGTAATCTCTATCTGATGCATAGTTAAGATCAGCATTAACGCGGAACCGTGGTGTGAAGGTAGAAGTGTTTTGGTATGAGAAGAGGTAACGGTCTTCATCATTATATTCATTGTCACTCGCTAAATACTCAGCTGAAACCGTGCCTTCAGCTATCTTGCTAAGGTAACGATATTCACCGCCTAATTGGAAACCGCGTTTGCCAAGAATACGTGGCGTGATGGTAGCATCACGGTTTGGTGCAATGTTCCAGTAATAAGGTATTGAGAATTCAGCGCCAGATTCATCCGAACTACCAAAAGCAGGGGTAAGAAAACCGGATTTACGGCGGTCATCAATCGGGAAGGTCATTACCGGCGCATAGAAAAAGGGAATACCCTTGAAGTTGACCGATACATTTCTTGCTATGCCAATTCCCTCGTCGTGATCTAGCTTTATCTTGTCAGCGTTTAGTTGCCAGTCATTGTTACCTGCAGGACAAGTCGTATAAGTGGTGTTCTTTAAGCGTGTGGTATTTTTAATACCATCACGACGTAATTTTTCTGCTTCACCACGACCATGCTTGTCATACAGGTTAAATTTTGCATTACGTACAGTGCTTTTATCGTCTTTTAGGTTGAGTTCTAACTCATCACCACGAATTGCAATGCTGTTGTCTTCGAGAGAGACATTTCCTTTTGCAGAAGCTACTTCTTTATCGCGATTATAATCAACTGAATCAGCAAGCATGCGCTGGTCGGCACGCATAATTTCAACATTGCCTTTGAATGTTGAGATACCATCTTTGGCCAGTTCAGCGTTATCCGAAGAAAGTTTAATTTCGGCATTGCTGCGATCAACATCGCTGATATCAAGCTTGGCGGTACGATCAACCGGTGGACACAATGCCCAAGGATCATCGCTATTAATTTGTGCTATAGGTTGTGACGTTGCTATAGGCTTAGTTGGCGTTGCTGCCGGTTTATCATTTTCTGCAGCTACGCTACGAGGTGTTACTGGCGCAGGGCGAACGGCTTGGCGCGGAGTGATAGGTGCAGGTGCTGGTTTCGGTGCAGGAGCGGGTTTCGCTACGACTGCGGGTTTCGTTTCTTCAGGAATAGGTTCAGGCTTTGCTTGAACAGGCTCACGAGCGGGCAAACTTTCTGCCGGTGGCGTTACTGGGCCATCTGACAGGCTAGTAGGGGCGATAGGTACGTCAGCAGGTTTCGCTGTGGTGGGAGTTCCCGCATTACAAAGCCAGGCGCCACTCGCTCCTTTGGTGCATTCCCAGCCAGTTGCATCGGCCGCAGATACGGTTACAGGCAGATGCCATAATACAAGGCTAGTGCCGAGTAGGCTGATGAGTCGTTTAGGAGCGTGTTTCACTGTGTATTTATCTTTCTTATTTCGTGTTTATTGTCGGATGCCCCCACATCAAAATTCGTGAGGCCGACTAAAATCGCATAGAATGACTGTAGCATCAAATTTTTATTAAGGATAATTAAAGATTGTGACAGACGTTAAGCATAAGTTATTGATTAAACAGATTATTTTGATTGTCGCTATTTTAGGGGCTAGTTCTCTTATTATTGGACTATTGATTATAACGGCCCCTGAAAACAAAGCAGAGCTACAGCCACTGGTTGCCGTTAAGGTCAGCCCTATAATGGTGAGCGCCACGACTATCCAGCCGGAGGTCTTGGTAACGGGCCGTTTACAACCAGCAAATCGCGCCTTGTTACGCTTTGAAATTAGTGGCCAGTTAGAGCAAAGATTGGTTGAACCAGGACAAAGGGTTGAAGCGGGTACCGTGCTATTAAGTTTGTCAGATGCCGATGCCAGTGATTCGCTGATTGAATCGAAGGCTAGACTCGATATGGAAAAGGCCGCCGTCGCACGTGATCGACGTTTGTTAGAGATCGCTGCCAAGGATGTGGTTTTGCAGCAGCAAGAAGTTAAGCGTTTAAATAGTTTGGGTTCAGAATCTTTGGTCTCAATGTCGCGGCGGGATCAAGCTAAACAAAAGCTACTTCAGTTACAAGCGAATGAGGCGCAATTACGGTATAGCGTTGATACGGCAGCGGCTCGTTTAAAATCAGTAAATGCCGCGTTAGCGCGAGCAACTCGTAACCTTGCTCGTACCGATTTATCGGCACCGTTCACGGGAACGATTAACGTGGTTAATATTGAAGCCGGTGATTACGTCACACCGAGTGCGGTGGCAGTGGAGCTTGTCGACCTGGATAACATTGACCTTTATATAGAGGTGGACGGCGCAACGGCCGCGGCTCTTTCTCTGCAACAAAAGGTCTCGCTACAGATAAATGGCAAAACTCAAACTGGTATATTAATCGCTATACGTAGCGATCCTGATCCAACAACGTTTACCCATGCGGTGCGAATTCGTCTTGATAATAAAGGTTTGTTGCCAGGTACCTTGGGTACAGTGCAATTACCCCTACAGGTGCAGGTGTCAGTATTAGTTGTGCCAGTGAGCAGCTTATTACAGGAAGATGGCAGAAGTTATGTTTTTGTGATTAAAGGCAAGCAATTGGAGCGACGTGAAGTAACACTGGGAATCCGAGATAAAGATCGAATTGTGGTTGAATCAGGTCTGCAAGATGGTGTGAAAATTGTTGCGCGTGATATTGCCGCATTAACTGATGGACAGAAGGTCGAGTTTTTTAAATAACTACGTATGTTTTTAATTCGTTTCAGCATTAACAACCCCCTCCTGACGAATATGTTACTCGTCATTATTTTCATTATGGGTATGTTGTCGTGGAATGCCATGCCGCAGGAGATGTTCCCAAACATTCAACTCGACAAGGTGCGCATTACGACTGTTTATGAAGGTGCTGCGCCAGAAGAGGTCGAACGTCAAGTTACGTTACCTATTGAGGAAGAGTTTGATGGCGTGGCGGATATTGATGTGGTGACATCGACTAGCCAAGAAGGTGTTTCAAATATTCTTATCGAATTGAAACCGGGTGCTAATGTTGATGATTTTCTAAATGATGCCCGTGAGCGGGTGAACCGTATTATTGATTTACCCACCTTGGCAGAAGATCCTGAAGTCGTACGATTGGAGGCGCGTTTCCCGGTTATTAGTGTGGCGTTGTATGGCGAGATTGCACGAGCTGAGTTGTATGAACGTGCCGATCAAGTTAAACGTCGCCTATTACAATTAAATGGCGTTGCTGGAGTCGGTGTTGCCGGCGACCGAGAATGGGAACTCTGGGTTATTGTCGATCCTGAGCGACTCGCAGCCCGGAATATTGCGCTTGCTACGGTAATTAAATCTGTTCGTGATAATTTAGATGATACGCCTGGTGGTGCGATTCGTTCGGTCGAAGGCGATATCTTGTTGCGCGGTAAAGGTGTTTTACCCGAACCCGGTAAAATTGCCGGTATTGCTTTGCACACCAATAAAAGTGGTGGTCAACTATTATTAGGTGATGTTGCTGAAGTGCAGTTACGTTTCGAAGAGGCCGTTACGTTGGGCCGGTTTAATGGTAAGCCATCTGTTAATTTAACTATTTCAAAAACAGCAGATGCATCAACGATTGTTGTTGCTGATTTGGTAAAAGATTTAGTTTCGCAACTTCGCACTGAGTTGCCGGATAGTTTGCAATTGGGTTTGTTCAGCGATCTTTCTGTTTATGTTCGTACTCGACTTAATACTGTGAAATCGTCAGGCCTTGTTGGTCTGGTGCTGGTTTTATTATCGCTGTATTTGTTTCTTAATTTCCGGGTTGCGGCGATTACCGCAATGGGTATTCCGGTATCGTTTTTATTTGCGATCATGATGATCTACTACTTCAATTTCACCATCAATATGGTGTCCTTGTTTGCTTTTTTGATTGCCCTGGGCATGATTGTTGACGATGCAATTATTGTTACCGAAAATGTCTATCGACATATGGAAGAGGGTATGCCGCATTACCGTGCTGCCAAAGTAGGGGCGCAAGAAGTATTTTGGCCGGTCATCGCTTCAACTTCGACTACCATTGCTGCATTTTTACCTATGTACGCCATTGGTGGTACCTTGGGGGCATTTATTGCGGTTATTCCTGCGGTAGTCAGTTTTGCATTATTAGGTTCCCTGCTGGAAGCCTTTGGTGTTTTACCCTCGCATGCTGCGGAAATATTGCGGGTCGAAAAAAGTAACCATTCGCGCTGGGTAGATTGGTCTGCCTTGTTAAAGAAATATTTGGCTGTATTGCGCTGGTCATTAATAAATCGTTATCTTGTATCAACAGCAACGATTTGTTTACTAGTAATTGTAATGGTATTTGCGAAGCAGCATGTTCCTTTCCAATTATTTGGCCACGTTAATATTGGTCAGTTCTTTGTCAATATCGAAGCGCCGAGTACCTATAGTCTTAATGACTCTAAACGCTTAGCCGTTCAGGCTGAGTTGGCGATCAAAGAGGTCATACCTGATGATGAACTGAAAACCATGCTGACTAATGTGGGCGTGAGTATTATTGATTTTAATCGCTTTAGTTTCGGTAGCCACTATATCCAGTTGGTTGTTGATCTTGAAGAACAAGCACCTCAGGGGTTTATTGAAAACTGGGTCACGCCATTAATTAATTTTAAGTTTAGTAATGGTGGTACACGTGAACGGCAAGCGGATGAAATTATAGATGTTGTTCGGCAACGTTTAGCATCGGTATCAGGAATACAGCGCTTATCAATATTACGCCCGCAAGGCGGCCCGGCAGGTTCAGATATCGAAGTGGGCGTACGTGGCAGTGACGTAAAAATATTGCACGAAGAATCTCTGGCGATTCGGGATTACCTAAGAGGTATTACCGGTATTCATGATGTTAGTCAGGATCTTGAAAGTGGCAAATTGGAGTATCGGTACAGCCTTAATGATCGCGGCCGTCAGCTTGGACTAACGCAACGGGATCTTGCTGATGCGGTGCGCAGTGGTTTCCTGGGCTTAGAAGTTACTTATGTCACATGGAAAGAAAATCGCATTCCAGTGCGCGTTATTTACCCTGAGAGTTGGCGGCATACTTCATCTCAGTTGGAGAAATTGCGCATTACTTCACCGCTCGGTAACTCGGTCTATCTAGGCGAGGTTGCTGATATCAGTGTTGATCGTGGATTGCATGTTGTGAAACGTAGAGATGGTCGACGTTTGGCAACAGTGACTGCAGAAGTCGATAGCGAGGTACTAACACCACTTGAGGCGAGTGATTTAATACGCGATAAATTTGGTGATATTGCAGAACGTCGTCCGGGTTATTCCCTGATATTTCTTGGCGAGAAAAAAGAAGCATCGGATTCTATTGCGGATATGAAACGTGCTGGCATTATTGCATTGGCAATTATTTATTTTATTTTAGTCGCCTTGTTCCGTTCATTGCTTGATCCTCTGGTGGTTATGTTTGCAATTCCGTTTGGCATTATTGGTGTTATTGTTGGCCATGTATTATTTGGTTATAACCTGCAATTCTTGTCGCTGGTTGGTTTCCTCGCTTTAAGCGGGATCGTCGTGAATGATTCCCTGATTCTGATCGATTTTGCCAAAAAAGTACGTCAGCAAGGTTGGCAACGCATAGATGCGGTTATTGAAGCAGGGCGGGTACGCGTGCGGCCCATTTTGTTGACGACGATTACGACGTTTCTTGGTATATCTCCATTGATATTTTTTGCATCAGGGCAAACAGCCTTCTTATCACCAATGGCGGTAAGCTTGGGCTTTGGTTTATTATTTGCGACAGTCCTAATCCTTATCGTATTGCCTTGTTTTTATTTGATCGCTGATGATCTACGATCACATACCTGTCGTTTTTTACGGGGTGTTTTAAATCAACCCGAACCGGATGCTAACGAGATGGCGCCGATTTGTTTGGTGAGCGATCGACCTAAGGATGAAGAGTAACAATGTATGAGTGAACGATTAACGCAACTAAAAGAATGGTTGCGAGAACAAACAGGTCAAGATTGTGATTTAGCCCCGGCCTCGAGTGATGCCAGTTTTCGTCGCTATTTTCGTGTTGAGTTAAAAGAAGGTAGCCGGATCATCATGGATGCACCGCCTGCACAAGAAGACTGCCTTCCTTTTATTCATGTTGCTGAACTTTTGCGCTGCGCGGGGCTTAATGCACCAGAAGTTATTGCACAGAATTTAGAAGCAGGGTTTTTATTATTAGGCGATCTTGGTAACACGACATATCTAGACGCATTAAATCCAGAATCAGTAGAACGACTTTATGGTGATGCTCTCGGGGCATTAATTTGCATACAGGCCCGTGTCGATACGACAACGGCTGAATTACCTGCCTATGATGAATCGCTATTACAAACAGAATTAAATCTATTTAAAGATTGGTATCTTGAAAAACACTGTGGCGTAACATTGAATGCAGAAGCACAAGCGGTATGGCAACAAGCTTGTGAAACATTAATCGCATCCGCTTTAGAACAGCCGGCCGTGTGCGTGCACCGTGATTATCATTCGCGTAATTTAATGAAAGTAAATGATGGAAATAACCCCGGCATTCTTGATTTCCAGGATGCGGTGGTTGGGCCAGTTACCTATGATTTGGTTTCTTTGTTAAAGGATTGTTATATTAGTTGGCCACGTGATCGGGTTGAAGAATGGGTTGCTGGTTTTTATAAACAAACAGCGCAGTCAGGCATTGTTAATGCGGCTAAGGTATCTGAAGTTCAATATCTTAAATGGTTTGATTTAATGGGTGTGCAGCGCCATCTTAAAGCGATTGGTATTTTTGCGCGGTTACTGCACCGTGATAACAAAGAAGGTTATATGCAGGATATTCCGCGTACCCTGGCGTATGTCCGGGATGTTTGTGAAAGAACTCCTGAGCTAAATGATTTTCATCAATTACTATTAACACTTAAGTTACCAGAAAATGTTTCATAAGGTTTGCGTATGAAGGCAATGATACTTGCTGCAGGACGAGGGGAGCGATTACGACCTCTCACCGACAAGACCCCCAAGCCGCTTTTGCAAGTGGGGGAGCTTAGATTAATTGAATATCATTTATTGGCACTTAAACAAGCCGGTATTGAAGATATTGTTATTAATCTTGCGTGGCTTGGTGATCAAATTGAAAGTTATCTTGGTGATGGTAGCCGCTATGGCGTGCAAACTGTCTATTCTTATGAAACAGAACAGGCGTTGGAAACGGGTGGTGGTATTTATAAAGCACTGCCACTATTGAAAGATGAGAGTGATACGGATGCGCCTTTTATTGTTACCAATGCGGATATTTGGACAGATTACGCTTATCAAAATTTGCCGGAGAAATTAAACACTTTAGCGCATTTGGTCATGGTGGATAATCCGTCACAACATCCTGATGGTGATTTTTCTCTTGATGAGGGTCTATTAAGTGCCGCAGGGGAACAGCATCTTACCTTTAGTGGTATTGGTCTTTATTCACCAGCACTATTTGCAGAGACAACCGAGGCTATCTTTCCATTGGCACCGTTATTGCGAACCGCAATGGGCGAAGGCTTAGTTAGCGGGGAACACTATCAAGGTCAATGGTTTGATATTGGTACACCTGAACGATTGCAGTCACTTGATGCCAGTCTAATCGGAGCTAAACATGGGTGAAGAAATCCACCGGGGATCATTTTCCCAGCAAGACTTTGATATTTTTGCTGAAGCATTGCAGCAGCAAACTGAATTATTGAAAACCTGGTTTGAAGAAGGTGTTTTTTCTGAGCAGCCAGCAAGTGGTGGCTTTGAATTAGAAGCTTGGCTGGTTGATAGTCAGGCCACGCCATTAGCGATTAATGAACAATTTATAAAAAAAATAAACAGTAATCTTGTTGTGCCTGAATTAGCGCGTTTTAATATTGAATTAAATGGTACACCGAAAATATTGCAGGGAAATGCCCTCCATAAGCTGCAAGCCGAGTTGGAAGAAACTTGGCAGAAGTGTTGTATAACTGCGCAACAACTAGATAGTCAGTTGGTAATGACGGGTATTTTACCAACAGTGCAAGATAAAGATCTCTGTCCTGAAAACATGTCACAGATGTTGCGTTACCAAGCACTTAATGAACAGGTGTTGCGATTACGACAAGGCAAACCATTACAACTAGATATAAATGGCCATGAACATTTAAAAAGCACTCACTATGATGTGATGCTGGAATCAGCCGCGACATCTTTCCAAATCCATCAACAAATACCTGCGCACAATGCAGTTCGTTATTACAATGCGGCATTAGCCACAGCCGCGCCATTATTGGCGATGGCAACCAACTCGCCTTATTTATTTGGCAAACAGGTTTGGGAAGAAACCCGAGTTCCTCTGTTCGAACAGGCAGTAGAATTAGGTGGTATTGGTGGCGCCGCTTTTGGGCCACTGAAACGTGTCAGTTTTGGTAGTGGCTATATGCACCATTCATTGATGGAATGTTTTACTGAGAACAATGAGCATTTCCCCATTTTACTTCCCCTAGTTGGTGTCGAAAGTAGCGCTGATGCGGACAATCGCTTGCCACATTTGCGCATGCATAACGGCACTATTTGGCGCTGGATTCGCCCCCTGATTGGTTTTGATAAGGATGGTACGCCTCATCTTAGAATTGAGCAGCGAGTGATCCCCGCTGGCCCGACGATTGCTGATGGCATTGCTAATGCGGCAATGTTTTTTGGTCTCATGCAGTCATTAGTATTGAGCGAGCAAGCCATCGAGAATGAAATAGATTTTTCTGTCGCAAGGGATAACTTTTACGCGGCAGCACGAGATGGGTTGTCAGCACAGTTAACATGGAAATCGAAGAAGTTATCAGCACAGGCTTTACTAAAAGACGAACTGATCCCTTTAGCGAGGCAGGGGCTCGAAAGTTTAGGATTGGATACGCAAGATATTGAATATTATCTTGGTATTATCGCGATGCGCGTTGCAACAGGACAGACAGGCAGTCGCTGGCAAAAACAGTGCATGCAGATTTTTAATGGAGATTTTCAAGCAATGACTATGCAGTATCTGGAACATCAACAATCGGGCCGACCCGTGCATGAGTGGACATTGCCATGAGTGAAGTCCTGTTACATGAACTGGATTATTTACCAGAAGGATTACTCGATTGTGATGCAAGTGAGTTGTATCAATATCTACAAGGTCCAAGTTTAATTCACCTCAAGGGTCGCCGGGAGGCGCCCTTGTTCATTTCGGTTTTATTGCATGGCAATGAACCGGTTGGTTGGCAGGCGATTCAACAACTCCTAAGACGATATCAGGATGCGGAAATGCCGCGTAGTCTGTCATTATTTATTGGCAATATTAGTGCGGCAAAAGAAGGTTTGCGGCGTCTTGATGAGCAGCCTGATTATAACCGGATTTGGTGTTCTCCAGAGCAAGGAGTAATGGCGGCTGAACATCGCATGGCAGAACAGATAGTGACTATCATGCGTGATCGCAAACCTTTTGCAAGTATCGATATTCATAACAACACCGGTATCAACCCGCATTACGGTTGTGTTAATAGTGTTGATAACCAATTTCTTTGGTTGGCGACCTATTTCTCGCGCACGGTGGTGTACTTTACTCAACCGAAAGGAGTACAGACGGGCTCCTTTGCCGAGTTCTGTCCGGCAGTAACGGTTGAATGTGGCCAGCCTGGTCAGCGCTACGGTGTTGAACATGCTGCCGAATTTCTCGATGCGCTTATTAACCTTGCTGAATTACCGGATAAGCCAGTGCCTGCGCATGATATTGATGTCTTTCATACGGTGGCTATTGTTAAAGTACCCGAAGATATTAGTTTTTGTTTTCCGACAACCGCGTTGGATGATTCTCTGGATTGCCAAATTCAATTCATTAACGATCTTGATCACATGAATTTTCGTGAACTTTCGCCACGTACAATGCTTGCTGATTTGAAAGATGACAATGAGGCAATATGTCTTGAAGTTATCGATGATGATGGTAAAGATCGCTGGAACGATTTTTTTGAAATAAAAGACGCACAGTTACGCACGGTACAACCGGTGATGCCGTCCATGCTAACGCTCGATGAAAGAGTGATAAGACAGGATTGCTTATGCTACTTGATGGAACGAATGTCGTTGCCGAATAAGTCTTAAGCGCTTTTCCGTGTCGGACTCAGTTTGTTGAGAATACTGGATTTTCCTTTACCGGCCTCATTCGTTGCAATTAACTTTCCGTTAATACAAGCACCGCGGCGTATTTCAATACGTGCGTAGTAAACGTTACCGTTTACATGTGAGTGAGGGTGGAGGACGACGCATCCGGTGGCGTGAATATCACCATTAACCGTACCATTGATTTCTGCATCGCAGGTTGTCACATCACCATCAATAACGCCTTCTTTGCTGAGAGTGATGCGGGCAGGTGAATCGTCCTGGTTTTTAATACTGCCGATGATACGACCATCAATATGGATGCCGCCACTAAAACTGAGCTCACCTTTAAATTCGATTCCTCGACCGATCAGGCATTGCACAACATCTTGATTATTCTTGGAAGGGGCTTGTTCTGCCATGAGGCGTCCTTTGTAGCTGTATTTTTATAGTAAGGACGATAAATCATAGCAGAAATCAGGCATTCTGCACCACAACTAGATCTCTTATATTGAGTCTAAGAGACAGACTCGCCAGAGGCTTGTAAATCAGCATGGTATGAAGAGCGCACCATCGGGCCGCTGGCAACGTTATCAAAGCCCAGCTTGCGGGCTAGCTCGCCAAGCTGGTCGAATTCTTCGGGCGTCACGTAGCGTGCTACGGGCAGGTGATAGCGGCTTGGTTGCAGGTACTGGCCAAGGGTTAGCATGTTGACATCGTGCTCACGTAAATCACGCATGACTTGTTCAACTTCGTCGATTTCTTCACCTAAACCGAGCATGATCCCTGATTTTGTTGGCACATCGGGATAGGCTTGTTTGAAGCGTTGTAGCAGTGTTAATGACCACGCGTAGTCTGAACCAGGTCGAGCTTGTTTATATAGCCGAGGCACGGTTTCGAGATTGTGGTTAAACACATCGGGTGGAGCTTGCTCGAGTAAGGCCAGAGCAACATCCATACGACCACGAAAATCGGGTACCAGAATTTCGATCTTTGTATTGGCTGATTGCTTGCGCACTTCATCAATACAGGCAACGAAGTGGCCGGCGCCACCATCACGCAGATCATCACGATCGACTGAGGTCACCACGACATATTTCAGGCCCATATTGGCGATGGTTTCGCCTAACTTATGCGGCTCATCTTCATCAAGTGGTTTGGGGCGGCCGTGTGCAACATCACAGAAGGGACAACGACGAGTACAGATGTCGCCCATGATCATAAAGGTGGCGGTACCATGTGCAAAACATTCACCAAGATTTGGGCAAGCGGCTTCTTCACAAACGGTGTGCAATTTTTGTTCGCGTAATAGACGTTTGAGACGTTCTACCTCGGGGGCATTATGTGAGCGGCCACGAATCCATTTGGGTTTGCGCAATGGCGTAACCGTTGGCTCGATCTTGATCGGAATCCGCGAGATCTTTGATTCGCCTTTAAGTGGATTCTTGATTTTTGGTTGGTCGCTCATATTAAATACTTAAATTCCATTTTCTGACAAGTCAGTTACTGATCGTATGGGTTTATAAACATGCGCATTGTACCCCAGTTCCACTGCGAGCAGGGTGCAAAGACGATCACTGATCATTGGTAGGGGATCTTCAATACCTAGTTCACGACACTGGGTGACGCGCATATCGGGGTAGCCACAGGGGTTAATACGCTGAAATGGGCTTAAATCCATATCGATGTTAAGGCTAAGACCGTGGTAACTACGACCACGGGTTACGCGCAGGCCAAGTGCGGCAAGTTTGGCGTTATCGACATACACACCAGGGGCATCTGAGCGGGCGTGTGCAGTAACCGCATATTCAGCAAGTAATTTAATGATGCTCTGTTCTATGGCGGTGACAAGGTCGCGTACACCTTTTTTGGCACGGCTTAAATCCAATAAGGTGTAGAGAACAAGTTGGCCTGGACCATGGTAAGTAACCTGTCCGCCACGATCGATATCGGCGATTTGGATATCACCGGGATTGAGTAGGTGTTCAGGTTTGCTATTTCGTCCTTGCGTAAAAATCGGAGGGTGTTCAACTAGCCAAAATTCATCGGGGCTTTCAGGTGTGCGGGCAGCAGTAAAGTCACGCATGGCATTGAATATTGGCAGGTAATCTTGTTGGCCGAGATCACGTATGACAATGGCTTCAGGAATCTCCACTCCTAGAGCAACATCAGCACATGCTCATGGGCATGTAATTCACGGTAGAGGTTATCTAGCTGTTGCTTGCTCTGGGCTTCAAAGGTCACTGTAATGGATATAAACTTTCCATTATCACTATCGCGCGTCTTGAGTGAATTTTCACCAAGGTTTTCAACGTGTCGATTGACGATCTCGATTACAATCCCTTCAAATTCGGCGATATTGCGCCCCATCACCTTGAGCGGGAATTCGCAAGGAAATTCAAATAATGTATCTTCGATTAAATCTGTCATGATCGTTATTCTACCTAATAATAGACAATAAATGGGGACGGGTAAGTTGGATTTAAAGAAGTAGGTGGAAAACAGTAAGGAATATATGGTTATAAATCATCGGTAAAACATAAAATGTTGATTATTAGCAGATTCAGATATCATGATCTGCTCGGTTATTTTGTTGGAATGGAAAGTTGTAAAAATGATTGATCATAGAACGCGCACTGCCTTGATTATTGCTTTTAGCATTATGTTGGTATTTATTCTCGCCTTGACCTCGGCGGGAGGTTATTTGCTAGTGTCGGGTATTCAACGAGTCGAAGAAGTTGTTACACAAAATACGTATAAGAACAATTTAATTAGTGATATGCGTATTGCTGCGCGTTTCCGTTCACTAACGCTGAGTCAAATGTTGTTAATAAATGACCCATTCGATCGAGATGAAGAATATAACCGGTTTAACGCGTTTGGTACGGATTTTGTGGTTGCACGTAATGCATTGACGCCGAGCATACTCAGCAAAGAAGAACTCGATATTTTTAATAAAGCACTCCCCTTATCTAATGGAATAGGAAGAGCGCAGCAAAAAATCATTGAATACATAGAGGAAGATAAAATCACTGAAGGCATAGCCCTTCAAGTGACAAGTAGTATTGCATTGCAAAAACAAACCGATGAGCTTTTCAATCAATTACAAACATTACATCGAGACGCAACAGAATTAGCCGTGAAATCCGCGGTGGAAGAGTTTCGGGTTTCTTTATACTTGCTTTTAGGCATGTCGCTATTTATTTTATTAGCGATTGCGATTATTGGCCGCTTTGTTGTTATTTATACAGGAAATTCAGAACGGCGACTTTTTAAACAAAAGGAACAAGCGGAAACGGTTTTACATGCGATTACTGATGGTGTTATTAGTTGTGATACAGACGGAAAGGTTATCAGTATTAACGATGCAGCAGAGAATTTAACGGGGTTGATGCGTTCATCGGTACAAGGATTTTCTTTGCAGTCAGTATTGGCGCTTGAAGATTTAGATTGGTTAGCATGGGATGGCAGTCTGACTCAGGCAATTTGTTTGAATCGTAATAAAGTACGCATCCCTGTTGAAGTTAGCCTTCATGATGTAGGTGACACGAATGGCAACATTGATTCTCGGGTTGCAGTGATTAAAGATATTACCGAACGTACACGTGCGGAACGTGCATTAAAGATAAGACAATCTGAATTAGAAAAATTGGTTCGTCGCCGCACGGTTGAATTAACTTCAGCAAAGGAGCATGCAGAAAGAGCAAGTCAAACCAAGACGGATTTCTTGTCACGTATGAGTCATGAATTGCGGACTCCATTGAATGCAATATTGGGTTTCTCACAGTTATTGCAATTAGATTACGAAAAAAAATTAACCCAGCATCAAGCAAAAAATTTATTTGAGATTGAAACTGCGGGAAATCACTTATTAGAATTAATTAATGAATTATTAGATTTAGCGAAAATCGAATCAGGTAAAGTGGAAATTAACGATGAGTCGGTGCTACTGTTTGAACTCATAAATGAAAGTGTGAAAATGGTTTTTCCATTAGCACAGCAACGGGGTATTACAGTTGTAAATTCAGTTAGTGATAGTCTGCCGAATGTATTGGCGGATAGGTTAAGATTGAAGCAAGCCCTGTTGAATATTTTAGCTAATGCCGTTAAGTATAATTATGACAATGGCTCAGTATATATTGATGCAGAAATTACTGGTTCCGAGTTTATGAAATTAACCATTAGGGATACTGGCATTGGTATTTCGGATGAAAATAAAAAACGCGTCTTCAATGATTTTGAACGTTTAAGTAGTCATGCGGGTATAGAAGGAAGCGGAATTGGTTTGTCGGTGACACGCCACCTGATTGAGCTAATGGGCGGGAAGATCGGTGTTGATAATAGCGTTGATGATGGTTGTACCTTCTGGATTGAACTTCCTATAAAATAGGGCATATATAAAAGGTGATGAATTAATGCAGCAATTTGAATTAGAAGGCCGTGAATTTATTGAACTGCATAATTTGCTTAAGATCACTGGTATGTGTAATAGCGGTGGGCAAGCGAAGTTATTGATTGGCGAAGGGATGGCGACAGTCGACGGTAAAGTTGAAACCCGTAAACGTTGTAAGATTCGCACAGGACAATGTGTGGAGTTTAACGGCGAATCTGTCGCAGTTGTATCATAAATAATGGCTACGCTCGTGTTTAGATTAAACGATGTGCCGGATGCAGAAGCTGATGCTGTCAGGAAATTGTTACTTGAGCATCAAATTGATTTTTATGAAACCTCGGCAGGTAATTGGGGGTTTTCTGTAGCCGGTATTTGGCTTAAGAATAATGAAGATAAATCACAAGCGCGAAGTTTGATTGAAGATTATCAGCAACACATGCCATCAGTTGATACCGATGCAGAATCATTCACTCAGTTTGCATCGCAGCAACCGTTGCGTGTGGTTATATACATTTTAATTATTTTATTTATTTTATATTTATCGTTAATGCCTTTTATAAGCATCGGTGAGTAGTTGATGAGGTTTATGTATGAGTAAATCAGAATGTTGTGGTTCAGACGTTAAAAGTGAAAATCAAGCGGAAAATGATTCGCATCGTCAACAGGTACGCGGTGCTTATGCCGAAGTAGCCAATGCCAGTAATGAAGGTAATGCTAGTGGTATTGAAGGCAGTTGCTGTGGTGTTTCAGATGACACAGCGATCAATACCTTGATCTCAACACGGCTTGGATATAGTGAAGCCGATCTTGAACTCGTGCCTGAGGGTGCGGATATGGGGCTGGGTTGCGGTAATCCTAGGGCGATTGCGTCCTTACAGGCGGGAGAAGTCGTAGTTGATTTGGGTTCTGGTGGTGGGTTCGATTGTTTTCTCGCTGCACAAGAGGTTGGTGATACCGGGCAGGTGATTGGTATTGATATGACCCCGGATATGCTAAGTAAGGCGCGTAGTAACGCCAATAAAGGTAAGTTTAGAAATGTGGAATTTCGCTTAGGAGAGATTGAGAACCTACCCGTCGCGAATGATACTGCTGATGTGATTATTTCGAATTGTGTTATTAATCTCTCTCCAGATAAAGCACAGGTTTTTAAAGAGACATTGCGTATTTTAAAACCGGGCGGACGTTTAGCTATTTCCGATGTGGTGGCAACGGCGGAACTGCCGGAAGAAATGCGTAACGACCCGATGTTAATAGCAGGCTGTATGGGTAATGCATCTCTTATTGATGAATTAATCGGAATGATTAAAGCCGCAGGTTTTGACGATATTCGCATTGAACCAAAAGATGAATCGAAACAGTTTATCCGTGACTGGGCTCCGGATCATAATGTTACAGACTATGTTGTTTCGGCTTCGATTCAGGCAATTAAACCAAACAAAGGTTGTTGTTGCTAAGGTTATTGCTGTGGTTATTTTGTTATTACAATACCAAAAATAAGGAATATAAGAATATTTCTTACTATATAGCCCTCAACTTTTCTAATTTTTAACCGATACACTACCAAGACTCTTTAGAAGCACATCAAATACTGTTTTTTATTTATCACGGTGGCTGCATAGTTTTGAATATTATCAATAAAAACAACCACGTTAATCTGCGGCGACGCTTCAAAATATTTGCTAGCGTGCTGGTCATCTTTATTCTTAGCTCTGCTGGATATGGATATCAGCGACTATCTACGACTCAGTCAAGTATCGAAATCAATCTCGTTGAACGTAACGCCTTGCTAGAGGCAACGCATGTCTTGCGAGCCTCACTACTTGATGCCTACCAAGCGATTGATGCATTTCTTCTTGAGCCAGCTAAGGATGAAAATTGGGCCAATATCTCTCTGGCTCTGAAAAAGACCCTACTTCTTAGCCTGCAATTGTCAGATATTAAATCCAATATTAGCCCTGATGATAAAAAAGACTTTCGCCAGTTATATGAAACTTTGTTAAAGCTGGAAGCGGATATACAGGAGTTAATTGAAATACGACTTGATTCATCACGCCAGTATCCCTCATTGAGTGTTGGCGCAAATGTTATGCAACCTAACCGAAACAATGTCAATAATGCTTTTGGTTTGGCAATCAATTCGCTTAATGGTGAAGAGGCGTTGAGTGAGCAACCTGAAGTATTAGACGTTTTCATTCAAGCGCGTCATTTGTGGACTCAGGTGTTATCAAATTTTCGCTTGTATCTAGCCAACAGAATGGGTTCATTTAATGAGGCGGCGTTACCTACACAGGAGAAGGGTATCGACACAATGTATGGAGAGTATCGGAAGGAACTAGCAAAATTGCAGCCATTGGTTGATAACAACATAATTGGTTTTGAGACCAGTGAGGCTTACGAAGGTATTATCGGCAGTGCGGAAAAATGGTATCAAGGATTTCAGCGAGTAAAAGTTATTCATGCAACTAGTGAGTGGCGTATCGACGGTAAACTCATGAAAGAGAATATAGCACCAAGTGTTGAGTTGGCAAGTAAATTGCTCAGAAGTGTTAATGATAGACTGCTGGTTGCCGCGGGGAGCGATGTATCAAAAATAGCGGAGGTAGCTTCGCAGCAAATAATTATTTTATGGGTAGTTGCTGGTATTGCAATACTCTTTGTAATTCTTGTTTTTATTTCAGTTGAAAATTTGATTCTTATTCCTGTCGGAATAATAGCCGCAGCACTTAAGCAGGAGGCATTAGGAAAATCTGCGAAAAAATTACCTACCTTTTATTCGAATGAGACTAAGGATCTTATTGAGGCGTTTTCTGAGATGAGTAGGCAGATACATTCAAGACAATCAGAGCTTGAATATCGTGCATTACATGATGGGCTTACTTCACTGCCAAATCGAACCCTTCTTTTTGATCATATAGAACACGATATTTTTATTGCTAGACGTGATGAATCACCTCTTTCACTTCTAATGATTGATCTTGATCTGTTTAAAGAGGTCAATGATACTTTCGGACATGCAGTAGGTGATCAACTTCTAATTGAAGTTGGTAAGCGACTTAAATCGGTATTACGGGATGTTGATACAGTAGCTAGAATGGGTGGAGATGAATTCGCGATACTGTTGTCGGGTGCCGGTGAAGAGCAAGTTGTTGATATAACCAAGAAGTTGCTTAAGGTGTCACAGTTACCTTATAGCATTAATGGATTAGAATTGGTTATTTCTGCAAGTATTGGCATTGCTATCCATCCGCAACATGGTACGGATGCAAAAAATCTTTTGCAGCATGCTGATGTCGCGATGTATGTCGCTAAACAGGACAAATCAGGTTTCGCCATTTACGACAAGGAACAAGATCAATACAGTCTTATGCGTTTCGCTATGATCGCGGATTTACGTGAAGCCATTAAGTGTAATGATCTTGAACTGTATTTTCAGCCCAAGTTGGATTTACGTAGTAAGGAAGTTCTTAGTGTTGAAGCATTATTACGTTGGCATCACCCTAAGCAAGGATTTATCTCACCAGAAACGATTGTTGAATTAGCAGAACAAACGGGACTTATATCTCAATTAACCTATTTGGTTGCTGAAAATGCAGTTGCGCAACTCATGGCATGGCAGGCTATGGGCGTTGATATAGAAATATCAATTAATATTTCGGCACATAACCTAAAAGACGAAGACTTTGTTGGTGTAATGCGAGATATTGTTGAGACTAAAGGCGTTTCAAGTGGGTTATTAACTCTGGAAATAACTGAAAATGCGATGATGTCGAATCCAATGTTGGCAATTAAAACATTGACAGAATTTAGTGATATGGGTTTCAAAATATCCGTCGATGACTATGGCACAGGATTTTCTTCTTTAGCTTATCTTAGTAAATTACCGGTTGATGAATTGAAAATAGATAAATCATTTGTGATCGATATGGATAAAGATGCGAATAATGAAACGATCGTTCGTTCTACAATAGAACTTGCGCATAACCTGGGTTTAAAAGTGGTGGCGGAGGGAATTGAAACCGAACTGGTTTGGAATATGTTACGAAGTTATAAATGCGATCAGGCTCAAGGTTACCTTATGAGTAAACCAATTCCGGCATTAGAATTTGAGGCCTGGTTAAGTCATAAAGAAAGGGCAGTAGGTTAACTCGTTAGCGAGCATCGCCAGAGCGTAATAATTCTTTATGTTCTTGATAACGCGCAAGCATCTCTTTCCAACACACGCCAGGCTTGCCATTACCCACCGGCTTATCGTCAAGTTGGGTAACAGGTAAGATTTCTTTAGTTGAACTGGTTAACCAAATTTCATCGGCGTCTTGTAATTGAGTAAGGCTAATTTCTTTTTCACTGTAATCTAGATTGGCGCCAGCGGCAATTTCGAGAATAAGATCACGTGTAATACCCGGTAGCAGGCATTCATCTTTGGGCGGTGTAATAATCTTATTATTTTTTACAATAAAGATATTACTTGCAGCACCTTCAGTAATTTTACCATCACGATTCAGTATGGCTTCATCAGCACCGGCCTCACGTGCAACTTGGCGCATTAATGTATTGGGCAGTAAAGCGATAGATTTAATGTGACAGTAGCGCCAGCGAATATCGTCGTGGGTGATCGCGACAACGCCATTTTCTAGTTTTGTATCACTAACCGGGAGCATAGTACTACTCATGATAAACACAGTTGGCAATACGTTATCTGGAAAGACATGATCGCGTTTAGCTACACCACGAGTGACTTGTAAATAGATGGATAGATCCGCATTATTATCATTACGACGAACTACTTCTTCGATGATTTCCTGCCATTGTGAATCTGTTAGCGGGTTTTCAAGTCGAATACCATCGAGGCTATTTTGGAGCCGTTGTATATGTTGTTCGAGGCGGAACAGGTGGCCGCCATAGCAAGGAATGACCTCGTAGACGCCATCACCAAATATAAATCCACGATCGAGTACTGAAATACTGGCATCTTCTTCGGCCAGATAATTACCATTCAGGTAAACAGTCGACATTAACCAAACCAGCCTTTAATTAACAATATGAACCAGTCAACCAAGCGTTTCCACAAGCTACCTTGCTCTATCTCATTCAGAGCGACTAATTTGCGTTCAGCAATAATTTTGTCATTTAGTTTAACGGCAAGACTGCCGAGTACTTGATGTTTGTTGATAGGCGCTTCAATAATTGATTCAAAATTAATACTCGGCTTGAGTTGCTTGTATTGGCCACGTGGAATGGTGACATAAAGCTCCCTTAGTAGACCTAGTGAAAGGTTATCTTTAGCTCCTTTCCATACATCTGTTGTACTGATTTCAGTATTTGCATCATAGAGTTTATGACTGCGGTAAAAGCGAAAACCATAACTGAGTAATTTTTGTGATTCTTCTACCCGAGCAGAGTCACTTTTGGTGCCAAGAACAACTGATACGAGGCGCATATCATCACGGACACTTGATGAGACCAAACAAAAACCGGCTGATTCGGTATGCCCTGTTTTTATACCGTCAACGGATTTATCGCGCCAAAGTAATTTGTTGCGGTTGTATTGGGTAATATTGTTAAAGGTAAATTTCTTAATTGCATACCATTTATAATGTTCAGGAAAATCTCGAATCAATGCACTACCCAAGATAGCCATGTCACGTGGTGTGGTGTAATGCTCTGCATCAGGTAGACCGGTGCTGTTAACAAAATGTGTGCCGAGCATACCGAGTTGTTGGGCATAATTATTCATTAATGAAGCAAAAGCATCTTCGCTGCCTGCAACAAACTCCGCCATTGCCACAGTAGCATCATTACCAGATTGAATAATAATTCCTTTCAATAGCTTTTCTACATCAATTTGCTTTCCTACTTCAACAAACATACGTGAGCCAGGCATGCGCCAAGCCTTTTTACTGATTGTTACTTTGTCTTGTAATGAAATATTACCAGCCTTTAATTCATGGCTAATAACATAGGTCGACATCATTTTGGTGAGACTCGCTGGTTCCATCCTTTGATCGGCTTTATCTTCAGCGATGATCTGACCACTATTAAAATCTAGTAATACATAACCTTTAGCCGCTAGCGTTGGTGCGGTAGGGATAGTATTAGCGGCCTGCGTTATTGCCGAGATAAAGAGGCAACTGACAAATAATAGGCGGTTAATAATTCTGAGATTGAACATTTTTTTTATCATAGTTTAAGTCTTTATATAAGGTTGTTTTTTACTGTGGCGAGTCAGTCAATTAATCGATGACGACACGAGTATCACTAATACCCAAGCTAATGAGTTGGGCAACCAATTGGTCGGCTTCATCGACTGTCGCTAATGGTCCGATTCGTACGCGGTAAATTGTATTGCCATTCGAATTAGCGGTGGTGATTGTCGTGCGTGCAAAAGCGGCGTCATGTAATTTACTATTGAGGCCTTGTGCATTTTGTCGACTGGAAAAGGCCCCAACTTGCAGGTACATATTGGGTGTCAGTACTTCATTTTCAGTGCTCACTACAGCAGGGGGTTGCACTTGTTGTACGGGCGTTGGTGCAGGAGCTGCAGGATTCAGCGCACGAATTTCAACTAACCCCGTACCACTCGCGGTAATACCGAGCCGTGTTGCTGCGGCATAAGATAGATCAATGATGCGATTCTCATGGAATGGGCCGCGATCATTAGCTTTAACAATAACGCGTTTGTTATTGCGTAAATTAATGACCTCAAGGTAAGTCGGTAGCGGCAGCGTTTTATGTGCGGCGGTCATGGCGTACATATCGTATGGTTCACCGCTTGAAGTACGACGACCGTGAAATTTGGTGCCGTACCATGAGGCAATACCCCGCTGAGTAAAGCCTGTATTATTGTCTTTTACATAGTACCGTTTTCCACGAACTACATAGGATTTTGGATTGCCGTAGCGGCTACGCGGTTCTATTTTAGGTGTTGCATCAGGAACATTAGATAGGTCGCGATGTTCACTTGGTGCGCTATCACCATTTTCATAAATAATAGCACTGCCGCCACAAGCGCTGATTAGGCTTGTTAACATAAGAGCAGGCAGTGTCTTGAATAATAACTTAGGCATCTTGTTCGCTCTTAGATTCACGGCGTTGACGTATTTGTTCGGATAATTGATAAACAGCCATGGCATATAACGCGCTGTGGTTATAGCGAGTGATGACATAAAAATTATTTAAACCAAGCCAATGTTCAGATGAGGTTTTGCCTTCCAGGTTGATAATCGCGGCAAGTGCATCAGCGTTTATATTTTTATCGATATTGATAAAGCCTTTCTGGCGTAGGCTGGCAATGGTGTGTGCTGGCTTAAGCTTTTTTTCTTTTAAGAGATTTTTATCGGTGTTGACTGAAAGCTTAAGCTGTTGGGTGATTTTTTCACCCGATTTCCAGCCATGGCGCACAAAGTAATTGGCAACACTGCCAATGGCATCCGCAGGGTTATGCCAAATATCACGTTTGCCATCGCCATCGAAATCAATGGCATAACTACGAAAGCTACTAGATATAAATTGTGGCTGCCCCATTGCTCCAGCATAGGAGCCTTTCAAAGAAAGTGGATCGACTTTTTCTTCTCGTGTCATGAGCAGGTAGTGTTTAAGCTCACTGAGGAAAAATTTGCTACGCGGAGGGTAATCAAAGCCCAATGTCGAGAGAGCATCGATCACTCGGTAGTTACCTGTATGGCGGCCATAACGGGTTTCAACACCAATGATACCGACAATAATCTCTGGAGCAACGCCGTATTTTTGATGTGCTTGTTCGAGCAAGTCAGCATGCTTATCCCAAAAGTCTACGCCAAGGTCGATACGTGATTGAGTAATAAAGATGGGGCGATAGGCATGCCAGGGTTTTCTTTCCGCGGGACGAGAGATGGCCTTGATGATGGATGGCTGAATGCGTGTCTTGGAAAATAGTTTTTCGAGACTGGCTTTATCAAAACCATGCTTTTGCTGCATTTTATTAATAAATGACTGAACATCTTTGCGTTTGCTCAGATCATCGGCAAATGCCGGTGAAATAACCAATGGCAGACAGATGAATATGAGAAGAGCCTTTGCAGCTTTTTTATGTAGAGACATGTGAATCCTATTAAATATTCCAGTTATTACTGTGACAACAATTTTCGGTGAGTGTGCACTGACATGAGGATACCGAAAGAGATCATTAACGTCACCATCGATGTTCCACCATAACTGATGAGTGGTAATGGTAGGCCAACAACGGGCAATAAACCGGTCACCATGCCGATATTGACGAAAATATTGAAGAAAAAGGTAATGGCGATACTGCCACCGACCAGACGACCAAAGGTATCTTGAGCCTGAGTTGAGATATACAGGCTACGGGCAATGATGAATAAGTAGAGCGTTAAGAGCACTAAGATCCCCATCAGGCCGAATTCCTCGCCGTAGACGGCAAAAATAAAGTCGGTGGAACGTTCGGGCAGAAACTCCAGATGAGATTGGGTACCATTTAGCCAGCCTTTGCCGTAGAGACCGCCTGAGCCAATCGCAATCTTGGATTGCACGATATGCCATCCAGAGCCAAGCAAGTCTTGTTCTGGGTTTAGAAAGGTGAGTACGCGCTGACGCTGATAGTCATGCATGAAATACCAGAGCAGTGGCGCAGTGGCAATCGCCGCAAGCATAGCACTGAAGATATATTTCCAACGAATGCCCGATAGCAGCATGACGAAAATTCCTGAGCTGGCGATAACTAATGAGGTACCAAGATCGGGTTGTTTGGCAATCAATAAGGTTGGCACAATAATAAGGATGATGCAGATAATAACTTTAGATGGCTTGGGAGGTAGCGCTGCATCAGCAAGAAACCAAGCGAGTACCATTGGTAGGGTGATTTTGATTATTTCTGATGGTTGGAATCGAAGTAAGCCAAAATCCAGCCAGCGCTGTGCACCTTTACCCTCACCAAAGGCGAGTACGGCAATCAGTAAAAATATTCCAACAGCAAATAACCACGGAGTCCAAAAGCGTAATTGTCGAGGGGAAATCTGAGCAATCAGGATCATTACACCAAATGCAACGGTAAGTCGTGTTAATTGGCGGATAATAATGGCTTCATTTTGATTGCTGGCACTATAGAGAATGACTAAGCCTAATGCAGCAGTGAGTAAAAGTGCAATGATCAAAGGTGCATCGAGGTGAAGACTCTCAGCTAAGGAATAGCGGCGTCGATTGGCGGCAGTGTAGTTGTCTAAAATCATAATTCCTTACCTATTATATAGGCATCAAGTACTTTACGCGCGATCGGTGCGGCAACATGACCACCACTACCACCGTTTTCTGCAATCACAGCAATGGCGATAGTAGGTTTATCGAAAGGTGCAAAGGCGACGAATAAGGAGTGATCGCGCAAGCGCAAGCCAATTTCTTCTTCATTGTATTCAGCATCTTGAGCGATACCAAATACTTGCGCGGTACCTGTTTTCCCCGCAATTTTGTATATGGCACCTTGACCACTTCCGCGGGCAGTACCGCGAGGGCTATGTAAAACTCGCAGCATAGAGCGTTTAATCTTTTGCCAATTTTGAGGATCTTTTAATAGTACAGATTTATAGCGAATAGTTTGTCGTTGCACAGGCTCGGTATTTTCATGGCCCTGCATAGACTGAACAATCGACGGCTTAAAGTGTAAGCCATTCATTGAAAGAGTTGCCGTTGTTGATGCAAGTTGCAAAGGTGTTGTTAGGGTAAAGCCTTGGCCAATACCCGTAATAAGTGTTTCGCCAGGGAACCAAACTTGTCCTTTGTTACGACGTTTCCATTCGCGAGAAGGGAAAAGGCCTGATCGTTCACCAATAATATCAATGCCGGTTTTTTGGCCGAAGCCGAATAGTGTCATAAATTTATACATCTGTGTAATGCGTAGTCTTTTTGCTAACTCATAAAAATAAACATCACAAGATTGCACGATAGCTTTATCAAGATCGGTTTCACCATGACCGTGTTTTTTCCAGTCACGATAACGTCGTTCATCACCTTCGAGTTCAAACCAGCCAGGGCAAAATAAGCTATTATTTGCTATGCCCGCGTCAAGCCCAGCAAGACCAATAAAAGGTTTAACAGTAGAACCTGGAGGATATTGGCCAAGAATAGAGCGGTTAAAGAGTGGTTTGTCGGGGGAATCACGTAATGCCGCATAATTTTTTGTGCTAATTCCAGTAACGAATAGGTTTGGATCGTAGTTTGGTTTGCTGACCAAGGCGAGCAGTGCGCCGTTACGTGGATCCATCGCAACAATAGAACCACGATAATCACCGAGTACTTTGTCGGCATAAGCCTGTAGCTTCATATCGATATTCAGGTAAAGGTTTTTACCCGCAATTGGTGGCATAGTATCAATAATACGCAGAGTGCGATTTTGCGCATTGACTTCCTCTTGTTGATAACCAACTTGACCATGCAGGTCATTTTCGTAAGAACGTTCGATACCGAGTTTGCCAATGTGAGTTGTAGCGCTGTAATTAGCTTGGTCTATGCGTTGCAATTCGCGAGCATCAATACGACCGACATAACCAATAGTATGCACGCCTATTTTGCCGTAGGGGTAATAGCGAATTAAACGGGCTTGAATGCTGACACCTTTATGTAGATGTCTATTTACAGAAAAGCGTGCAACTTCTTCTTCACTTAGACGATAACGTATGGGAATACTTTGAAAACGACGCTTTTGTTTAACTAAACGTTTAAAGTATTTGCGATCACTGTCGCTGATAGAAATAAGCTGACCAAGACGTTTTAATGTTTCATCGATGTCTTTAACTTGTTCGGGTATTAACTCAAGGCTGAATGAAGGGATATTTTTCGCGAGGAGTATGCCATTGCGATCGTAGATTAAACCACGCGTGGGCGGCAGAGGAGAAATTTTTAAACGATTTTTTTGAGATAGCGTAGAAAAATGTTGGTGACTATAAATTTGCAAATAAACAAGTCGTGCAACAATACCTAACATTAATATAATAATAATGCTTATAGCAACAATCGCGCGACGTTTGAAAAGGCGTGTCTCGTTACCATGATCTTTTATATGTAGTTTTCTTAACATGTTTTACGTCACTCGGAAGTGACGGCGTACTCCTCGCATCACTACAAATACCCACGGCCAAATAATGGCGCTACTTAATGATGGCAACCAGTAGGTCCAATTACCCGGAGTGGCTCCGATAATGCCAAGGATCCAGAGGATTAATAATTGACTCATAGCAACTAATACAAGTATCGCAAGAGCTTGTTGGCCAAGAGGATAAACACGAATTCGTTGGTATAATTTGATGGTTAAGAAGGCAACAATTGACATTGTTAAAGCATGTAAGCCTAACAAGTTACCAAGTGTCACATCAAGCATAAGCCCCACGGCCCAACCCCAGCCGATACTGACGCGGCTGGGTAATGCCATACACCAGTAAATTAAGACTAAGGTGACCCACTCTGGGCGAAATGCTTGCGCCCATGTTGGTAATGGTAACATGGTTAATAGTAGAGCAATGGCGAAGCTCGCGATAATAATCCAACCACCTTGATGATGTCTTGGCATTATTGTTTCCCCGAGCTTGCTTCAGGTAGGGGACCAGCGCTTGGCCATACGACAAGTACTTCACGACTGCGCTGTAAGTGAGCTGTCGGTTCTGCAATCACTTCAAGATAAGGTTTACCTGGATGTTTCAGTGTTCGAATCACACGGGCAACAGGATAACCAGCGGGGAAGCGCCCACCTAATCCAGACGACACAAGCAGCTCACCTTTTTCTAATTTGGTATTGCTAGGGATATGTAGTAATTCCAATTCACCAGGACGTCCTGTACCTGTAGCGATAGCGCGTTGCCCGGTGCTATTTAATTGTATTGGAATGGCATGGCTAGGATCGGTTATTAGCATCGCGGTACTTGAGAAAGGACTCACCTGTAAGACTTGACCAATAATACCTTCAGAATCGAGCAAGGGTTGCCCAGCAAAGAGATCATCATTACTGCCTTTGTTAATGACAATGCGTCTTGTAAAAGGGTCCAGATCAACGCGAATTAATTCAGCGATAAGAACTTTGTCACCAACCTTGAAAGATGAGTCAAGTAATTCTCGTAGGCGCATATTTTCGGATTGCAGCGAAGCGTATTTTTGTAGTTTTGCCTGAAGGAGCAAATTCTTTACGCGCAATTCCTCGTTATCACTTAATAAGGTAGAACGAGAAGAAATATTCTCATTGATATTGCTGGCAATGGAAAAAGGCAGGTCGACAACTTGTCGTATAGGTTCAATAATTAACGTTAGTACAGAACGAAAAGCATCAAGATGATGATAGCGATGATCCATTGTCATAATGACAATGGAAATAATAATAAGAAGAAGTAGGCGGGTACCGAGTAGCGGACCTTGTGTAAACAGCGTTTTAATAATTAAACCCCTGCTATGTATTACTCTAGGTCGAAGACATCAATGCCATGTTCGTCGATCATTTCTAATACAATACCACCACCACGAGCGACACAAGTCAGTGGTTCATCAGCAATAATCACGGGTAGTCCAGTTTCTTCACTAAGTAGTTTATCAAGATCGGTTAGCTTCGCACCGCCACCGGTTAATACCATGCCTCGTTCTGCAACATCTGCGCCGAGCTCTGGCGGAGTTTGTTCTAAGGCATTTTTAACCGCGCTGACAATGCCTGATAATGGCTCTTGCAATGCTTCGAGAATTTCATTGCTATTAAGTGTAAAGCTACGTGGAATACCTTCTGCAAGGTTGCGACCTTTAACTTCAAGTTCTTTAACTTCATTGGCTGGGAAGGCGGTACCAATTTCAAGTTTGATTCGTTCAGCAGTTGATTCACCAATGAGGCTGCCATAGTTACGACGTACATAACTAATAATAGCTTCGTCAAGATGATCACCACCGATACGTACAGAATCAGAATAAACAATACCGTTTAAAGAAATAATGGCGACCTCAGTTGTACCACCACCGATATCGAGTACCATCGAACCTTTTGCCTCACCTACAGGCATGCCTGCACCAATTGCTGCGGCCATTGGTTCGTCAATTAAATAAACTTCGCGTGCACCAGCACCTAATGCTGATTCGCGAATTGCACGACGTTCCACTTTTGTTGAGCCACAAGGGACACAAACAACAACGCGTGGACTGGGTCGGAAAAATTTTGTTTCATGAACTTTATGAATAAAGTGTTGCAACATTTTTTCAGTGACATCGAAGTCAGCAATTACACCATCTTTGAGTGGGCGAATTGCAGTGATGTTTCCTGGAGTACGACCAAGCATTAACTTCGCTTCTTTACCGACAGCAGAAATACTTTTTGCACCATTGTTACCTCGATCTTGTCGAATTGCGACAACCGATGGTTCATCAAGAACAATGCCTTGATTACGAGCGTAGATTAGAGTGTTAGCGGTTCCAAGATCTATCGACAAATCAGTGGAAAATAGACCGCGCAAGGAGTTGAACATACTGGGAATTATCCTTTTTCATACATAAAAATGCTTAAATATGGCGCTACTCTAACAATGCGCGGGGTTTTCGGCAAGGTACTAATTGTGATAAGTTTCGCATCCTGAATATTTATTGTTTTTATGCCGACGTCGGCAGTCGTTTGAATGACGTGGAGTACGTATGTCCTTAACGCAAGATGATGTAAAAAAGATTGCCCATTTGGCTCGCCTTTCGATCAGTGAGGACGATATTCCATCTTACGAGAAAGAACTGTCGAACATTCTGAATCTTGTTGAGCAAATGAGCGCGGTTGACACCAGTGATGTGCTGCCAATGGCCCATCCATTGGATATGGTGCAACGCCTGCGTGACGATGTGGTTACGGAAACAGATCATCATGAACAATATCAAAGTATTGCCCCAAGCGTTGAAAACAGCTTATACCTAGTGCCACAGGTGATTGAGTAAGATCACTAACCGAGCTTAAACCTTATATATACCTAAATATATTGAAATTGTAGATTATGCATAACAAAACTCTTAGTGAACTTTCGGCTGCATTACAGGCTGGCGAATTCTCCAGTACCGAGCTAACTCAAAGTTATCTAGATCGGATTTCTAGTTTAGATCCGCAAATAAATTCCTTTGTGACGGTAACGGAACAAACCGCATTGGACGCTGCTGCAGCAGCAGATAAGCGTATCGCGGCAGGGGCAGCAGCACCTCTGACGGGTATCCCTTTGGCGCAAAAGGATATTTTCTGTACCGAGGGTGTGAAAACTACTTGTGGTTCACAAATGTTAGATAATTTTATTTCCCCTTATAACGCGACGGTCATTGAGTATTTCAATGCGGCAGGCGCGGTGATGTTGGGTAAGACCAATATGGATGAGTTTGCGATGGGCTCATCAAATGAAACTAGTTACTATGGAAGCGTAAAAAATCCCTGGAATATCAATAAGGTACCCGGTGGATCTTCTGGTGGTTCGGCTGCGGCGGTGGCAGCAAGACTCGCGCCGGCCTCAACCGGGACCGATACAGGTGGTTCGATTCGTCAACCGGCTTCTTTATGTGGCATTACGGGTTTAAAACCAACTTATGGCCGTGTTTCACGCTACGGCATGATCGCATTTGCCTCGAGTCTTGATCAGGCTGGGCCCATGACGCGCACAGCTGAGGACGCCGCCTTAATGCTTAATTGCATGGCCGGATTTGATGAACGAGATTCAACCAGTGCACAGCGTGATGTCCCTGATTACACAGCAAATTTGAACGAATCACTGGAAGGACTGACGATTGGTCTGCCCAAAGAGTACTTTGGTGAAGGTCTTGATGCTCAAGTAGGTAGTGCCGTTGAAGCGGCGATTCGAGAATATGAAAATCTCGGGGCGGTGGTTAAGGAAATCAGTTTGCCGAATACTTATCTTGCTGTGCCAACCTATTATGTTGTGGCACCAGCGGAATGTTCATCAAATCTATCTCGTTTTGACGGTGTACGGTTTGGTTATCGATGTGATGATCCTGTGGATCTGGAAGATTTGTACAAACGTTCTCGTGGTGAAGGTTTTGGTGCGGAGGTAAAACGTCGCATTATGATTGGCGCTTACGCATTATCAGCCGGTTATTACGATGCTTATTATCTGAAGGCGCAGCGTTTACGTCGTTTGATTAGTGATGACTTTAAACGTGCCTTTGAAGAAGTTGATGTCATCATGGGGCCAACCGCGCCTGAGCCAGCCTTTGGGCTTGGTGAAAAGTCAGATGATCCAATTACTATGTACCTATCTGATATTTATACAATTGCAGCTAATCTTGCGGGGCTTCCTGGAATATCTGTACCAGCTGGTTTTGTTAACAACATGCCGGTCGGCCTGCAAATTATTGGTAATTATTTTGACGAGTCGCGGCTACTTAATGTGGCGCATCGTTATCAACAAATCACTGACTGGCACGCACGTGCGCCAGAGCAGTTTAAGTAGTTTTATCGATTTCAAGATCTAACGCAGAGGCGCGAAGGTCGCAAAGTATTTATGTAAAAATAAATACAATGTAACTTTGCTTATGTACTCTCTGCGTTGCAAGAGGTATAAAAAAATGGAATGGGAAGTAGTTATCGGGCTTGAGATTCATGCTCAGCTCGCCACCAAAAGTAAGATTTTCTCTGGTGCATCGACCGCCTATGGTGCGCCTGCGAATACGCAAGCCTGTGTGGTTGATCTAGGTTTGCCCGGTGTACTCCCGGTTCTGAATCACGAAGCGGTACAAATGGCGATTAAATTTGGCCTGGCAACAGCATCAGAGGTTGCACCACGCTCTATCTTTGCAAGAAAAAATTATTTCTACCCAGATTTACCGAAAGGTTATCAAATTAGCCAGATGGAGTTACCGATTGTTGGCAAAGGTTCACTTGATATTCGTCTTGAGGATGGCACGGTAAAAAAAATTGGCATTACGCGCGCGCATCTCGAAGAAGACGCTGGTAAATCTTTGCATGGTGAGTTCCAAGGGATGACGGGTATCGATCTTAACCGTGCCGGTACACCGTTATTGGAAATTGTCTCTGAACCGGATATGCGTTCGGCTAAAGAAGCCATTGCTTACATGAAAAAGATCCATTCGATCGTCACTTATATCGACATTTGTGACGGCAATATGCAAGAAGGCTCGTTCCGTTGTGATGCGAATGTTTCTGTGCGACCTAAAGGGCAAGCAGAGTATGGAACACGCGCTGAATTAAAGAACTTAAACTCTTTCCGTTTCGTAGAACGTGCGATTAATTTAGAAGTTGAGCGGCAAATTGATGTCATTGAAGGTGGCGGTGCGGTTGTTCAAGAAACGCGCCTTTATGATGCTGATAAGCATGAAACGCGAGCAATGCGTAGCAAAGAAGAAGCTAATGACTATCGCTACTTCCCTGACCCGGATTTGTTACCAGTTGAAATAGATAATGAAACTATCGAAGCCGTTCGCGCTAATTTACCTGAATTACCGGATGCGAAGCTGCAACGTTTCATTAGTGAGTATGATCTGTCCGATTATGATGCGGATGTATTGACGTCAACGCGCCAGATGGCAGATTACTACGAAACCGTGGTTAAGGCTGCTGATAGTGAAGCTAAGTTAAGTGCGAACTGGGTGACGGGGGATTTTGCTGGCACGCTTAAAAAAGAGTCGACGGATATCGAAGACAGCCCAGTCTCCGCTGAAATGCTTGGCGGTATGATTAAGCGAATTGCCGACAACACGATCTCCGGCAAGATAGCCAAGCAGGTATTTGAAGCAATGTGGCAAGGCGATGGTGATGCCGATGCGGTTATTGAAAGTAAAGGTCTTAAGCAAGTTACTGACAGTGGTGCAATTGAAAAATTGGTTGATGAGATTATTGCCAATAACCCCGCACAGGTTGAACAATACCGATCAGGTAAAGATAAAGTATTTGGTTTCTTTGTTGGCCAAGTCATGAAGGTCAGCCAAGGTAAGGCTAATCCTGCACAGGTAAATCAAATCTTGAAGGATAAACTGAAATCTTAGTGTTGTTTGATCTTTGGTTCATTTAGGTCTTCATGAAGATGTACGACCACTTTGTTACGACCCGTCTGTTTGGCAAGATACAAAGCGTTATCTGAATGTAATAACAGGCGATTGAGTGACTGTTCTTTATCGCCAGCTGGATATTCTACACAGACCCCGCAACTGATCGTCATATCAATATGTGAACTACGGTAATGAATTGGTGTTTGCTCGGTAGCCTTGCGTATTTTTTCTGCAACCGCATGCACACCCTTGGTTGTTTCACCTAAGGTGAGAATTAAAAATTCTTCTCCTCCGAGACGAAATAAATAATCATTGGTACGTGAATGACTGCGTAGTAAGGCAGAGAATTCAACCAGGCATTGATCGCCTGCCAAGTGACCATTCTCATCATTAATTATTTTAAAGTGATCAATATCAATAATAATCGCCGCTAAGGGAGAACGATCTCGTTGCGCCTGAGCCTGTAATTTAGGAAAAACTTCAACCAAATGACGGCGATTATATAGTTCGGTCAGACTATCAGTGATAGTGAGTGTTTCGAGTTCTTTTTGGGCTTTTGAAATGAGTACCTGTTTTTCACGCAAACTATGAATCATGTCTGAGAAATGATTTATCAAAGAATCAATTTCATTTCGTGGTGTAATCTTACTAACGACTGGTAACTGGCCCTTGGCAACCTTACTGGTCATAGATAATAATTTTTTAATGGGTTTATCAAAATCGCGCAGAAATAAAATACCGAGCGACAAAACACCGATAAGACCAAAGCTGACAATAAATAAGATTAATTTACTAAATTGTTCGATATTGTCGAGTAGGCGGTGTTCTGAAACACCGAAATAAAAATCAATATCTTTGCTTAAGGCATCATCAACGGCAAGTCGATTCAACATAAAGGTGTCGTTCATGAATGATAAACTCGACATATCATCAGTCAGCGGGTGCGTAATCATTGACGGAATTGTACTGAGTGCAACTATATTTTTGTTAGTAATAAAAATACGGCCCTTACTAATATTCTCAATCTCTCTTAGTTTGTCGGTATCATAGCTACGAGAAACAATAATGTGGCCAATTAGCTTATCCAGATAGTGCACAGGGGCATTTGCTACCAATTCAAAACCTTGAGGGGTGTGAATATACTGAATTCGCACACTGTGCGGTTCAATGCTCAGTGTCGTCATGGAGATAATTGAACTTGCGGGATTACCACTAATAGACCTTCTTTTAGTATCAATAAGCGAGTAGTTGTCAATAGGTAACCAGCCGAATTGTTGTTGATAGAGTTTATCCAGAGGTGCATTTTCCGCGCCAATTTCGGTAACAACATACATATATTCTTGAATGCGCAAATTATCACGAACAATTCCCGCATAGCGTTTTAGTTCTAACCGTTCAGCCACCAAGTAGGAGTCGAGTAAACGCGAGGTGCGTTGTAATTGTTGGTCAGCTTCACCTAATAAAATATTACGGGTATGCCAAAATGACAAACCAAGTGAAAGGCTGAGGAATATCGATACCAGCAAGATATAGAAAATTAATCTCGAGCGAAATGTAGCAAGTTTAATCATGAGCTTTTAAATCATCACTTCAATGTGTAGATAGTGAGGTTGAAGGAAGTAATTGGTGCTCACTGAATAATTCAGAATGGTTAATAATTTCTTTTTGCACGCGGTGCATTAAATCTTTTAATTGTGGACTAGCATCATTTTTAGTGATAACTGAAAGCTGTCTGAAAAACGGGTAGTGACCATTCTTTATATTCTCGCCAGTTGGTAGATATCCGTTTACGCGAATAATCTTTGTGCGAGAATTATCACCTCGTAACCAAGCGGTGCCGGCATGACCAATAGATGATTCAAAATCGCCGACACGTTTTACCATTTCATCAGCGCTTTGTACGTTAATGCGTTTACGAGTGAATTCATCGACTGTTGGCAGGATACGTTTCCAATGACCAGGGCGTTTTTTACAATGAAGCCTTGTAACAACAACGATCGATTTATCCAAGCCGCCTACCTCTTTCCAGTTGGTAATCTTGCCACTGAAGATGGCTTTGATTTGCGTGACGCTTAGATTTGTTACAGGGTTCGTTTCATGGCGGAGAATCATTAGTGGTTCTAACGCGAGAGGAAAAATTTCAAGATCTTTATCGTTAACCTCGGCATCGTGAAGCGAGCAGCAAAGCATGCCAAAATTTTCCTGTTGAGGAGAGCTTTGTGCTGTTGATTTTATTCCCGCATTACAGCCAACACCGAGCATGGATTGTTTGCCGAATAGGGTAATATCGTAGCCAGATTCTTTTTCAAGTATTGGTTTTAATTTATCCAAGATAACCCATGATGAATGTGCACCAGCACCGGTGATGATCTCATTGTTATCGGCACTGCTGATTACGGGCATCATCAATAAAGGCGCAGCGAAAATACAGAGTAAGTTCTTCACGATAGTGTTTACGTAGCGCATCTGTTTGCCCCCCACAGGCATTTATCAAAACCATGTTGCTATTATGGAATTTTCCGTTCTATGAGATAGGCCGGAGACGTTAAGACTAAGTGTAGTAGAAAATTCTAAAATGTGGAGTTAAGAAGGGGGATGACAGGCAGGGCAGCTCGGGTCTTTACGTAGCTTCATTGTGCGCCATTCCATGGTCATGCCATCAAATAACATAAGTTTCCCGGCAAGAGGTTCACCTACATTTAGTAGTAGTTTGAGGGTCTCAAGTGCTTGCATGGAGCCGAGAATGCCGACCATCGGCGCAAGCACACCATTGCTCGTGCAGTTAGTGTCTTCTTCGCCTGTATCTTGATAGAGGCATTGGTAACAAGCCATTGCAGGATCATCACAACGGAACACTGAAATTTGTCCTTCCATGCGGATAGCTGCGGCTGAAACCAGTGGTGTTTTTGCGGCTAAGCAGGAGCGATTAATGGCAAAACGAGTAGCAAAATTATCACTGGCATCAACGACGACATCAGCCTTTTCAGCGGCTTCGATTAGCGCCTCGCCTTCGAGCTTTTTGTTGTAGGTATTAATCGAAATGAGTGGATTGATTTGCTGCAGCCGTAGACGCGCAGATTCAGTTTTAGCTTGACCAATATTGTCGGTGTTGTGGAGGATTTGGCGTTGTAGGTTGGAGAGGTCGACTTCATCAAAATCTACCAGCTCTAGTTGCCCAACACCGGCCGCGGCTAAGTACATCGCGACAGGGGAACCAAGCCCACCAAGCCCAATGATCAGTACACGAGAGTCGCTAAGGCGCTGTTGACCCTTTATATCGACCTGCGGAAGCATGATTTGGCGGCTGTAGCGGATTAATTCGTCGTCGTTCATGACTCTATCATAAACGATATGGCGGGTATTGGCAGTGGCAGGAGTTGATATTAGAGGTATTTACGCCAATGCTTAGGGCGTTCATCGCGACAGCCGTGGGGTAGACGTTGGTAGCGACAAATATAGATATCTCGGGTTGCCTTGCTGTCTGGGTGGTAACCCATGTTGAGGCATTGAGTTTCTTCGGTGTAGTGACATAGAGCACGGCGCAATATGCACAGTAAATTATTATCGAGGTGGAACCCCACTTCACGCAAGCCCGATTCAATAATGTCTAAGGTGACGAGTCGCAGATCATAACTCACATGCAGACGTGTACCGGATAAGGGGTAGAGATTGATAATACCGGGGGCATCAGCAAGTAATAATGTTGCGAGTTGAGACGGAGATTCATTTTGATCATGCAGCGGCGCGAAATGAATATCGCGATGCTTAATACAGTCATTTGAATTAGTATCCATATCTCTATCCTAGAACTTTGCGAATAAGATGCAAGCTGATTCAGTAGATTAGAAAGTAATGATATGGAAGTGCTTATTTAGAGCGGGTTTCGGTGCCATCGCCCTAAACAGACACGATCGTTATCACCAAGGTCTTGTCGTGTTTCGATATCCTGGTAGCCATTTTCATGGAATAAATTACGCACGGCTTGACCTTGATCGTAACCATGTTCGACGAGTAACCAGCCCTTGGGTTTTAGAAAATGCCGGGCTTGTTGAGTAATACTGCGCAGTGCATCGAGACCATCTTCACCCGAGGTCAGTGCAAATTCGGGTTCACACTTTAGCTCGGCTGCTTGCATGTGTGGATCATTGCTAGGTATGTATGGTGGATTGCTAATTATCATGTCGAAGCGCTGTTCATTAGCAAAGGCGCTGCACCAATTGCTGTGAATAAATTCAATATTACTTATTTCTAACTGCACAGCATTTTCTTTGGCAACGGTAAGCGCGGCGGTTGAAAGATCGGTTGCAGTAATTTTGCATTGCGCACATTCGCTCGCAAGTGCGAGGGCGATTGCGCCGCTACCCGTACCAAGATCGGCTAATTGGATTGATTCATTTTTTACTGCAGGCAAGTGTTGTAGAACTGTTTCGACTAATAATTCAGTATCGGGTCGAGGAATAAGCGTGTCGGATGTGACCTGGAGGTTCAATGACCAAAATTCGCGTTGGCCTGTGAGATGAGCAACCGGTTCGCCGGCTTCGCGTCGCGCGAGTAAACGCGAGTAAGCTTGAGCCGCTTGTTGTTCGGGTTCTATTTCAGGGTAAGCGCGCAGATAACTACGCGGCTTACCGAGTACATGGGCAAGTAACACCTCTGCATCGAGCTGTGCCGTATCGCTATTGGCGAGTTGGATTTTAGCCGCGTCTAACAGTTCGTCGATACGCTGCATCTAATCGAGTCCTTTAGTCGCCCATGGCCGCAAGTAGATCAGCTTGGTACTCATGACGTAGTGGATCAATCACTTGATTGAGGTCACCTTCTAAAATTTCTTGCAACTTATAAAGAGTGAGATTGATACGGTGGTCAGTCAAACGACCTTGTGGGAAATTATAGGTACGAATGCGTTCAGAACGATCACCACTGCCGATTAAATTACGACGCTGCTCGGCTTGCTCGCTATTTTGTTTGTCCGTTTCTGCAGTAAGTAGACGTGATTGCAAGAGTGACATCGCTTGTGCGCGGTTCTTATGTTGTGAACGTTGATCCTGACATTCGACTACCGTACCGGTTGGTAAATGGGTAATACGGATAGCTGAATCTGTTTTATTGACATGCTGGCCACCGGCACCCGAAGCACGAAAGGTATCGACCTTTAGATCCGCGGGATTAATTTTTATCTGTTCTACATCGGCAATTTCTGGCATGACTGCGACTGTACAGGCTGAAGTATGTACACGACCCTGTGATTCTGTTTCCGGAACGCGTTGCACACGGTGACCGCCAGATTCAAATTTCATTATTGAATAGACATCCTTACCGATAATACGAGAGACAATTTCCTTGTAACCACCATGTTCACCTTCATGTTCGTTAACGATTTCCAATTTCCAACCTTTGCGTTCGACAAAACGGCTGTACATACGGAATATGGCCCCTGCAAATAAAGCGGCTTCGTCACCACCGGCACCCGCACGGATCTCAATGAAGACATTGTTTTCATCGAGCGGGTCGGTTGGTAATAAGAGAATTTGCAATTCATCTTCAAGGCTTTCAATGGTTTCTTTTGTCGACTTTATTTCTTCTTCAGCCATTTCACGCATTTCGGCGTCATCTTCGCCGAGCATTTCTTTAGCGGCTTCGAGATCATCGAGTGCGCTGCGGTAGTTGTTGAAGACCATCACAATCGGATTTAATTGTGCATATTCTTTCGAGAGTTCACGAAATTTATTATTGTCAGCAATGGTTTCCGCATCAGAAAGTAGCGCATTAATTTCTTCAAGGCGTTCGGCAAGGTTATCGAGCTTTTGACGTATTGATGCTTTCACGTTGTGTTATCCAGTTTAATTTTTAACGAGTTGCATAATAATTTTATGCGGGGAAATCGAGAGTAAGAATAGCTAGGTTTCTTCGCCAAGATTATATAATTCGCGAACGATGTCGAGTACTTCACGACGGCCATCAAAACTTGCCTGACGCATTTGCGTACTTGGTAGATGAATAAGTTTATTCGTCAGTAAACGGGCTAATTCTTCTAATACAAGTTCCGCGTCATCGCCATTACGAATGCGTTGTAATGCACGTTGTACCGTTTCGTCACGAAGTTGTTCAGCATGAGTACGGAAGTCACGAATAGTCGAAATAGAATCTAACGAGCGCAACCAACCCATGAAGTGCTCAACTTGTGTGTCGATAATTTCTTCGGCTTGGTTGGCGGCATCTTGTCGAGATTGTAAATTCTCTTGAATAATTTCTTGCAGGTCATCAACACTATACAAATATACATCGTCGAGTTCATCGACTTCGGGTTCGATATCGCGCGGTACGGCAATATCGACCATGAACATGGGTTTGTGTTTACGTTGTTTTAATGCGCTCTCGACACTGCCCTTACCGAGAATAGGCAAACTACTCGCGGTTGAAGAAATAATGATATCCGCTTCAGCAAGGTGGCTGGGCATTTCGGATAAGGGGATCGCGAAACCGTTAAATTGAGTCGCTAGTGCTTGGGCGCGTTCAACAGTACGGTTAGCAATGATCATACGACCCATACCGGATTCATTAAGGTGTCTTGCCGCTAATTCAACCGTTTCACCGGCACCGATCAACATGGTGGTGAGGGGGCTGAGATCACCAAATATTTGTTTTGCTAACGCGACGGCAGCAAATGCCACGGAAACAGGGCTATGACCAATTGCGGTATCAGTACGAACTTGTTTGGCAACAGAGAAGGTGTGTTGAAACAGTTTTGACAAGGTCTTGCCAATGGTGCCAGCGGCGCTAGCCTGCTGATAAGCATCCTTCATTTGGCCAAGTATTTGTGGCTCGCCTAATACTAATGAATCAAGGCCACTGGCGACGCGTAACATATGGCGTACTGCGAGTTGATCCGGGTGGCGGTAAATATAAGGCTCGAGCGATCCCTGATCAAGTTGATGGAACTCCTGCAGCCAATTGAGGACTACATTACTGTTGCTAGCGTTGAGTTCGCAGTAAACTTCGGTACGATTACAGGTAGAAAGAATGGCGGCTTCTTCGACTAGAGTGCTTTCAGTGAGGTGTTGCAGAGCAGATTGCATCGAATCTGGACCAAACGCGACACGCTCGCGAATCGCGACCGGAGCCGTTTGATGATTGATACCAAATGCGAGAAGCGTCATAACATTATGTATTTAAAGTGTTTTTCCGTGTCTTTCAGGGCTTTAGCCAGTGAGGCAGCCGGATAGACGGTTAACATACTATTAAAAGAAGCTATTATACTGAAAAAATTAGGTTACGGATTTTCTAATTTATATACCCTATATTAGATAAATAAGAATTAACTGGCCTCAGCAGGATGTTGAGCCAGAAATCAGATGAGAAAATGATGATAAGAAACAGCACTATTCCGCTTTTACTTTTAACGAGTGCCATGTTGCTTTCGGGTTGTGCTGTGCTGGAAAAACAGCAACCTGTTACCAAACAAGCTAAACCCGTTGTGAAGAAAGTTACGCCGGTTAGATTAGATTTACCTGATGTGAACCTCGACGGAGATCTATTGTTTACCTTATTGTCTGGCGAGATTGCCGGTTATCGAGGTGAGCTCGGTTTGGCGACAGTACAATATTTGCGTGCTGCTAAACAGACTCGAGACCCTCGCGTTATTGAGCGAGCAGTAAGAGTAGCGAGCTATGCCAAACTACATAAACAAGGTTTAGAAGCTGCACGACTATGGATCGAAGTAGAGCCGAATAATGAAGTCGCGCGAGCTAACTTAGCAATTTTGTTGCTGCGTAATGGTTTAAAAACAGAAGCATTAACCGCTTATGACGAGTTAATTAAATCATCATCGAATAAACATGTACGGTTTATTCAGCTAGGCAAAAAATTATTGCTTGAAAAAAATCGTCAGCAAGTATTAGAAATGATGCAGCAATTAGTATTGCGTCATTCAACAGTCGCTTCGGCACATTTTTTATTGAGTTCGTTAGCTGAGCAGGTGGGTAAGTTTGCTTTAGCAGAAAGCGCAATACGCCAAGCGATTAAGCTGAAAGAAAATTGGACAGATGCGCAAAATCAGTTAGCGCGTATTTTACACTTGCAAGGTAATACACTTGATGCGATTGCGTTTTTAGAATCCGTATTAAAAGTGACGCCGGATAATACTTCCATACGTTTGAGTTATGCGCGTTTGTTAGTAGATGCAAAAGAACTAGATAAAGCACGTGATGAATTCGAACGTTTAGCCGTTGCGGCTCCTGAGAATGCGAATATTTTATTTGCACTGGGTATTCTTGCATTGCAATCAGAGAACTTTGAACATGCCGTAAAATACTTTGAACAAGTAAAAGACAAAGGCCGTCGTGGTTTAGAAGCGAGTTATTATCTCGGGCAAATTGCTGAAAAAGACAAAAACTACTCGAAGGCAATTGGCTATTATGGCCGCGTTGTTCGTGGTGAGTATGCCTTTGACTCGCAACTGAGAATTGCTCGTTTACTCGCAAAACAAGGTAAGGTGGAGTTGGCACTAGCAGCACTAGCCAATATGTCGATACGTGGTGACGCGCAACTAGTCAGTATGATTTTAGCTAAAGGCGATATTCTTCGTAAGGAGAAGCGTTTTTCTGATGCTATGAAAGGTTACAACGAAGGACTTGAAAGTCTGCCTGGTAATAGCGATTTACTGTATGCGCGTGCATTGATGGCGGAACGAGTTGGTCGTATTGATATTTTAGTCGTCGATTTAAAAACGATATTGAAAACTGAACCGGATAATGCGCATGCCTTGAATGCTCTGGGCTATACCTTGTCAGACCATCGTAAAGGTAAATTAAAAGAAGCACTGAAATATATTAGTCGTGCCTTTAAATTGTTGCCCGATGATCCAGCGATTATTGACAGTATGGGTTGGATCCAATATCGGTTAGGAAATTATCAAGCAGCACTGAAACACCTAACACGTGCTTATGATTTGAATAACGATGCCGAAATCGCCGCACATCTTGGCGAAGTGTTATGGGTCTTAGGTGAAAAGACTCGTGCCAGTAAAGTGTGGCGACAAGGTTTAGAGCAGTCACCTGATGATGAACGTTTACTTGAGGTCATGAAACGTTTAGAGCTATGAGATACCTGTTAGTTTTAGTTTGCCTAGCTGCGTTGAGTGGTTGTGAGTTACTGGTTTTATCTGAACCTGATGTGCCGAAGCCGAAAAATGTTGATGCAGCTTGGCTTTCACATAATAAAAAACTTGAGCAGCTTGAAGCTTGGAATATTGATGGGAGGATATCATTACGTCTTGATGAGGAAGCCTGGCATGCAAGCTTGGTTTGGCAACAAATTGATCAGGCGTATCATATTCGTTTATTCGGTCCCTTTGGTGCGGGCGCAATTCAATTAGACGGTAGTCCACAAACGGTCATTCTTACTCAAGATGGCGAGCAGATACATTCACAAGATCCCGAGCAACTCCTTTCACAGAGATTAGGTTGGTATGTGCCGATTAATGGCCTACGTTATTGGGTGGTAGGGCAAAAGATTCCGGACAAGCCGGCCAAACTCGATCTTGATCAATCAGGACACCTCGCGAATCTGGAGCAAGATGGCTGGAAAATCCGTTATCGCCGCTATGTGATGGTTGATGGGTATTTATTGCCAAGTAAAATATTTATGGACAATAAAGGACTCGATATCCGTCTCGTCATTGATCGCTGGCAAATTACGGGACCGAAAGCTTGAACAAGCAGGGCGATTGGCTTGTTAAGCCAGCCCCAGCAAAATTGAATTTATTTTTACACATCACTGGTCGCCGTGATGATGGTATGCATAGCCTGCAAACCCTTTTCCAATTTATCGATTATAGCGACGAGATAGCCGTACGATGCCGTCAGGATGGCGTCATTTCGCTGCAAGATGATGTTCTGGGTATATGCGTCGAAGATAATCTGGTTATGCGCGCAGCCAAGCTTTTACAAGAAGTGTCTCAGACCCAGTTAGGTGCAGATATTCGCTTAGATAAGCGTCTACCCGCTGGAGGAGGTCTTGGAGGAGGAAGTTCTGATGCCGCAACGACTTTAGTTGTCCTCAATGAGCTTTGGCGGTGTGGCCTCTCTCAGCAGCAATTAGCGGATATTGGTCTTCAATTAGGTGCCGATGTCCCCATTTTTGTTCATGGTCAAGCGGCGTGGGCTGAAGGTGTTGGAGAGCAATTTAGCCCCGTAGAGCTAGCTCAACCATGGTATTTGGTCATCCAACCCAATATTTCTGTCAATACAGGTGAAATCTTTTGCGCTTCGGAATTGACACGCGACTGTCCTCCCATCACAATACGCGACTTTCTGGCAGGACATGCGACGAATGTGTTTGAGTCGGTAGTCCGGCAGCGTTACCAAGAAGTTGATAAAGCGCTGAATTGGCTAGAAAATCATGCCGAAGCAAGGATGACTGGCACGGGAAGTTGCATCTTCGCTGCGTTTGATAACGAACAGAAGGCGAAGATGGTACAGGCAGAATTACCTGGGAATTGGAATAGCTTTATTGCTCAGGGCTGTAATCAGTCACCTTTATATAGGTCTGATGCAGCAGAGTCGTGAAAATCGACTAGAATGCCGGGTACGAAAAGGATTGATGAACGCTGATTGCGGATTGATGAATTTAAAAATTATCAATCATAAATTATCAATAAAGTTTTTGGGGCGTCGCCAAGCGGTTAGGCACCGGGTTTTGATCTCGGCATACGTAGGTTCGAATCCTACCGCCCCAGCCATATTTGTTTGTAGAAAGTGAGTGGTAGGATGAGAACCTCAGGTTCGACTAATTCACGAAGTGAATTAGAGCGCGCTAAGTAGCGCGACCCGAAGGGTGAGGGACGCAGTCCCGAATAATCCTACCGCCCCAGCCATTTTTATATAGAGCATTGCTAAACGAGGTATGTCGTGTCTGAAAGTCCAATGATGGTCTTTACCGGAAATGCCCATCCACAATTAGCGAATGCGATTGTGAAGTATCTGCATTTGCCGTTAGGTAAAGCGACCGTGAGTCGTTTTAGCGATGGTGAGGTTGGCGTCGAGATCATGGAAGATGTGCGCGGCCGAGATGTCTTTGTTGTGCAACCGACATGTAGTCCGACAAATACCAATTTGATGGAATTGTTAGTGATGATTGATGCATTGCGTCGCTCATCAGCTCGACGTATTACCGCGGTAATACCCTATTTTGGTTATGCACGACAGGATCGCCGGCCACGTTCAGCGCGCGTTGCGATTACTGCAAAGCTCGTCGCTAATATGATTACGGCAGCAGGTGCAGATCGTGTTTTAACATTAGATTTACATGCAGATCAGATACAGGGTTTTTTTGATATACCTGTTGATAACGTTTACGGCTCGCCAATATTGCTAGGTGATGTTTGGAAAACCAGCGGTAACGAATTAATGGTGGTTTCACCTGATGTGGGTGGTGTGGTTCGCGCTCGCGCTATTGCGAAACGACTTGATGATGCGGATTTGGCAATCATCGACAAACGTCGCCCTAAGGCGAATGAGTCGAAGGTGATGAATATTATCGGTGATGTAACTGGCCGTAACTGTGTGCTTATTGATGACATGGTTGATACCGCGGGCACACTTTGTAAAGCAGCCGATGCATTGAAAGAACATGGTGCGGCACGTGTTGCAGCATATTGTACGCACCCAGTTTTATCAGGATCTGCAATAGAAAATATTGAAGCTTCATCATTAGATGAATTGGTCGTAACTGATTCGCTGCCGTTGAGCGAAGCAGCAAGGAATTGTTCGAGGATTCGACAATTGAGCATTGCCGAGATGTTGGCGGAAACAATGCGTCGAATTAATCAGGAAGAATCTGTTAGTTCCTTATATATGGACTAACGAACTGGATTGATGGATGAGAATTGCTGATTGATGAATTTTAAAATCATCGATCATTATTCATAAATTATCAATTCGGAGATCGCTTTCTCTGGTCGCGGGGAAGCGAGTATTTCACTGCTGTGGTGGAGTGCTTTAATTTAAACTAGGAGTATTACAATGAGTGTAACTTTTGAGCTAGACGCTGAAGTTCGCACAGATATGGGGAAAGGTGCGAGCCGCCGCCTACGTCATGCGAATAAAATTCCAGCTGTTATGTATGGTGGTGGTGAAGATCCCGTTTCTTTGACGATGGATCACAATAAGATTGCCCATGCACTGGAAAATGAAGCCTTTTATTCACACATCTTGACTATCAACATTGGTGGCAAACCTGCGAAAGCAATTTTGCGTGACTTGCAACGTCATCCAGCTAAGGTGCTGATTTTACATGCTGATTTCCAGCGCGTGAATATGAAAGAAAAACTGCACATGAACGTGCCATTGCACTTCATTAATGAAGATATTGCACCTGGTGTTAAGGAAGAAGGCGGCATTATCCAGCATAACGTTGTTGAAGTTGAAGTCAGCTGTTTGCCTGGTAACCTACCTGAATACATCGAAGTCGATGTTGCTGAGTTGACCATGGGTCATTCTCTACATCTATCTGATATTAAGATGGTTGATGGTGTTGAGTTGGTACAATTGGCTCACGGTGAATCACATGATTTACCAATAGTCAGTATCCACAAACCACGTGCTGCTGTTGAGGAAGTTGAAGAAGTTGTTGCTGAAGGCGAAGTTGCTCCTGAAGGCGATAGCGAAGAAGCTAAGGACTAGCCGCGCCTGCGCGGTCAGGGTCGGCATTCGTGTCGCGTATAGCGCTTATTGTGGGACTGGGTAACCCCGGTTCCGAGCACGAGGCAACGCGGCACAATGCCGGATTCTGGTTCATCGATGAACTTGCACGCCAATCAGCTTGTGAGTTAAAAAAAGACAGTAAGTTTTATGGTTATGTCGGCAAGGCGACTTTGCATGGCGAACCGATTTGGTTATTAAAGCCAGACACTTTTATGAATCGCAGTGGCCAGTCTGTGTCTGCGTTAGCCAAGTATTACAAAATTTCCGTTGAGAATATTTTAGTTGTTCATGACGAGCTCGATTTTGAGCCGGGCGATGTGCGTCTTAAGAAAGGTGGTGGTCATGCCGGGCATAATGGTCTGCGTGATATCATAAGCGCCATGGCTAGTAAGGAGTTTTTACGACTTCGAGTTGGTATTGGGCACCCAGGCAAGAGTAAAGACGTTTCTGATTTTGTCTTGGCGCGGCCATCCGCAACGGATAAAACACAAATTGGTTATGCCATTGATGATGCGGCAAAAGTGATGCCTGAACTCATAAATGGTGATATCGAGAAGGCCATGCATGCGTTGCATAGCGATTAATATAGATAAGGTTTGTTGATATGGGTTTTAAATGTGGCATTGTTGGTTTGCCCAACGTTGGTAAATCAACGCTGTTCAACGCCTTAACCAAGGCAGGTATTCAGGCTGAGAACTATCCTTTTTGTACGATTGAGCCAAATGTTGGCGTGGTTGCCATGCCCGACGCTCGACTCGATAAGCTTGCGGAAATCGTAAATCCAGAAAAAGTATTACCGACAACGATGGAATTTGTCGATATTGCGGGTTTAGTCGAAGGCGCATCGAAAGGTGAAGGTCTTGGTAACAAGTTTTTAGCGAACATTCGGGAAACAGATGCCATCGCTCATGTGGTGCGTTGCTTTGAAGATGACGATGTTCTGCGTCATGGTGATACACCGGTTAATTCTCTTTCTGATATTGAAGTTATTAACACCGAATTGGCATTAGCGGATATGGATTCGGTTGAAAAAGCAGTGACGCGTACCAAAAAATTAACGCGTTGTGGCGATAAAGACGCGATTGTAAAATTGGCGCTCTTGGAATCGGTTGCCAAGCAACTTGATGACGGTGGTGCAGTACGCTCAATGGGGCTTGATGAGGATCAACAGGCTGCGTTATATGACCTACATCTATTAACGATTAAGCCAACCATGTATATCGCGAATGTGAGTGAAGACGGTTTTGAGAACAACCCACATCTAGATGCCGTTGTGCAAATGGCGGAGTCAGAAAATGCACCCGTTGTGCCGGTGTGTGCGGCAATTGAAGCAGAGATCGCCGAGCTTGATGAAGAAGATGCCGCGGAATTTCTGGGCGAACTGGGGCTTGATGAGCCCGGTTTGAATCGAGTGATTAGAGCGGGCTATAAATTATTGGGTTTGCAAACTTACTTTACTGCTGGTGTGAAAGAAGTGCGTGCATGGACTGTTTCAATTGGTGCGACTGCACCTAAAGCTGCAGCGGTCATTCATACAGACTTTGAAAAAGGTTTTATTCGTGCCGAAGTGGTTAGTTACGATGATTTTATCGCGGGTAATGGTGAAGCCGGTGCAAAAGAAGCCGGTAAATGGCGCTTAGAAGGCAAGGATTATATCGTTGCTGATGGCGATGTGATGCATTTCCGCTTTAACGTGTAGACTTTACTCTGTACAAGATGCATCTTATTTTTACAACTATTTGAATTTATTATGTAAATACCCATTTTCATGGGGATGTCGAGCTAAACATAGGCTTGACAAGTGGGCGGTGAATGCCCAAAATGCGCGGCTCTCGAGAACATGCTCGAGAGAAATTAAATGGTCATGTAGCTCAGCTGGTTAGAGCACGGCATTCATAATGCCGGGGTCGGTGGTTCAAGTCCACCCATGACCACCATTTTCTATTCTTTCCTATCTCTATGTTATAAGTCTTACGTTGTTGGCGTCACGGTTGTAACGTTTGCGCCAAGCCAAAATGCCATGTCACGTTCAAGAAATTCATCGTAAGGCATGTAATGCGAACCATCGCATGAGAAGGTCAAGCCAAGAATACCGTTCATTAAATTTATCGAACTGGATCGCAAGTAGATTGTTTCATCGGCAAATCTTAATTCACGGAATTGTTTCAGGATTTCTTTAATGTTAGATGCCGGAATTTTCGCGTCATCCCGGTAAGGATATTGCGGAAAGGCTAAACAGATATCGGGATTAATCAGTTCATCCGTTGTGTAAATTCGATAACTGAATGGATCTTCGAGTAGCCACAGTGAGATACGACCACTTGAGAAATGGATCTTGCTGTGAAATACGCCATGTTCGGTCATGAGTATCTCGATAAGACCTAGTACTTCATCGATATGTTCATCGAGAAGACTCTGGGTTCTTTGCTGCATAAAGACCGTGCCCCGTACCGCAGGATCGCCCTTATATTGAGTCCAGTGGAAATCCTGTTTGGTATCTTGCAATGACTCCGGCAGGTCGGCTACGGAAAAATCGGCACAGATAAAACCGAGTAGTTGTTCACCGAGGTTGATCGAATGCAAAGCTGTAATACATTGTTTGTGAGTACGTAGGCTCATGTATAGAGATGACAGCATGACGCCTCTATATGGCAGGTTTTTCATAAGATAGGGACGTTTGGATTGATCTAGTCCACGCCAGGCTAAATCGGCATTGTCCTTTTCAACATTTGAACTTACTTGAATACCATCAATATTGAGTACGAAGAGCAGGTGAGCATAAGGAATCTCTTGGTATGCTTCTTTTAGGAGCTGATCGAGAGCATCAGCGTCAGGCCAAGCGTTAGCACAACGGTCTGCGATGGCCGCAAGCGGTTGTTCAACAAGTTTAGCTAGGGCATTTTTTTTTAAAGAAATTGCCAGCTGTAATGGTGATAATTCGTGTGAATGGCTCATAAGTAATAGATAATATACGCTAAGTTGCTGCTAAACCATAGAAAGACCTTAATAAAAACGGCTATACATCTTATCTTACAGTAGCTTGTAAATGACTTTTACAGTAGCTTGTAAATGGTTTAAGGCATAACAAAAAAATATAAAACAAGGTATAATGACAGTCTTATACGTAAGTACTTAAGGTGTATCTTGTCAGCTAACCGCATGGAATGGCAGATAAAAATATAAACAAAATACGTTCCTAAAGTTACGAGAGTTATGGCAAATAAATACCAAGTTTTATACGTTGAAGATAATCCAGCAAATATGCGATTAGTTGAGCAATTGCTCAAAACTTTTCCGGATATTGTTTTGGTTGGCGCAGAGACAGCAGAAGAGGGCCTAGAGATTGCTCAGCAGCAAACTCCTGATCTTATTCTAATGGATATTAATTTACCGGGTATGAATGGCTATGAGGCTCTAGTGGAGTTAAAAAAACTAGATGCAACCAAGGCCGTTCCTGTTGTTGCTATTAGTGCCAATGCACTGGCCTCGGATCTGGAAAAGGGTCGCGATGCGGGTTTCGTTGATTACATTACTAAGCCGATTAACCTACAGAATTTCTTCTCAACAATTAAGAAACATTTAAATATAAGTTAGCTTTGCTACTTAGTTCTGCGTAAATACTCGCGTGGCACACTGTTTAAACCACTCTCTAGAATTCCTGTAGTAAATCCTTGTTGCTTGGCTAAGAAAGCGGCTGTGCGAGAAAGTTTTCCATCATTGCAGCAAAAAATATACTCACGACCTTTACTTAGTTTTTCTAAACGCAATCGTAGCATTGGTAAAGGGATATGTAAGCCGTGTCCATCGCGCTTGTATTCATCTGTACCACGCACATCGATTAGTTTTGCACCATTACGTAGTTTTGCAATTAATGCTGAATAATTATGTTGTGTAATCAATGCATCGACGACATAACTTAAAAAATATTTCTTTTCCAGGCGCATTAGGCTGCCATCGGTAATCATTTGGATGTTGGCGTTTCTTGGTGTATCGGCAATTAAGGCTTCTTCTCCAAAACTGGCACCGGCGCCTAATTCGGCAAGCAATATTTCTTGGGCAAATTGGTGAGGGCGACGTGTCACTTTGCAACGGCCATTGAGAATGGTGTAGTAACTATTATCTTGTTCACCTTGGCTGATCACGTATTCGCCAGCAGAAAATTCAACGGTTTCCATAAGTGCCATTACCGTCTCGATATTTTCAGGTGGTAATGCGAGCAAGCAACGATTTTGTAATAATGTTGACATTGAATGCATGTCACCTTCAATGTGTAACTCTTCACATTCAAAAACTTGATCCCAATGCAGTTGCAGAGTGGATTCGAGTGAGTTTTTTTCAATTCTTAAAATGGCACTACTGGTATGAGCCAAAGCGGAAGTAAAGCTAGGCATTATTTCGTGTAACGGTTTTCTGGCTTGCTGGCTTCCCGAATTGACTTGAATGCGTTGACGGTTATGGCGTAATTCAACATCACCAGCAATAAGGTAATCAATGTATCGTCCAGTTCGGCTATCGGTGGCAGAGAGAGTGAGTTCTTCTCCCGGCTGGAATCGGTGTATAACAGCACATCGGGTAATCTGCATGATTTCACGTTCATTCAGTGAGCCGAATGGTTTTAGATTTTTTAATGTGGGTACATCAAGTTGGCTAGCAAGTAGGGTCATAAGTTTTCCTCCATGACCGCATTCTAGAGAATTGGTTGAAAAGGATGTTGACGAAGGTCACGTTTGGACTGTTAAGCAGTCGACATTTTTGTATATTAATGGCGCAAAATACGTGTTTATGAAAGGGTTTCTCGAGGTATAATAGGCGACCTATTTGAGATTAACCTCTGTAACGAAACCACACTATGAAATTATTTGTTAGCGCCCCTCGAGGCACGACCGACCTATTAGGCCGGGAATTACAAGATTTTGGTGCAACCGCGCTTAAAGTCGTTTCAGCTGGAGCGCATTGTGAGGCTGATACAGAAACGCTTTACCGCATTTGCCTGTGGTCACGCATCGCTAACCGTGTTTTGTTACCGATTGCTACCTTTAAAGCGGGTGATACCGATGCGCTTTATGATGGAGCACAGACGGTTAACTGGCAGGAAGTTTTCCCAGTCACAGCGACGTTCTCTGTTCACTGTACTTTGACGCAGGCGGTAATTGACCATAGCCATTATGCATCTCTGAAAGTGAAGGATGCGATTGTTGATCAGTTTAGAGATAAAACCGGCGAACGACCTTCTGTTGATACGGATAACCCTGATATCCGTATTAACCTTCATATTCGCCGTCGTGAAGCACAAATTGCTTTAGACCTGTCTGGTGGTAGTTTGCATCGACGTGGTTATCGTGAAGCGGGCGGTGAAGCACCACTGAAAGAAAATCTCGCGGCTTCTTTGCTTATGTTTTCAGGCTGGCCGTCGCAGCAGGCCTTGTTTGATCCCATGTGCGGTAGTGGCACCTTACTGATCGAAGGCGCAATGATGGCGGGGGATATCGCGCCAGGCTTGTCACGTGAGGGTTTTGGTTTTGAGCACTGGTCGGATCATAATGAAACACTATGGCAACAGATAGTCACTGAAGCAGAACAGCGTCGCGAAATAGGACTGGCGAAAATGCTGCCAATTCGTGGTCAGGATGCCGATAAAAATGCCATTCGCAAGAGCATCGCTAATATTACGCGTGCCGGCTTGCAGTCACACATTCATGTTGAAACTTGTTTGCTGAATGAAACGGGCGCATTGCCTGCTGCACTCGCTGATGTGGAACAAGGCCTGCTTATTTGTAACCCACCTTATGGTGAGCGTGTTGCGGCGATGGGCGGGTTGCGGTTGTTGTATGCAGATATAGGCAAGCTTAAACAACGGCAGTTAGCAAATTGGCATGAAGCTATTTTTACGGGTAGCCCTGAATTGGCGCTTTATCATGGTCAAGTCGCTGATGAAGTGATTGAACTCAATAACGGCCCGATTGATTGTGAATTATTAATTTACAATCAGACAGATACCTTAGAGAAAACCGGTGGCGATATGTTTGCCAACCGTTTGCGTAAGAATATGAAAAAGTTCTCGCGCTGGGCGAAACGCGAGCAAGTAAACTGCTATCGAGTTTATGATGCCGACTTGCCTGAGTTTGCGGTAGCGGTGGATCTTTACTACAGCGACCGACTTTATGTGCACGTACAGGAATACACAGCACCTAAAACGGTTGATGCGGACAAAGCCTTAAAAAGGTTGCAGGCGGCCTTTACGATGTTGCCGGAAGTGTTTGAGGTGAGCGCAGAGCAAATTAGTTTCCGCCAACGTCGTCGTCAAGTGGGTAAAGGACAATACAATCGTCTTGCCGGCACCGATGATTTCCATGAGGTAGAAGAAGGGCCTTGTCGGATGCTGGTGAATTTTTCTGACTATTTGGATACTGGTTTATTTTTAGATCATCGTATTACGCGTAAAATGTTTGGCGAGATGTCTGCGAATAAGCGGGTATTGAATTTGTATTGTTACACGGCAACAGCATCGTTGCAGGCGATTGCGTATGGCGCGACCGAATCGGTAAGTGTCGATATGTCGAGAACCTATCTTGATTGGGCACAGAAAAATTACAGTCTCAATAATGTTGATATTGGCCAACACCGATTAATTCGTGACGATTGCATAGAATGGCTTGAAACTGCAAAACAAGACAAGAAAAGTTTCGATGTTATTTTTATTGATCCGCCGACATTCTCGAACTCTAAACGGCTCGACAAAGAATTTGATATACAGCGAGATCATGTGCGTTTGATAAATTTAGCATCGAAACTTCTTACTAAGGGTGGGGTTATTCTTTTCTCAAATAATTTCCGCCGTTTTAAGTTAGAAGAATCACGTTTTCTTAATCTAAAGGCAGAAGATATTAGCGCGAAAACGATCCCGGAAGATTTTGCGCGCCGTAAGAATATCCATCGCTGTTGGAAAATTACACAAGCTTAAGCTTGCGGACGTATGTGATAGACTTCTCTAATGACTAAAGCACTCCAAATTAAAGACCTAAAAAAGACTTACAAAAATGGTTTTACGGCACTGAAGGGCGTTAGTCTGGATGTGGATGAAGGTGATTTTTATGCCTTGCTTGGGCCGAATGGCGCGGGTAAATCAACTATTATTGGCATAATTTCTTCTTTGGTAAATAAGACCAAGGGAAAGGTTTCTATCTTTGGTAGTGATACCGATGTTGATTTTGCTTTAGCTAGAACGCATCTTGGTTTGGTGCCACAAGAATTTAATTTCAATATATTTGAACCACTCAGAGAGATTCTTGTAAATCAGGCAGGTTATTACGGTATACCTCGAGACAATGCGGTTAGCAGAGCAGATGAGCTTTTGCATAAGCTGGGCCTATGGGAAAAACGTTTTGATATGGGACGTGAATTATCAGGTGGCATGAAGCGACGTTTGATGATTGCACGTGCATTAATGCATAAACCGCGTTTATTGATCCTTGATGAACCTACAGCGGGTGTCGATATAGAAATACGTCACACCATGTGGGAATTTTTGAAAGAGATTAATGCACAGGGTACGACGATTATCCTTACAACTCATTATCTTGAAGAAGCAGAAAGTCTTTGCCGTAATATCGGCATCATTGATCATGGTAGATTGATTGAAAATACCAGTATGCGTGAATTGATTTCGCGTTTACAGCAAGAAACATTCGTTCTTGATCTAGGCGATCCATTAACTGATTTGCCGAAACTTTCTGGTTGTCAATTAACCTTGCTGGATGAGCGTACCCTAGAGGTAGTATTGCCTAAGGAAAGGGCAGTTAATGATTTATTTAGTTATTTGACTGAGCATGGCATTAAAGTATTAAGTATGCGAAATAAGACCAACCGTTTAGAACAATTGTTTATGGATATGTTGGGCAATAGCGAAGCAAGAGGCAAGGCATCATGACCGGCGCAGAGAAGCTCACAGCCCTTCGTACGATTGTGGTTAGGGAGTTTTTACGTTTTATTCGCATTTGGGTGCAAACTATATTGCCACCGGTGATCACGACTGCCTTGTACTTCATTATATTCGGCAACCTGATTGGTGCACAAATAGGTGATATGGAGGGTTTCCGTTACATGGATTATATCGTGCCCGGTTTGATTATGATGGCAGTGATAACAAATTCTTACGGTAACGTTGTATCATCATTCTATGGCTCGAAATTTCAGCATAATGTTGAGGAAATGCTGGTTTCACCTATGCCTAATTACATCATACTTTGCGGCTATGTCGCCGGTGGTGTAGCACGTGGAATTATTGTGGGCATTGCAGTAACAGTGGTTTCATTGTTCTTTAGTGAACTACAATTTTATAATGTTTGGGTAATCGTTAGCGTATTTATATTAACATCTATCCTTTTTTCTTTAGCGGGTTTTATTAATGCCGTTTATGCAAATAGTTTTGATGATATATCTATTGTGCCAACATTTATTCTAACGCCACTCACCTATCTTGGTGGTATTTTTTATTCAATTAGTTTGTTGCCCGAGTTTTGGCAAACCGCTTCTTTAGCGAATCCGATTTTATATATGGTTAATGCCTTTCGTTACGGATTCTTAGGTATCAGTGATATTAATTTAGGTATTTCATACGCCATTATCCTGGTATTTATTATAGTGCTTTATTTGTATTCAATGAATTTACTTAATAAAGGCAAAGGTATTCGCACCTAAGTTAGGAGAATAAAGAATGCGTTTATTACATACCATGTTGCGTGTTGGCGACTTACAAAAATCAATAAAGTTTTATACAGAAATTCTCGGCATGACATTATTACGCCAAAAAGACTATCCCGAAGGCCAATTTACCTTAGCGTTTGTTGGTTATGGCGATGAAAGTGATAATACTGTCATCGAATTAACCCATAACTGGGATACGGATAGTTATGATGTTGGTAGTGGTTTTGGCCACCTTGCTATTGAAGTGGATGATGTCTACGTAGCAACAGATGAAATCAAGAAAAGTGGCGGCAAGATTCTGCGTGCAGCCGGCCCAATGAATGCCGGTTCAACAATCATTGCTTTTGTTGAAGATCCAGATGGTTATCAAATAGAATTATTAGCCCCCAAAATGCGATAGCATTTTGTAGTTAAGAGCATTTTTTAAGGATAACGCGCAACAAGTATCGGTTGGCGCGTAGGTTGATAAACCTGCTTGTAAAGTGTCACTGCATCATCATCAAGGTGGCTCAGTTCATTTTCAATATGAGTAAGTTCTGTTTTCGCATTCTCGACTTTGCCTTGTTTATAAGCAAGGTAAAGAAGCCCGCCTGGCATAATTGCTGCAACAATCATGTTATTTCCCGCATCATGTTTATCAATAATGGCTTTAGCCATGAAGCCTTGGGCTGTCAATAAGCGATGAGCTTGAGTTAGTGTATTGAGTATTTCCGTTTGTGAAATACTGGGTTGTAGAACAGCAAGGCCATCCGTATCGATGTGTATTTGCGTGCTGTAAATATTGTTAGATTGTTCTGCAATAGCGTGAGTCGACATTAATAACCCCAGCAGACCGATAAATAAACGGGTTATTAATCGATAGTTCAAATATGTTTGTAGTTTTGTGTGTCTCATGTAACTGAGTATCGACCAGATCTGACGATTGTGTAGTATTAAACATCAGGATTGCGACAACGGTCACACAAAATCAGTGATTTTATCGACTATCAATTACTTAGAGGTAAGCTAACAGCGGGTATTTAGTGGTTATTGACCTTGGATAAGAGCTTTTTTTCCCGGGGAGATAGTGACTTTAGCTGCATTTCGCGTTTAGTTGCGGCTGAGCGATCAGTCGCTAATTCTGAATAAACCAGTTTTACAGGCCGTCGGGCACGCGTGTATTTTGCGCCTTTGCTACTTTGATTATGTTCCTCGACGCGTCGTTCTAGATCGGTGGTAATGCCGGTGTAGAGACTATTGTCATTGCAGGCGAGAATATAGACGAACCAATTACTAGGGGTGTTCATCGTTATATTGTAACGGATTGTGCAAAACAGATCTTTGTGTGGTGTATTTAATTTAGCGGATTAAATCCCGGTAATTTTTCTTCTTCGAATTCATCAAGTTGTTCATAAACAAGAAAATCACGCGCATAATCCTGGTAGACTTTTTGGTGAAGGAATACATCAAAAAGATCCGGATCAATATGTAAATCTAATTTCATGTTTCCAAGTATAGTAAGCGCCTGAGAAATTGGCATGGCTTTTTTGTAAGGTCTATCTGCTGCAGTGAGTGCTTCAAAAATATCAGCGATACCCATAATTCGAGCCTGCACTGACATTTGCTCTTTAGTTAAGCCACGAGGGTACCCCTTGCCATCCATTGTTTCGTGGTGACCACCGGCAATCTCTGGAACATTTTTTAATTGTTTAGGAAAGGGGAGTTTTTCTAACATGTTAATTGTTGATTGCATGTGATAATTGATTGTGTGACGTTCTTCCTTGGTTAATGTGCCCTTTGCAATCGTTAGATTATAGACTTCTTCGACAGTAAGCAGCGGTTGTAACTTGCCATTAATATCAGCGTATTGACGTTTCGCAATATCTTTAACGCGTTGCTGTTTTTCTTCTGACATAAATTCACTACCAATGTTAGCAGTGCGAAGAAATTCGATTTCTTCATCGAGCGTGTTGAGGTGTTCTTCATAGTTAAGACGAAGCGCTTTTTGTTCTTCATCATTACTGCTCATGACTTCTTGCAGTAACTGTATTTCGGCATCGCGTTTTAATAAAGCAAAACGGGTTTCAATGAGCTTGATACGATCATAGATGGTTTCAAGTTTAGTGGCTTTATCTACCACATGAATGGGTGTAGTGATCTTGCCACAGTCATGCATGAGTGCAGCAATTTTTAATTCATATAATTCTTGATCGGAAAAACGTAAATCAGCAAATTTACCTTTATCGACATCATGCACAGCCTGAGCAAGTAACATGGCAATTTCAGGTACTCGACGACAGTGCCCACCCGTGTAAGGTGACTTTTCATCAATTGCGCCAGCGATAACCTCGATGAAACGTTCTAACAAGATACGGAGATCATTAATGAGTTGGTGATTTGTTAATGCAACAGCGGCTTGTGATGCAAGAGATTCCGCGAGGCGTTGGCTCTCTGCAGAAAATGCGATGACGTTGCCTGTTTGAGGGTCGGTTGCGTTAATTAATTGTAAGACGCCAATAATTTGGTTCTCGTGATTTTTCATTGGCAGCGTTAGAAATGATTTAGACCGGTATCCGGTTCTTTTGTCGTAATCCTTGGTACCTTGAAAATTAAATCCATGTGCGCTGTAAGCATCTTTTATGTTGACGACTTCACTGGTTAAGGCGGCATAAGCGGCAATTGTTTTGTTATTGGGATTACCTTGTTCGTCGTATAACGAGATGGGAGAGAGTTGTACGGCGTTGTTTGTTGAGCCGCCGAGGGCAAGCCCCAAAGAGCGTGTGCGCATAATTTCGAAGTTTAGCTTGTCATTATCATCAAGTAGATAGAGCGTACCGCCATCTGAATGAGTCAAGTCTTGGGCACTAATAAGAATTTGTTCGAGTAATCGTTCAGTGTTTTTCTCGGCTGATAGAGAGATGCCAATACCAACCAGTTGCTCGATGTCTTCAAGCAAATTGTCCTGATCATGGTTGTCAGAATCTGGCATAGTTCTTTTCGCAGTTTCCATACCGACACCTCTCAAGGCATTTTCGATAGGATAACTATAGTCCTTCCTTTGGCTATGGGCTGTCAGCCTCTATGGTCTGATAGTGTAAGTGAATGCTCACGATGAGCTGAGTATTAAACTCCTAGTCTTTTGTTTATAAAGCGCATTTTCATTAATGAATCTACTGCGTAGGCACTGGGATTTCAAGCGTTTGCGCGCTTATTTGGGCATCAATCTCGAGTCAATTTTAATGCTGTAGGGCGCGGGTAAAAAAATGTTCTAAACCGCAAAATGATGAGGGTTTATTATTAAGGTCTTGCGCCCGATTATAGGCAGCAACGTTTGTATTTTTTTCCACTACCACAGGGGCAGAGCTCATTTCTGCCAACTTTGTTAACGGAGGCTGGCAAGCCTTTTTTTAGCTTGCCGTCCAGATAGCGCCATTGGCCATTTTCGCGCGCAAATTGGCTGCGTTCGTGTAGCTTTCCTTCGTGGCCATTAAGTGAATAAGAAGCAATGAATTCAACTTCGGCCTGTTCATCATCATCTAAGCTGGTATCGACGATCTCCAGACCTGACCAGAGGAAGCCTTCTTCGTTAGGCTCAACTTGTGCAGGACAGGTGGATGAATGCCAGCTTTGGCGGATGAAATCTAGATTGTCGATGCTGTAAGCGCTGAAGCGTGCGCGCATTAACGATTCGGCTGTATCCGTAAGTGTAATGTCTTTATGGATGCGCTCACAGCAGGTGCTAAAAGGGATGTCTTTGCCGCAATAACATGCGGAGGAATTGGGTTTGCTCATATGGAGATTATATCGGATGAATCGAGAAGACGACAGTATGCACAATATTAGTGCATATGCAGTTTAATTAGCCTTTTAAGCTATCATGATGTGGTAGAAAGTAATGCAAAATGCTAATGTTGATGCCGCTTTTTTACCGAAAATAATAAATTATAAGTTGTGTCGTACAGTACTACGACGTAAGCAGGGGTAATCAATGGAAACGCTTCAATCCGGTAGTAACACGCTCTTTATTCTCTTAGGTGCCATCATGGTACTGGCAATGCATGCTGGCTTTGCCTTTCTTGAAGTGGGTACGGTACGTAAAAAGAACCAGGTTAATGCCTTAGTAAAGATTATTGCGGATTTTGCTGTTTCGACGATAGCGTATTTTTTCATTGGTTATTATGTAGCTTATGGTTTGGGCTTCTTTGAAAGCGCACAAATTCTTGCGGAAAAGAATGGCTATGAATTAGTTAAATTCTTCTTCTTATTAACATTTGCGGCAGCGATTCCAGCCATTATTTCAGGCGGTATCGCTGAGCGCGCACGCTTTTATCCTCAATTGATTGCGAGTTTATTGATTGTCGCATTTCTATATCCTTTTTTTGAAGGAATCGTTTGGAATGGTAATTATGGCGTCCAGGAATGGCTCGAAAAGACTTATGGTGCACCATTCCAGGATTTCGCGGGTTCAGTCGTGGTTCATGCCGTTGGCGGCTGGATAGCTTTGGCAGCGGTTTTACTACTGGGGCCACGCCATGGTCGCTACGGTAAAGATGGCCAAATGTCAGCGCATCCACCTTCGAGTATTCCTTTTCTAGCACTCGGTGCTTGGGTGCTAACGGTGGGCTGGTTTGGCTTCAATGTGATGTCGGCGCAAACCATTGATGCAATCAGCGGCTTAGTTGCAGTGAACTCGTTAATGGCCATGGTGGGCGGTATTTTGGCCGCGTTGGTCGTAGGCAAGAATGACCCTGGTTTCATTCACAATGGCCCATTGGCTGGGTTGGTGGCGATCTGTGCAGGTTCTAGTTTAATGCATCCGCTTGGCGCCTTGGTGACAGGTGCGGTTGCTGGTGGCTTGTTTGTTGTGATGTTTACCCTGACGCAAAATCGCTGGAAGATTGATGACGTACTCGGTGTGTGGCCTTTGCATGGCCTGTGTGGCGCATGGGGTGGTATTGCAGCCGGTATCTTTGGCCAAGAGGCGTTAGGTGGCTTAGGTGGCGTGGCTTTCATGTCACAACTGATTGGCACACTAATGGGTGTGGGAATTGCCTTTGTTGGTGGTTTGATTATTTATGGTTTGATTCGCCAGTTGGTTGGTATTCGGCTTAGCCAAGAAGAAGAATATGAAGGCGCAGATCTAAGTATCCACAAGATTAGTGCGGAGCCTGATTAGACTGTTTCGCTAGCCAAAATCAGCCTGAAATGCTAAGTTTGGCGCCCTTTTTTCGTAAGTAGTTGGTTGGAATGGCGCGCAAACTCTTTATTAAGACCTTCGGTTGTCAGATGAATGAATATGATTCATCGCGCATGGCCGATGCCCTGAATGAATCTCATGGTTTGGAACGGACAGAAGATCCTGCCGAAGCCGATGTCTTGTTGCTCAATACCTGTTCAGTGCGCGATAAAGCGCAGGAAAAAGTTTTTTCTGAATTAGGTCGTTGGAGAAAGATCAAACACAAACGTCCAGAACTCGTGATCGGTGTGGGCGGTTGTGTTGCGAGTCAGGAAGGTGATGCCATTCTTGAACGAGCACCTTATGTCGATATGATTTTTGGCCCACAAACTTTGCACCGTGTCCCTGATATGTTGCGAGACACTGAAAAATTACGGAAACCGAGTGTCGATGTTAGTTTTCCCGAAATAGAAAAATTTGATCGTCTACCTGAGCAGAAAGTTGATGGCCCAACTGCCTATGTTTCTATTATGGAAGGTTGTAGTAAGTATTGTACCTTCTGTGTTGTGCCGTTTACACGTGGTGAAGAAGTTAACCGTCCTTTTGATGATGTGATTGCTGAAGTTGCAGGTTTAGCAGCACAGGGCGTGCGCGAAGTAAATCTGCTTGGCCAAAATGTAAACGCCTATCGTGGTGTCATGCATGACGGTGATATTGCTGACTTGGCGTTATTGATTACCTATGTCGCGGCGATCGAGGGTATAGATCGTATTCGTTATACAACGTCACATCCAGTGGAAATGAATGACAGTTTAATTAATGTTTATGCCGAAGTGCCTGAGTTGGTGAGTCATTTACACCTGCCGGTACAGAGTGGTTCAGATAATATTCTTGCTGCGATGAAGCGTAATCATACGGCCAAGGATTACATCGAAATAATTGAACGTCTGCGTCTAGTGCGTCCTGATTTAAGCATGTCATCTGATTTTATTATCGGCTTCCCTGGCGAAACCGATGAAGAGTTTGAAGCCACTATGGAGTTGATTGAAAAGATTGGTTTCGATCAATGTTACAGTTTTATCTACAGTCCACGTCCCGGTACATTAGCGGCAGACATGGATGATGCTGTGCCGTTTGATGTTAAGCAGGCGCGGCTGAAAAGGCTACAAGCGCGCATTAATGATATGGCCGCGGCGATAAGTGTATCGATGGTTGGTACAATACAGCGTGTATTGGTAACACGGGCCTCGCGTAAAGATGGCAGTGAAATGAGTGGCCGTACTGAGAATAATCGCGTAGTTAATTTCCCCGGGGATGCAAGCTTGATCGGACAGTTTGTTGATTTAAAAATAACCGAAGCGCGACCAAATTCTTTACGTGGTGAATTGCATTAATGAGCGCCATTTACTATCTTCTAATTAACGACGATTACAACGAGAGCGACGCCAGACTATTTTGAGCGATACTAATCAATCCAGCCAGTTCACACTGGAGCCTGCAGATAATCAACGCCTCGCAAATTTGTGTGGCCAATTCGATGAACATCTACGCCAGATAGAACGTTCCCTCGGCGTTGAAATTAATAATCGTGGTAATCAATTTGAAGTGATCGGCGAACATCGTTCGGTGCAAGCCGCAGGTGAGTTGTTGGCAGGGCTTTATAAAGAAACTGATGAATCAGCATTAAACGCAGAAAGCGTACATTTGTTTATTCGTGAATCGGGTATTGATGCAATAGAAGTGCCATCGACTAAAAGCAAAGTCGTTAGTATACGTACACGACGTGGAATTATTAAATCACGTACGCCAAATCAGCATGTGTATTTACAGAATGTTGCCAATCACGATATTAATTTTGGTATTGGTCCTGCGGGTACGGGTAAAACGTATCTTGCGGTTGCTTGTGCAGTGAAAGCCTTAGAGCAAGAAGACGTACGACGTATTTTATTAGTTCGCCCAGCCGTTGAGGCGGGGGAACGATTGGGCTTCTTGCCAGGTGATCTCGCACAAAAGATCGATCCTTATTTACGTCCTCTTTATGACGCCTTGTATGAAATGTTGGGTTTCGAGCGGGTTACAAAATTAATGGAACGTAATGTTATCGAAGTCGCGCCGCTTGCTTATATGCGTGGTCGTACATTGAATGAATCTTTTGTCATTCTCGATGAAGCGCAAAACACCACCGTCGAGCAAATGAAAATGTTTCTGACGCGAATTGGTTTTGGTAGTAAAGCGGTGATCACAGGTGATGTGACACAGATCGATTTACCCAAACACACGCGGTCTGGATTACGTCATGCAATTGAAGTGCTTGATGGCGTTAAAGGGATTAGTTTTAGTTTCTTTAAGTCAAAAGATGTCGTAAGACATCCTCTCGTTGAGCGGATTGTGAATGCCTACGAAGACTACGAGGCAGCAGAAGAAGATAAAGAGAATGATTGATCTGCAATTACAGTTTGCGAGTCAATCAACAAGTCTGCCTGATTCAAAGCGTATGGAAGATTGGATAAGACAAGCTTGCCCCGATAGAGATGACGTTTCTATTGGTATTCGGATTGTTGATAGGGATGAAAGTGCCGAGTTGAACGATCAATACCGCCACAAGCCGGGCGCAACCAACGTATTGTCCTTTCCTTTTGAATCACCACATCTTCCTGATGATGCATATGAAGACGATGAATCCCTCGAGGATTTTCTTGGTGATTTAGTGATATGTGCGCCAGTTGTTGAAGCGGAGGCAGTAGAACAAGCCAAGAGTTTGGAAGCCCATTGGGCACATATGGTAGTACACGGTGTCTTGCACCTGCAAGGTTACGATCACATTAAACAGGCCGAGGCTGAACAGATGGAAGCGCTAGAGCGCACTATTTTGGCTAATTTAGGCTTTCCAGACCCATATTTAGAGACTTAATGTCTTATATTTAAAGGGTATTTTCATAGCAAAGTAGCCCCAAAAAGTCGTATACTGCGCGTCCTTTTTAGTAACAGGGAGTGGGATTACGCATCTCATGAACGAAGACCGACATAGTACCGAGCCCATGCAGCGCTCATGGTTTGAACGATTAAGCCAAGTGTTGATGGGCGAACCCAAAGATCGCGAACAATTAGTTGAACTGCTCCGCGATGCCGAACAACGCAATCTGCTCAAACCAGATGCACTCGCTATGATTGAAGGCGTGCTGCAGGTTTCTGAAATGCAGGTGCGAGATATCATGATCCCGCGCTCTCAAGTGGTTGTTATTGATCGCGATGCTGAACTCGATGAGTTCTTGCCTGTGGTGATTGAGGCGTCGCATTCCCGTTATCCAGTGATTGGTGAGAGTAAAGACGAAGTCATTGGCATGTTATTAGCGAAAGACTTATTGCCATTTACAGCAGGTGGCAAGGCTAAAGCTTTTGATCTACGTGAAATTTTACGGCCAGCCGTGTTTGTTCCGGAAAGTAAGCGACTCGATGTGTTACTTAAAGAATTCCGTTCTAGTCGTAATCATATGGCGATTGTTGTTGACGAATACGGTGGTGTAGCCGGTGTTGTCACCATTGAGGATGTACTGGAACAAATCGTCGGTGAAATCGAAGATGAATATGATTTTGATGAAGGCACTTCAATCCTTCAACTCAATGATAACGAATACACCGTGAAGGCTCTGACGTCGGTTGAAGATTTTAATGAATATTTTCATACTAAATTCAGTGATGAAGAATTTGATACCGTTGGTGGTTTGGTTATTAATAGCCTTGGGCATGTTCCTAAACGCGGTGAAGAGCTATTAATTTCTGATATAAAATTTAAGGTTCTAAGATCAGATAACCGTCGTGTCCACTTGCTTAAAGTCTGTCGTCAGGAAGAAGCGATTAGCGCAACAGCGTAATGATTTTAAAATAACTAAATCAAAGCATCTAAAATAATAATGATCGCGTGATTAAAATTAACCAACAAGCAAAGCTAAGAGAGGGACTTGCTGCGCTGGCGGGCATTTTGTTGGTGGCAGGTTATGCGCCACTTTCGTTTTTGCCGGCAAGTCTCTTTGCCTTATTTGCCTTGCTCTGGTTATTACAAAACATTAGTGCACGACGTGCCGCATGGCGTGGGTTTTTATTTGGCATGGGAATGTTTGGTGCAGGTACTTCCTGGGTTGTTATTAGCATCCATGAGTTTGGCCACACGCCCTTACCTTTGGCATTATTCCTGACTGTATTCCTGGTTGCCTATTTAGCTCTTTTCCCTGCCTTGTTTGCATGGCTGGTGGTGCGTTTCCGCTTAGCCGAACAGCCTCTGGTTTTTTTATTCATGACGCCAGCCTTGTGGGCGGCGACAGAATGGCTACGTGGTACGTTGTTCACAGGATTCCCGTGGTTAAATATTGGTTATAGCCAAATCGATACATGGTTGGCTGGTTACGCACCGGTCGTCGGTGTTTATGGCATAGGCTTCTTGTTAATGTTCTCGGTCACGGCAACATTCTTAATTTTACGTAGCAACAAAAGTGCTGTGTTCTTGTTGGCGGTTGTTTGGCTTGGCGGCTGGTCTTTGCAAAGTATTGAATGGGCAACCCCTGCGGGTGAGCCACTTGATGTCACTTTAGTACAAGGTAACATTTCGCAGCTGGATAAATTTCGCCCAGAAACACGTGCCAATACTATGAGTATCTATGAGGAGCTGACCCTCGAAAACCTCGATAGTGATCTCATCGTTTGGCCAGAAACGGCCGTACCGGCTTTTTATCATCATGTTGCAGAGAATTATATTAGTGACATTTTGCAAAAGACCCGAGAAAGAGGTGTTGCTCTTCTTCTAGGCGCACCGGTTAAGCAAGAAACGGCAGATAGTGAACGGCCTCGTTATTACAATAGTGCGATTGCCCTTGGTGAGGAGTTTGGTGTTTACCATAAGCGCCACTTGGTGCCATTTGGAGAGGTGGTGCCGTTTGGCGATCTGCTTCGCAAGATTGGCGGTATCTTCAATGTACCGTTATCCGATTTTAGTACGGGTGGCTTACAAGCTCCGCTTAATATAGTAGGGCAGAAAGCAGCAATTTCTATTTGTTATGAAATCGTCTTTGGTGAAGAACTGGCACAAACAGCCGGTGATGCGACCATGCTAATTAATATCAGTAACGATGCCTGGTTTGGTGACTCCCTAGCGCCACCACAGCATTTCTCAATGGCACGGATGCGGGTAAAAGAAACCGCTCGGCCGCTGTTGAGAGCAACCAATACAGGCATTACCGCCTTTGTCGATCACCGGGGCGTAGTCACCAAGCGGGCTCCATCCTTTTCGGTGGAAGTCTTACGCGGCAGCATTCAGCCTATGCAGGGCAAGACCTTGTATGTGCGTTATGGTAACTTTCCCATCCTGTTTTTGATTGGAATGCTTATATTAGTCGGCGGATTAATTTTACGTCGCCGCCAACAAAGTGTATAAAAACACCTATACTTGAACAAGATTATAAAAAATATCAAGGAAGCACCATTATGTATATTGCTGCGCTAGTTCTTCTGGTTATTGTCATTATTAGTTCACTATGGCTAACCATCGTAGGTTTTAAAAAACATATTCTATGGGGCATTGGAATGATCTTTGTTCCTGTGGTCGCTTTTGTCTTTACTGCGATGAACTGGAGTGAAGCTAAAAAGCCTTTTCTTACCTACTTAATATCGTCAGTTCTTCTTGTTGCCGTGATCTTTGAACCAATGCAGGTCGTTATTAATAAAAGAGTAGAGCTATCTCAGCAAGTTGAAAGAGGTGAAATCACAGAGCAACAAGCACAAGCAATAATACAACAGCGAATGATGCAAATATTCTCGGGAGAACAAGGTGCCGTTATTAATGACGATGAATTGTTAACACCAGAAGAACAGCGTATCAACGCACTGCGTGCAGAATTAGACATAAAGAATGAAGCGGCAATTGCATCGCAGGAATACGCAGAAGAGCAGGCTAAAAAAGTAGAAGCAGTTGAAGAAGTACGGCGTAAGGTTAAGGTGTTCACGCCGATTAAAATATCAGAAGCAAACCAATACATTGGCAAGATAGTGCGTATCGTTAGTTTTGAAGGTGTTGAGCGTCAAGGCACCTTGATTAGCGCAGGCTATGATCGATTGAATGTAGACCGAAAGATGGCAGGTGGCGGGTTTAAGTTTAATGTGCTGACCAAAGACATTAAGATTTTAGAAGTTCAGAAATTTGAATTGCGTTAGCAAGCGATTTGCTTTGAAAACCAGAATCGCGGTGACCGACATTGTTGTTAATTAAAGGTTGAATGCATTGACATTAAGGGTGCAAGATCCTCTTGGTTGAATAAGCAAAATAGCCATTGTAAAAAATTTGAGTGTCAATTGTTAGTACGCCGTTTTTCACGCTTAAGGTGATAAACCTTTCATTGAAGCCGCTAGGGCTTCCTCTTATTAAATTTCTTATTTTGTAGTTAAAAACAAAACTCTTCTTTGTTTGTTTAATAAGGGAGTTAAAACCTTCGTTACCAAAAAAAACCAATGACTCATTGAGCGTTGTTTTGTCTTTTTTGTTGTATATCTCAAGCAGGATGACGAGCTTGCCATTTGACTGAAAATCGACTTCAGCAGAGAGTTTTTCTGAAATATGAATTTTCTTTGTTTTTCCGTTTTCTTCTGCGCAACTGGTTGTAACACCTTTGCCTTTTAGTCTTTTCTTTAAGGGTGAAAATAGTCGCTTTGCACTTGCCTTTTGTTTTTTTGTGAGGGGCTTAGCATTAGAAAGGTTGAAGTATTTATCTCCTTCTTTAATGAAAGTAGGAGATTTTTCATTGCAGCTAAAAGCGAAGGCATTAAATGATAATGACGCAAGTAATAATGTGAATGTTAGTTTTATGTAGAGGTCTTTCAATAACATTGTTCTTCCTTGAATTATTTTTGACCGAGAAAGTTTGAGAATATGGTTTTCTGGTAGGAATCACAAGATAAAAGGGGTTGTTGTTCGATAAGTATTAAATAAAAGGCTGTTTACGGCCAAAAGCGGACATTTTCAATCGAGTCTGACCCCATGGCATTCGGCAAACCGCTAGATGTTCGCCTTTTAACACGCTCTTGCGTAAATAAAGAGATCAATAGTATTGGACTCATCGTCTAATGCAAAAGGTTTACGTTTGTAATTAATAATTTCAAATCCTACTGATTCTAGCTCTTCCAGCAAGTACTTAGCTTGATGATAGTAAATGAACACTTGGTCTTTTCTATTATTTGATTGATAACCCGAATTTTCGTATTCACCTTCCATTGTGCTTAAATAAAAAATCCCTCCAGTTCTAATAATTGTACGGGCATTCACTATAAACTGGATGGCCTCTTCCCTAGATAAATATGGTAAGCAAAAACCTGCCACTATTGCATCATATTTTTTATTAATTGACGATATTTCTCGACTATCCATAACTTCAAAAACAGCAGTAGGGTTATTTGATCTTGCAAGATTAACCATTTGAGGCGATAAGTCTATTCCATGAACCCTTAATAGAGGATTTTCATCTAGCAAGAACTTACATATATTCCCTGGGCCACAAGCCACATCTAATATTTGAGAATCATCCTTTAGTAAACTAGATAAATTTCTATATGTTTCAATATAAGGTTCGTAATTCATAAACTTGTCCTGATATTGAACAGCATATCTATCGAATGTATTGATTGTTGTTTTTAAACGGTCCAATAACCTACTCCTTGATATTTCTTTGCATGCTGACGTTCTTGTTAGTATGTTTTTTTAAATAACCTAACTTCAATCAATTTTTCACCGGTAAGTTTCACATTAATTTGTTCCGCACCTTCCAAGACAAACCCTTTCGATTTATAAAATCGTAGTGCTCTCGCATTATCCTTTAAAACCCATAAATACAGGGAGTTCCATTTTTTCTTGATTGCTAATTCTGTCACCTTTTCAAAGAGTTTACTTCCCAACCCAAGCCCCCACTTATTCGAGGCTACGTTTAAGGCTACAATTTCACCATTACTATTGCTTTTAAGGTCTTTATCCCTAACTGGTCCAAATACACAGAAACCAGAGACTATATTTTGATATTCAATTACGATATTAATTCCTGGGTCATTACTAGAAAGCGCGCTATTCCATTGTACTTTCTTCTCATCCAGTCTCAATGCATTTAAATATGACTCTGACATTATCCCTTTATAACCAACTTGCCATGCGTCTATATTTATATCTGCAATTAAATCTGCATCTTTTGCTGTAGCTTGTCGTATGTTCATATTTATTTAATGCTAACGCTTTAATAAGAGGCGCGCGGTAGCGCGTCGATGAGCAACGCGAATGACCTTGATTTACTTGTTAGAGCTTTTTCAAACATTAATTATTGCCAACTCTTTAAACATAATTATTGCTGTTGATGGACAAAGCTCTTTAAATTGCTTTGTTATCGTTACTGCCTCTGGGATACTTGTTCGTTTTATTATAGTAAAGCCTATTTTTTTAAAATAATCCGCTGCTGTTTCAGTTAAAAGATATGCTTCTTTAATTCCTATATGTATAATTTTCTTTTCCAATAAGTGGTATATATTAACACCTACTGATTCCCCTCTATATTCTTGAGCTACGGCAATAGAACGTATTAAAGCAATTTCTCCGAGATTTTCGTAACCACCTACACCAATAATATTATTTCCCTGCTCTGACACAACAAAGTTATCAATGTACTCCATAATATCATTTACAGGTAAATTGTATTTTTTTAATAAATTTTCTATTTGTTCTATATCTTGTACGACTGCATCCCTGTAGTTCATTTTATTTTTTTGCTCTAACGGTTGAGCTCAGCGGCGAACGTAGGCTGGCAAGGATTTTGCTCGGCAAAAGGCGTGACAGACAAGTGCGTCCGATGGAGTGATTTGTTATGCGGCTTCACTTAATGCCTCTATGAAACCATAACCCCAAATTACAGTGCCAGCCATAAAGAGAAACACCCTATAGATTTCCCACGCTCCTTCATATTTTTCGGAAACCACAACTTTAATTGACCAGATGGAAAATATTGAACAAAGTAATGCAACCCCACCATTAAAGTAGATTGGATATGAATTCTCTACATTGTCATAAATTATAGATATTTCTTTACTATAAATGATTCGAACAAGAACCCATAAAGCAAATGCTACAACTAAAGCAAAAATTACAGAACTAGCAATTGTATTTTTAATTTTTTGCATAATATTAACTATGCCGCATAACTATAAGTAGAGGGCCTAAAACGCCCTTTTGCTTTAGGCCTTTTAGGCCCCTTAATAATTTCACTTGTTTGTAATCATAAGCTTAGTTTTTTAATACGGGCCTTTTATGATAAAAATTTGTGCTTGTTATAATGTCCGCTTTGGGTTGCGGGCTCAACCGGTCGATGCAACACATGCATTAAATCTCTCTGCCGGTGTTTCAAATTCTAATGTCTTACGTGGACGTTCATTTAGCTGCCGCGCCACGGCATTGAGCT